>Ga0226835_1001426_pt1 | contig 12994 bp, 9 predicted proteins | sample LAC_MetaG_1_FD_163627 | JGI IMG/M metagenome (GOLD analysis project Ga0226835, IMG submission 163627) | Anaerobic ammonium oxidizing microbial communities from anammox membrane bioreactor (MBR) in UC Berkley, California, United States -... | ecosystem: Engineered > Bioreactor > Anaerobic >...
CGCAGCGGGCGGTGCTGGATGGGCACACGGATTGGGTGAATAGCGTGGCCTGGTCGCCGGACGGGCGGCTGCTGGCGTCGGGGAGCGATGACAGGACGGTGCGGGTGTGGGAGGCGGCGACGGGGGCGCAGCGGGCGGCGCTGGAGGGGCATACGTGGGTGGTGAATAGCGTGGCCTGGTCGCCGGACGGGCGGCTGCTGGCGTCGGGGGACTATGGCACGGTGCGGGTGTGGGAGGCGGCGACGGGGGCGCAGCGGGCGGTGCTGGAAGGACACACGAGTTGGGTGAATAGCGTAGCCTGGTCGCCGGACGGGCGGCTGCTGGCGTCGGGGAGCGATGACAGGACGGTGCGGGTGTGGGAGGCGGCGACGGGGGCGCAGCGGGCGGTGCTGGAAGGACACACGAGTTGGGTGAATAGCGTGGCCTGGTCGCCGGACGGGCGGCTGCTGGCGTCGGCGAGCACTGACAGGACGGTGCGGGTGTGGGGGGTGTCAGGGGACTGACGCCTGCCAGGTGAAAATTGGCAGACTTCCGAAGTCTCCACGGGCTTCGGAAGTCTCGCTGCGCCCGCAGGGATGCGTGCAAAACCTGTCAGGCGGTAGGGGCGCTGCTCTGCTGCGCCTTGGCTTACCTCACCCCCGCGCGGCGCTGACGCGCCTCGCCGCCCCCTCTCCGACGCGGAGAGGGGGCAAGCCAAGCGTAGCGCGGCTGGGGGTGAGGTCGCTGCCCTGCACCCGGCGAGTCGCTGACCCCCTTGGCACGCGCCCGCCCGCTCCGCTGCTCTTGACGCTGCCCCCGCCAGGCGGCTATAATGACCGGGCGCGGGTGACTAGCTCAGTTGGTTAGAGCGCCTCCCTTACAAGGAGGAGGTCAGGGGTTCGAGTCCCTTGTCACCCACTGCGCTGCGCGCCGACGCCCTGCCATCCCTGGCGGGGCGTCGGCCTGCCTGGGGGCGGGGGCGCCGTATATAGGGGTGCCCTCGTGTTGCTGTCACGTTGCTGTCAGAACGTGCGTTCAACAGCCGCCCAACCACAAAGCAAAAGCCCCGCCGGTCTGCATTGACTGACGGGGCTTGTTTTGCTACACTCAGTGCCGTCAAGTCGCTGCGAACGGCTTGACCATGCTCCGGGCTGCGCAAACAGCGCCGGGGCATTCTTTTGTTAAGGTGCCCCCAGTATAACGCGGGGCGCGCCACCGCGCAAATCGCCAACCCCTGTCAGCAGGCAGCCACCAGCCGGGGCGCGCGCCAGGCCAGCACCCCTCTGAGAACATTTGTTCAGAACACAGCCTCACCCCCGCCGGCGATTGCGGTATGCCCCACGCGCCCAGAGGGGTCATTCATCCCTGTCAGCAGGGGCGTCAACGCCGCGCGCAGCAACGCGGATTGCTTATGAGAATAGGAATTCTCATCAGTAATCAGAGGCCCCAAACCGGCACCCAGAGTGACGCAGTGAGACGCTGGTTTGCAACCTCAGTGCAACCCCAGACTGGCGCGCGCTGACTTCTCGAAACACCGCGCAGCCTGTTTACATTTCGGGCGCGTTTGCGCATTTTGAGCACCTATGCGCCGCTGCGCGCTGCGGGCATTTTCCGGCGCGCCGTCCCACTCCAGGAAGTTGCGCCTGGCTCCGCTGCTCCAGGCCCAAACCCGACAAATTGTCGGATTTGCGCTGAAGCGCCGCCCGAAAACCCCAGCGCCGTTCGGTGGCGCGCGTCGGGCGGCCTGGCCCGCCAGGGTTGCCCTCTGCGAAGGTGCCGTTAGGATTGCGCTCTGACTTCATGTGCCTGTTACTCCCTCTGCCGTTTAGACGGCTGACTAGCGGTTCGGCGCGCCGGTTAACTGCGCCAGTTCACGCTCCAATTCGGCGGCAATGCTCGCGTGCACCTTGCTACCAGCGTCCGCCTTCTGGCGGGCGTGGGCAATCATGCGCCGCAACCGCTCTGCTGCGTCCGGGCTGGCCAGCAGGTCGCGCCAACTGCGCGAGACCATGCCGCCAACCCAGTACGGGCCGTCGTAGCTTTCAGTGCGCCGTCGGGCGCGTTTGCGCTGTGCGGTCATGGTGTGTGCCCCGCTCTGCGGTGCTGTCTGGCGTTCCCAACACCGCCCGCTTCTGACCGTTCTGACCGTTCTGACGGTACTTTCAGTAACTTTCGCGAGAATGTAAATTCCTTAGGAAGTTACTAAAAGTACGGTCAGAACCGTCAGAACCGTCAGAAACGCATTCCCTTCCCCTCATTTCGTGTTGTTTGTTAACATTCCTTTCTGACCGTTCTGACGGTACTGCTGTTGGCGTTAACTGTCATGTCACATCAATTGATAAGCCAATGCCGCGCCAACCCTTTGTGCCGGTCTTATCACCGGCGCGCTCCGGTGTGCATCCCAGCGCGCGCAACCGCTCATTGAAGTCCCTGCGCCGCACTACCCCCCGGCTTTTATCCCATGCCAGGTAGGCGTCCCACAAGTCGGCGCTGACGGCCCAGTACTGCGGCCCCAGCACGCAACACTCGGCGATGAAGTCGCTCAGGGGGTTCATGGCGTCGCGATAGGCTTGGCTGGCCGTCTGTACGGCTGTTGGGGGGCAAAGGCCCTCACGCTGCCAGGCCAGGCACCCTTGCACGGCCCACGCCAGCACTTCGGCGCGCGCGGCGTGGGTCAGGGTTTTCTTCACGCGGGGGTCGCGGCGCTCTGCCGGGATGGTGTGCGCGAAGGGCACGCACACAATGCGCCGCCACATGGCGTTGTCATCGTCGGCCACGCGCGGTAAGTCGTTGGCCACCAGCAACAGCTTGAACGACGGCCTGAATTCGAAGGCCTCGTTGTACAGGAAGCGGGCGGTCACAGTGTCGCCGCCCGTCAGGGTCTTGACCAGCCCCTCGGCCAGCCTGCGCCCGCGCTCCACCTCGGTACTGGCCACCATGCGCGCCCCGGCCAGGCGCGCAATGTCGTTGCGCGTGCCGCCCACGAATGACCGGGCCAGGAACGTCTCAAAGTCCGCCGTCTGTGCGTACTCGCCCAGCGCCGCCTTGAGTACCTCGATGAAGGTGCTCTTGCCGCTGGCCGTCGGGCCGTGCACGAAAAACAGGCATTCCTCGCTGGTGTCACCGCTGAGGGTGTAGCCAGCCACACGCTGTAAGAATGCGGCCAGGTCGCCGTCCCCGCCCGTCACCGTCGCCAGCACGCGATTGAACAGGCTGGGCGAGCCAGGTTGCCAGGCGTCCGGTTCGTAGGGCACGACCGTCGTGCGGGTGATGTAGTCGGCGCGGTTGTGAGGGCGCAGCTCGCCGGTGCGTAGGTCAAGGGTGCCGTTGGCGCACGTGAGTAGCCAGGGGTCGGTATCGAATTGCTCAGGGCGGGCGGCAATGTCTGGCAGCACTTCGGCCAGCCTGACCATGTCCTCTATCGCCGCGCGACCCTCGGAACGTACCGCCCACTTCCCGATTGCCTTGCGCTCGGTATCGTCTGCCGTCTGCGCCGCCTCGGTGTAAATCCCGCGCACCGTGGCAATCGCCCGCCGCCGCACTTCGCCGGTGGTGTCAGCCCGCCAGCGCGCGCCATCCCACACCTGCCAGCGCCCACCACTGTGCAACAGGTCACGCCCATGCTGGGCGGCCAGGCGCTCAGCGTTGCCCAGAGGGGTGAGGCGAAAGGTCGTAGACACGGGGGCGGGGGTTGTGGCGCCGGCCTTCAGCTTCTCCACAAGCGCGGGCACGTCATGCCCCAGCGCGTGCGCGTCAGCCAGGTCTTTCAGGCCGTCGGGCGGGGTGAGCACTAGCACGTCGGGCAGATTGGCGGCGATGCTCTTGACGAAAGTCGCCCCGCCCGCGTCCGGCTCCTGCCAGGCGTAGACCTTCCGCCCGCGCACGTGCTCAGCCCATTCGGGGCGCCAGTTCTGCGCGCCGGGCACGCCCAGCGCGGGCAGGCCGTGCAGCCAGGCCGCGTGACAGTCGCTCTCGCCCTCTACCAGCAGCAGCCAGCCGCCCGCGTCGGCCAGTCGCCACAAGCCGTACAGGGTCGGCGTATCGCCGCTACGCCATGCGAACCGGTTATCGCGCTTGCCGTTCTTTGCCAGGGCGAACCGCTTGCGGACGGCAACCACCTTGCCCGCCTGGTCACGGTAGGGCATGGTCAGGTACGGGCCGCGCCCGTTGACAGCTTGCGCCACACCCCATTCAGCCAGCCGGTCGGGGGGCAGGTGTTTCGCTTTGGCGTACTGCGCCAGGGTCAGGCCGTCAGGCGCGCGCTGTTGGCGCTGGGGGGCGCTCTCTGGCTGAAGGCCCAAATGACGGGCCAGCTTGCTCAGGCTCCCCTTCTCCCCGCAGGCGTTGCAGACGAAGCCGCGTGACCCGACAACGAACGAGCCGCTTGTCCGGTCTGGGTGGTACGGGCACAACGGCCAGTAGTCACCCCGGCGGTCAGGCCAGCGGTTGTCGGGGCAGTCGCCGCGCTTGAGGCTGGCTAGGATAGCGTCCAACAAGGCCGGTGCCGTCGCCGTCGCAGTCATGGCACCCCCTCAGCGAACAAGGCCAGTTGGCGCGGCGCGTCCGGGTCGGGCTGGCGCGCGGCCAGCGCGGGCGGCTGGCCGTCAATGCGCCAGTAGCCCAGCGGCAAGACAACCTGCGGGCCGGCCCCTCTGTTGAAGGCCACGCCGTGCGCGTCAAACTCCGCCAGCGGCGCGGCGTACACGGTGCCCGTCTCTGTGTCTGTCACAACGACGCTGGCCACGCGCAGCGCGCGCAAGTCGTCCAGCGTGGGCGCGTCCAACGCCCAGCCGCGCGGGGCGCGCAGCATGTGCACAGAACCGCGCACGCGCTTGCTGAAGACGCCGCCGGTGACGTGGCCGATAACCTGGCCGTTGGCGGCGCGAACGGGTTGCGCATTGGCGGGGGCGGTGCTACGATAGGGGTGTCGTTCGTTTCCGCCGCCGCCGCGCGCACTGCTGCCCACAGTGCGGGCGGTTTGCTTTCTGGTCATGACGCACCCCCCTCTCGCACCGCCCGGCGGGGCTGTGCTGGTGCGCTCGTGCCAGCGGGCTGGTCAGTTTGGTCAACTGGCAGCGGCGGCAGTTCCCAACCCAACGCGCGCAGAATGAGATACTCCGCCTGCTGTTTGGGCGTGCGCCATTCTCGGTCAGCCTGCTCGCACACCCGCTCCCAAGCATCTTGCGGTATATCAATACGAATACCCATTGCCTCTACTCCTGTTCTCAATTGCTATTGACGCTGAGGCAATCGTACCGCCGCAAAGTGGCCCTAACTGGCCCTAACTCCGGGCAACAAAAAGCCCCGCTCCGGGCGGGGCATGGGGGCAAGAGAACCAGCAGGTCACTTCGCTCTGGCCTCTGCTACCAGGTCTTTCCACTTCAGCCCGAAACGGGCCAGGGCCTTTTTGAGGCCGGTCTCGCTGAGGTAAAGTCGTTGTGCTACTAGTGGCCGGGTAGGTCTTGGATTGCTCCTGAGCAATGCCCGATACGCATTCACGACTGCCGTCCGGCATTGGTCTTGGGTAGTGAATAGGGGCGGCGGTCCGCCGCCGCGCGTCTTGAACTCCTTGCCAAGTAGCGTAGCGTTATACCACTTAGTCAGCTTGTCGGCTTCTGCGGCCAGCGCCGCCAGTTCGCCCGGCTTGGTGGGAGAGGCTTCAATCAGTACGACGGGGGCGACCCATTCCCAAAAATAAACAACCTCAAGCGTGTGGCGTAATCCCAGCTCAGTCTTGGCATACACCTTTTCTTCAAGAAGTATCTTATGTGCGTTTTCCGTTAGCGGGTTTGGATATGCTTTTGGGTCTACACATTCCAAACGTTGGCTGAAGCGCTGGTCTTTCGTATCTGTCTGGGCTACGTGGCGCGCGATGGGATTTAGCTCGTGACTTGCCTCGAACGTAAGTTCTCGCACCAAACCGAGCAGCCACACCCCCCCAAAGTCCAAACGGCGCTCGACCGCCAGCGCGCACCAGTCACGGCCTTCAGCCAAGAGTGGTGTCAACCAGTCTGGCACTCCCTCTAACCGTTCTGGCCGTTTGAAATCAAGCATTCTCAGAAGCCAGCCCCTGTCATCGTTTCTATCGTCCATGTCCAGGCCTGCTAGCTCATCAGTGTTGAGCAGCAGGCGTCGCTCAAAGAACCATTCACGGAGCGGCTCTTTGCCAAGTGGCAGAGGCCACGCAGAGAGATACTCCCTGTATTCCTCGCAGGCCAAGCTCTGTAGCTGTGCCCGCCGAGATATGAAGTGGCGCACAGAGGCTATCATGGCTTGCGAGCACACATGGTCGGGCGGGTTTTCTGTGCGGTCTCCGAACAACCAGTCCCCGCATGATTGGTCTTGCCCGGCAATGTCACATAGTGTTCCGTATTCGCTGCTCACTTTTCACCCCCGTAAGGTGTTTGAGACGCCCCGCCGGGCCGCTCCGGTACGGGCCGGAACGCTTGCGGGCGCGCGTCCGCGCCGCCCGGCGGGTTGCTTTCATTGTAGCCTATCTGTCAACGATAAGGTGTTGACTAGGTTGCAAGCCGGTACCGCATGGGCCGGTAGCGGCGGGCCTACTGCGCTTCCTGGCTTTCCTGCCAGACGGCGCGGTCTGCGCCTGCTCAAACGCGCCTTATGCGCGTCCGTTTCCGTTTCCATTGCCCCCTGGCACGCCCGTGCCAGTGCTCAGCGCCGCCAGTGCGCGGTCAGCGACGGCGCGGCCTGCCTGCTGCGTCTTGCGGTCGCCGTAGGCTAATTGCACCAGCGCGAGTTGAAGGCGGGCGTTCTCGGCCTGTAGCTGAGCCATCTGTTGGTGCCAGACGGCCACCTGCTGGGTCAGCGCTTCAACTTGACGCTGAAGCGCCGTCACCGCTTCAGACAGCAGGGCCAGGGCGTCGGTGGTTGCGGCACCATCGCCGTCGCGGTGCTGGTAGTAGTGGGTGAGGGCGCGCCGCACCGTCTCCGAGTAGCCCACGCCGTGCGCGCGGTCGGCGCGCAGTCGGGCGAGTAGCTGGCGGTCGGCCCCACTCCGGGCGGGGTTCAGATAAGCATTCAGTCTGTGGCAATCTCTCGCTTGCATGGCAGTACCTCACCTTCACTCCGGGCAGGTTGCCCGTACCTCGTGCGCGTTCTCAACGGACACTGCCGGGGCCAGGGCGCGGCCTATGGCCTGCGCCGCTTGCGCGTCCTGGCCAGCCAGGGCGTGGGCGTAAACCTTCAGCGTGATAGCGGGGTTGGCATGGCCCAGCCGGGCGCTGACTGCCGTCACGGGCAAGCCCTCATGCAGCAACAGACTGGCGTGCAGGTGGCGCAGTCCGTGTGGCGTGACGGCGGGCAGTCCCAGTCGCGCGCATTCGCGCTTGAGGGCGTGTTGGACGGTGCTATGGCGCAACGGCTGGCCCGTCTTGCCAGTGAACACGAACCCGCTATCCTGCCAGCCGTCGCCCTCTCGCCATGCGTCCTGTTGCGCTTTCTGGCGCCGTAGGGCGGCAGTGACTTCGGGCGGCACCATGACCGTGCGGACGCTGCTGGCCGTCTTGGGCGTGGTGACAACCGGCACGCCGTCCAACCGGTGCAAGGTGCCGCTCACCGTGACGGCCACGCCCAGACCCACGTCGGTCCATGTCAGGGCCAGCGCCTCACCGAGCCGCAATCCGGTACCCAACAGCAGCAGCCAGAGGGGTTGCAGCCAGTGGTCGGCGGTGCCTTCCAGGAATGTCTGAAGCTCGGCGCGGCTCCACAAGTCCGGGCGGCTGGCTTTGTAGGCAGGCTTCAGCACGCGGTCGGTGGGGTTAGACGCCAGCCAGCGCCAGAGCACGGCGACGGCGAAGGCGCGGTGTAGAATGCGGTGCACCCGGTCGGCAACGGCGGGGGTGAGGCCGGCGTACAGACGTTGCAGACGGTCGGGGGTGACTTTCTCAAGGCGCACGCCACCCAGCGGGGCGCGGGCGTAGGTCTCCCAGAACCAACGGTAGCGGGCAATGGTAGACGGTTTGAGGTTCGGCGCGCTGGTCAGCCAGGCGTCTATGAGGTCGGCGACGGTGCGCTTGCCGGGCGTGGGCAATGCGCCGTCGGCGTCGGCTTGACGCTGCAATTCGCGCAGCCTGGTGCGCGCCTCACGTTCGGACTTGGCGTAGACGGTGCGACGGGTGCCATTCACTTGAAGTGAGGCTTGCCAGCGCCCGTCACGACGCTGTAGAACGGTGCCTTCGCCGGGGCTTTTCTTGGACATGGCAAACACTCCATTTTGCCTATGCCCCGGTGCTGTTGCTGTAAAGTTGCTGTCAGAACACACGTTCACAGCAACGCCCCCATATGCGGGGTTCAATCGCGGCGGGCACCGTCATATATGGCGTTTTGTGTCGGGACGCGGAGAAGCGCCTCCCTTACAAGGAGGAGGTCAGGGGTTCGAGTCCCTTGTCACCCACTGCGCTGCGCGCCGACGCCCTGCCATCCCTGGCGGGGCGTCGGCCTGCCTGGGGGCGGGGGCTTCTGCGCTGCCGCCAGAAAGCCAGCCCGATCCGCGTGTTCTTTGTCGGGGGCGAGTCGCCATGCTACAATACCAGTTATCAAGGGATTGTTGGGCTACCCGCGATTTACTGTTGAGGAGAACTAATGGACGACTTTCTTTTTCGGGGCAGTCTGGCTGACCTCGATCCAGATGTGGCTGCGCTGGCCGACCTGGAGGCGCTGCGCCAGATTCGCCGCCTGAACCTCATCCCCTCTGAGTCCAGCGTGCCGGTGGCGGTGCGCGAAGCGGTCGGCTCGGTCTTCCACAACCTCTATGCCGAAGGGTACCCGGACGATGCCTGGCGCACGCTCAGCCAGGATGAGATTCTGGCGATGGACATGCGCCTGGCCGAATACCGGCGCAACTCCGACCCGCGCTACTACAAGGGCACCGAGTTCGCCGACATCCTGGAGAGCCTGGCCCGCCGCCGCGCCGCCGAACTGTTCACCACCGAGACGATTGGCGCGGACGATCTGTGGGTCAACGTGCAGCCGCTCAGCGGGTCGCCGGCCAACAGCGCCGTCTACAGCGCGCTGATCGAGCCGGGCGACACGCTGATGGGCATGAACCTGCTGCACGGCGGTCACCTGACGCACGGCAGCCCGGTCAACCGCAGCGGGCGCGTCTACAGCGTGGTCAGCTATGGCGTCCACCCGCAGACTGAGCTGCTCGACTACGACCAGATTCGCGACCTGGCCCGCCAGCATCGCCCCAAGATCATCGTCGCCGGCTTCACCTCGTACCCCTACGCGCCGGACTGGGCGGTTTTCCGCGCCATCGCCGACGAGGTGGGCGCCTACCTGCTGGCGGACATTTCGCATGTCTCCGGGCTGGCGGCGGCGGGCGTCTTCCCGACGCCGGTCGGCCACGCCCATGTCATCAGCTTCACCACGCACAAGACGATGGCCGGGCCGCGCGGCGCGGTGCTGATCACCACCGACCCCAAGATCGGGCGCAAGCTGGATCGCGCCGTCTTCCCCGGCGAGCAGGGCGGCCCGCACGTCAACGCCATTGCCGGCATGGCGGTCGCCTTCAAGCTGGCTGCCACCGAGCAGTTCCGCGCCTTGCAGCGCCAGATCGTCGCCAACGCCGTGCGCATGGCCGAGCGGCTGGCAGCGCGCGGGCTGCGCATCCCGCACGGCGGGACGAGCACGCACCTGCTGCTGGTGGACTGCAAGTCGGTGCGCGGCGCGGACGGCACGCCGCTCAGCGGCGACATGGCCGCGCGTATCCTCGACCTGGCGGGCATCGTGCTCAACCGCAACACCATTCCCGGCGACGAATCGCCGTTCCGGGCGACGGGCCTCCGCCTGGGTACGCCCTGGATCACCCAGCGCGGCTTCCGCGAGGCAGAGATTGACCGCCTGGCTGAGGTCATCGCCGATGTGCTCTTCGCCTGCGCACCCTTCAGCTACCAGGGCAGCGGCGGCAAGGTGCAATGGCGCGCCAAGGTGGACTTCGACGCGCTCATGGCGGCGCGCGAAGCGGTGGACCGGCTGGCGACTGAGGCGGGCATTGACTACCCGGTGCCCGATCTGTCGGCATATCCCAAGGAAGCGGAGGTCGCTGCCGAGCATTTCCACGCGCTGCCGCAGGGCTGGCAGCCGCAGAATGGCTGGCGCACGCTCAACATCTATGGCCCGCAGGCGACGGATTTCCTGGACGCGGCGCTGACCAGCGACGTGCGCGCCCTGGCCACAGGCGACTCGCAGCCGGCGTGGGTGCTCAAGGCCGATGGCTCGCCGCTGGCGCGCGGCGTGCTGCACCGGCTCTATGATGACGCCTATCACTTCCACGTGGATCGCGACGCCGAAGGGGTGGCGGCCTGGCTGCGCGCCCTGTCGGACGGCTTCGCCCGCTTCGACGAGGCGGATGTGTTCGCCAAGGTGCCGGGGCCGGTCAGCGTCAGCCTGCTGCGCGAGGCGCCGGACATGGGCGCTTACGCCGCGCACCAGCCCGACGCGGACTGGGCGGCGAGCGGCGCGGGCTATGTGCCGGGCAAGGCGTACTTCGTCGGCTGTCGCGGCGCGCACTACGCCGGGCCGATCGGCGAGCCGCTGCCCGTCTTCGCCTGGGAAGAACCCGCCGATCCGCCGCTCAAGACGACCTCGCTGCACGCGCTGCACAAGGAACTGGGCGCGAAGATGGTGCCCTTCGCCGGCTACGATATGCCGGTATGGTACACGTCAGTCGGCGCCGAGCACCACGCCACGCGCAACGGCGCCGGCCTGTTCGACGTGTCGCACATGGGCGTCTTCGACTTCAGCGGGCCGGGGGCGGAGGCGTTTCTCAATGCGCTGACGGCCAATGATGTGACGGCGCTGCCGGTGGGCATGGCCCACTACAACTACCTGCTCGGCGTGGACGGCATCCCCATTGACGACATCTTCATCTACCGCCTGGTCCCCGACCACTTCCTGATGGTCGTCAATGCGTCCAACAACGACAAGGACTGGGCGTGGATCACCGCCTTGCAGCGCGGTGAAGTGCAGGCTGACCCCGCCCGGCGCTGTGTCACGCTGCCGGGCCGCGACGCCGTGACCATCCGCGATCTGCGCGATCCGGCGCTGGGCGCGGAGCGGCGGGTGGACATCGCCCTGCAGGGGCCGCAGAGCCGCGATCTGCTGCTCGGCCTGGGCGGGACGGACGCCGATAAGGCGCGCGTGCGGCGGCTGCCCTGGGCGGGCGTGACGCGGGCGACGCTGGGCGGCTATGACCTGATCGTGGCCCGCACCGGCTACACCGGCGAGCGCGTCGCCTATGAGATCTTCCTCGACCCGGACAAAGCGCCTGCGCTGTTCAAAGACCTGATCGCGGCGGGGGCGACGCCGGTCGGCCTGGCTGCGCGCGACAGCCTGCGCACGGAGGCGGGGCTGCCGCTCTATGGGCACGAGCTGGCCGGCACCCTGAACCTGAATCCCGCCGATGCCGGGTTCGGCAGCTTCATCAAGCTGTGGAAGCCGTTCTTCATCGGCAAGGCGGCATTCCTCGCCCGCGAGGCAGGGCGCGATGCCGTGGTGACGCGCTTCCGCATGGACAGCAAGGGCATCCGCGCGCCGCACCCCGGCGATCCGCTGGTGGAGGGGCGCGGGCGCGTGGTGGGTGTGGTTACCTCGTGCAGCCTCGACAGCGAGGGCTACTCGCTGGGCCAGGCGTATCTGAAGCTGGAGTACGCCGAAGAGGGCACTTCGCTCTACGTGTTCGCCGGGGCGGAAAAGCTGGACGTGAAGAAGCCGTTCGGCGCGCTGACTCTCGGCGACCGGACGGTGGTGCCCAGCCCGCTGACGGTGCTCAGCCACTTCCCCAAGCGGAAATAACCGCGCTCTGGATCATCGCTTCAAGAGACTTCCGAGGTCCTTCGCGGGCTTCGGAAGTCTTTATTTTCCCCCTTTGACGGTACAATGAGCGTATCTTGCGTATCTGCGCACACGAGGAGAATCGCCCGATGACCGCAAGCATTGGCCGCCAGTTCATGCTGGAAACCCAGCACCGTCACATGGAACCGTCCGCCCAGTCACAGGGGCTGCCGCAGCCGCCGCTGGAGCTGCCCTACGATGTGACGCAGCGCCCGGTTGACCTGCCCGCGCCGGACGGGCTGGCCCTGCAACCGCTCGATCTGCACGAGCTGATCACCCGCCGGGCGACGCTGCGCAACTACGCGCCCGCCGCGCTCAGCCTGGAGGAGCTGTCGCTGCTGCTGTGGTGCACGCAGGGCGTGAAGGCCCAGCGCGGCTCCTACGCAACGCTGCGCACGGTGCCCTCGGCGGGGGCGCGCCACGCTTTCGAGACGCTGCTGCTGATCAACCTGGTGGACGACCTGGAGCCGGGCGTCTACCGCTACCTGGCCAGCGTCCACAAGCTGTTGCGCCTGCCGCTGGAGGGCGACCTGAACGCCGCGCTGACCAAAGCGTGCCTCAACCAGGAGCAGGTTGCGCGCAGCGCCGCCACCTTCTTCTGGGTCGCCGTCGCCGAGCGCATGACCTGGCGCTATGGCGAGCGCGGCTACCGCTACCTGCTGCTGGACGCCGGTCACGTCTGCCAGAACCTCTACCTGGTGGCGGAGGCGCTCGGCTGCGGGGTGTGCGCCATTGCCGCTTTCGACGACGAGGCGCTGAGCGCCGCGCTCGACCTGGACGGCGAGACGCAGTTCGCTGTCTACGCGGCGAGCCTGGGGCGGCGGGGGTAGGGCGGGGATGCCGGCGAGGTGAGAGGGCGGGCGAGCCTGTTGAGGGATTCTAATCAAATATCCTGGGAGCGTAATCGTGGCGAGGGCGCTTCAGAAAAGGCGTTGTTGGCGGTAGGACAAACCAGCGTGATCCACAATCTGCGGTGACAGGGGTAATCTTTCTAGAGCACGAGGTTCCACTTTTACCGCTCCTGACCCGTAGGATTGGTAATGTCCGTATACTTCTGTAAAAACAAGGAGGCGTGAGCTACCATTCGTTTGTCTGAGAACGAATCCCGCGAGGGGAAAGGGAGCACACGCCATGAGCATGAAGATACCGCCGAGTGAGCGGA
>Ga0226835_1001427_pt1 | contig 12986 bp, 15 predicted proteins | sample LAC_MetaG_1_FD_163627 | JGI IMG/M metagenome (GOLD analysis project Ga0226835, IMG submission 163627) | Anaerobic ammonium oxidizing microbial communities from anammox membrane bioreactor (MBR) in UC Berkley, California, United States -... | ecosystem: Engineered > Bioreactor > Anaerobic >...
AAGCCCGAAACGAACATGACTACCAGCGCCTTCCTGGGCGTGTTCAAAGAAGACCGCTCGCTGCGGCAGGAATTCCTCGACCAGGTCAACCGTGCCTACCATCGTGACTGAGCAGGGAACTCTGCGGGACAAAACCATCCTGATCACCGGCGCGGCGCGGCGGGTGGGGCGTGCGCTAGCCCTCGCCTGCGCGCGCGCCGGCGCCCATGTGGCGGTGCATTACGGCACATCGCGGGATGAGGCTGAGAGCCTCAAGAGCGAAATTGAAACCCTGGGGAGCGCTGCCGCACTTTTCCAGGCCGATCTGAATGATCCATCTCAGGTGAGGGGCCTTCTTGAGCAGGCATGGCAGTGGCGCCCACTCGACGGACTGGTCAACAATGCATCGGTCTTCGAGGCGCTCGACTGGCGCTCCACCACGCTTGAGGACTGGAACCGTAATCTGATGCTCCACCTGACGGCCCCCTTCCTGCTCAGCCAGGGGTTTGCCAGCCGCCTGCCCGAAGGGAAAACGGGGCGCATCGTCAACCTGCTCGACTGGCGCGCCCTGCGCCCGGGGGGGGATCACTTTCCATATACCGTCAGCAAGGCCGCGCTGGCCGCCCTGACACGTTCGCTTGCTGTGGCGCTTGCGCCGCGTATCACCGTCAACGGTCTGGCGCTGGGGGCCATTCTGCCGCCTGCCAGCGGAGAAGATGCTCAGGGCCTGCTGGCACAGGTGCCCGCAAGGCGCTGGGCAGAACTGGCGGAAGTGGAAGAGGCGCTGCTCTTTCTGCTCCACGGCCCTGCCTATATCACGGGAGAAATCCTGCATGTAGATGGCGGCAGACATTTGATTTGATGGAGGTGGGATGGATAAAATTTTCATTCGCGATCTGGTGGCCCGCGGTATCATCGGGGTCAACGATTCGGAACGTGAGAAGTCGCAGGAGATTCTCATTAACATTACCCTGCTGGTTGATCTGCACGCGGCGGGCGAGAGCGACTGTCTGGATGACTCGGTGAGTTACCGGACGATTGCCAAGCGCGCCCTGGCACATGCCGAAAGCGCCGCACGCTTCACGGTGGAGGCGCTGGCGGCCGACCTGGCGAAGCTCTGCCTGGAAGACCCGAAAGTGCAGCGAGTGGTCGTGCGGGTTGAAAAGCCCGGCGCGGTGAGGTTTTCGCGTTCGGTAGGGGTAGAAATTGAACGCACCCGGGAGGATTTTGCATGATTCCGGTGGAACAACCGGCGTGCCTGCTGCTCGGTTCTAACATTCAACCTGAATATTACCTTCCTCTGGCCGTGCGGCAGTTGCACGGCTTTTTTGCGGTGGAGGGGGTTTCGCGTGTGTGGCAGACACCGGCGATTGGCTCGGCGGGCCCACCTTTCCTCAATGCGGCGGTGCGCATCCGCACCGCCCTCGGCCCGGAGGAGATGAAAGAGGGGGTTCTTCGCCCGCTGGAAGCCCAACTGGGCCGGGTGCGCCGTGAAGATAAAAACGCCCCGCGGACGATAGATATCGACCTGGTGCTGTGGGGTGAGCAGGTGCTTGAACCGCGCATCTGGGAGTGGGCGCACGTGGCTGTGCCGGTGGCTGAGGTGTGGCCCTACCCGCTGGCTGGCCCGGGGGGAGAAACGCTCCGGGAAGCCGCGCGCCGGTTGCGAACAGAGGCGCGGATTGACTATCGCAGAGATGTGACCCTGACGGGCGAGACGGACTAACCCCGCCTAACAACGAGCACCAGGTTGCCGCTGGTTGAGGCCTCAAAGGGAGAGCCGTCCATCCCGCCGAAGGCCGCCAGCGAAGTAAAGCCGGTCTCGAGCAGGGCGGTTTCCAGCTCGTCACGCCGCCAGGGATAAAGGCGGGTGGCGCCAACCTGTTGAACCCAGGGTTCCGTTCCCGTTCGGCGCAGGGTGAGGAGGTTGAAGGTGATCGTCCCGTCGGCTTCGAAATCGTAAAATCGCAGGAAAATCCATTCGGCGTCTCCTTCACTATACGCCTGAGGTTCCATCCAGCGTTCCCGGCGCCGAAGCACGGCATCGAAATTCCGATTCTGGATCAACAGCAGCCCCCCTGGCCGCAGGCAGGCGGCGAAATCGGCCAGGGTGGCGTGAAGTTCCTGACGGGTAAGGACATGGGGGAGGGAGTTTCCCAGGCAGAGGAGGGCGTCCATGGGGAGGACGTCGGTAAAAGCGGCCTGTAATGCCCCGAACCCTGCCGGGCGGAAGTCGACCATTACCCTGGTCTGCGCGGCGTTGAGGCGGGCCCGGGCGATCATTTTCTCGCTCAGGTCGGCGCCAGCCGCCCGGGCCCCCCGGCGGGCCAGTTCGATGGCGTGCATCCCTGTGCCGCAGGCGGCATCCAGAATTTTAAGCGGCTTTTCGAGCGCTCCCAGGGCCTTAAGCTGTTCAAGGAGGAAAGGCGTCTCGAAAGCGAGGCGAGATGGCCAGTTCACAAAGCGATCGTAGATGGAACTCAATTGATCGTACATAAGCCAAAGTATAATGGATGGACAGGAAAGGTGTGTTGCGCTTAAGCAAGGATCAGCAGGTTCGTTTTTATCAGGGCAGGAGGAGCCCGGGTTGACCCATGCCGGTAACGATTCGTGATCTGGCGCGTCATTTAAACCTCTCCATCACCACTGTCTCGCGGGCGCTGGATGGCTACGACGATGTTTCGGAAGAAACACGCCAGCGGGTGATCGCGGCGGCGCGCGAGCTGGGTTACGAACCCAGTTACGCCGCCCGGCAGCTCCGCCGCCGCCGGGCCGGAGCGTTGGGGTACATTTTGCCTTCCGGGCCTTCGCAGTTTTCTGACCCGTATTCGGTGCATTTCATCACCGGGCTGTGCGATGAAGCCTCGACTCGCCAGGTAGACCTGGTCATTTCCTCTGCTGCTCCGGGGAGTGAACAGGAAAAACGTCAGTACCGTCACTGGGTGCAGACCCGCCGGGTGGATGGTTTTGTGCTCAACCGCCTGCGGATTGACGACTGGCGGGTGGAGTATCTGACGCAGAATCGGGTGCCTTTTGCAGTGGTGAGCCCGGTTGTCGGCGGCGAAACCCCCATGCCTCGCGTCGAAGTGCAGGACCGCCGGGCCATGGAAGAGCTGGTTGCGCATCTGATTGAACAGGGGCACCGGCGCATCGCCTATATTGGAGGGCCGGCGTATCTGTTGCTGGAGCGCGAGCGCCAGGCTGGCTACCGAAACGGGCTGACCCGGGCGCGGATTGCGCGGAATCCACAGCTGGTGGTAGAGGGCGACTTAACCGAAGCGGGCGGGTACCGCGCCGCGATGGCGCTGCTTCTCCTGCCTGACCCACCCACGGCGCTGGTGTGCTGTAATGATCTTACGGCGCTGGGCGCCCTGCGGGCAGCCCGCGAGCTCCAGTTTTCCATCGGTAGCGAGCTGGCCATTTCAGGGTTTGATGGCCTCAAGGAAACCGAGTATACCCACCCACCGCTGACCACCGTCGCCCGCCCGGCCTACGATATTGGCCGGCATGTGTGTGCCCTCCTCCACGCGGCGGTCAACCAGCCCATGCTGGAACAACCGGTGATCGCCATTGAGCCGCAATTAATCCTCCGCGCCTCGACGCGGGGGTAGGAGGAGACGGGGCCTTTTGCGCCGTTCGGGGAAAAGAATCCACCGCACTTATCGGGTGAAAAGGGGGTAGGCCAGCACAAAGAAGATCGAGGCGATGGCGCAGGTGAGCAGCATCATGGGCAGGCCCCGTTTCAGCCAGAGCGGCCCGGTGATGGGGGCGCGAGTCCGTTCGGAGAGGGTGGCCACGACGATGTTTGCCGAAGAGCCGATGATGGTGGCGTTGCCCCCAAACCCGGCCCCGAACACCAACGCCCACCACAGAGCGTTGATTTGCATGCCCGCCTCTCCCAGCCCCAGGATCACCGGGATGAGGGCAATGGTGATGGGCACATTATCTACCACGGCTGAGAGAACGGCCACGATCCAGATCAACAACACTCCCAGAAGCACCGGCGGGAACTTTTGAATGCCGAGGAGGGCGTGAATGAGTGCATCGAACACCCCGGCATGCTCTAACCCGCCCACCATGATGAACAACGCGCCGAAGAAAACCAGCACGCTCCATTCAATCCGCTTGAGGGTTTCGGCCACAGGAGGGCGAATCCAGGCCAGCCCCGCCGCGGCGGCCCCCATGGCAATAAAGGAAGTGCTCACCTCAAGCCGGTTTTCGAGGAAAAAGAGCAGAATGGCAACGGCCAGGACGATCAACCCCCGACGGGCAGAGCGCGGGTCGTCGAGGGCTTCGCGCGGGTCAAGGCCGAGTACAGCCTCGCGCGCCGGGGGCGTTTGAGAAAGCTCGGCGCGGAAAAGAAAGCGCAGGAGGAGTAAAGCCGCCACCCACGCCAGGACGACCACGGGCAGGGCATGGGTGAGGAAGGTGGTGAACGAAAAATGCGCGGCTGAGGCGATCAACACGTTGGGCGGGTCGCCCACCAGGGTGGCCACGCCGCCGGTATTCGAAAGCAGGGCTTCAGACAGCAGATAAGGGGTAGCACTGACCCCGAGCACCTCGCAGATGAGGATGGTGATCGGGGCGATCAAAACCACGGTGGTGACGTTGTCCAGCACCATGGAAAGCGCGGTGGTGACGCTGCCCAGCAGGACGAGGAGGAGAAAAGGGCGCCCCCGTGAGACCCGCCCCGCCCAGACGGCGAGAAACTGAAAGAACCCCGTGGGTTCAAGAAGTGAAACCAGTATCATCATGCCCATCAGCAGGCCCAGGGTGTTCCAGTCGATGGCGCTGATGGCCTGCTCTTCGGTGTAAAAGTTGAGGATACGCCCGGCGATCATCATCAGAATCGCCCCCGCCAGCCCGACGATGACGCGGTGGACCTTTTCGGTGAAGATGAGCCCCAGGCAGACCACAAAGATCGCCGATGAGACGAGGATGGGGGTGGTCATGAGGGTTATCCTTTTTGCCAGGTGGCCAGGATGGCCGTGCCGATGTCGACCCGCGAGGCGATGCCGGTGAGCCGCCCCTGCTCATCTACCACGGGCAGGTCATGCAGATCGTGTTTCAGCATGATGGCGAAGGCGCGCAACAGGCCGCACTCTTCTTTGACGGTGGTCACCTGACGCATGTATTGACTCACCGGGCGGGCCAGGGTGGCGGCATCGGGGATGAAGGATTCTACCGCGCCGAACTCGTGGACGAAATCCAGGTGTTCTACCAGGCGGACGAAATCCGGCAGGCTCAGGTTGAGCAGGTCTTTCAACGCTACCACGCCCACCGGGCGCATTCCTTCATCGACTACAGGCAGCATACCGATGTGGTGGGCGACCAGCCGGGCCGCCGCCTCGCGCAGTGTGGCGTGTGCCGGAATGGAAATGACATTGCGTTTCATGCAGGCGCTAATTTTCATGCCATGCCTCCGCTTTTAAAATTATACGTCTAAAGCCCGGGCGGGAGGAGCACGGCGACCCTTAACCGAAGCGGTGGGTTAGTGCGGCGAAAAAAGCGGTATAATGGAAATGCTTTCCAAAACGTTTTGGAAGAAGACCAAAACCAGACAGGAGGAGGTTGGTCATGAAAACGGTGGTGGCTGCCGCGCTCGGAGAGTGCGTGCATGTGGCAGGGGTGATGAATTTCCTTCGGCTGGCCGAGTCGGCGGGGTGGCGCACGGTTTTCCTGGGGCCGGCAGTTCCGGTGGAAGAAGTACTCAACGCCGCACGCCGCGAAAAGGCTGACCTGGTGGGGGTATCGTATCGCCTCACCCCTGAGACCGGCGAGCGCCTTCTGGCGCAGTTTGCTGAGGCCGCAGACGATTTACGCGAGCGCGGGGTGCGCTTTGCCTTTGGCGGTACGCCTCCGGTGGCCGAACGGGCGGCCCGCATGGGGTTTTTCGAGCGCGTTTTTGATGGGCGCGACTCGGCTGAAGAAGTGCTGGCCTACCTCAAAGGGCAGCCTCAGGGGGGGCAGGAAGAGTCAGACTATCCGCAGACCACCGTCGAGCGCATCGCCTGGAAGGCTCCATTCCCTCTCCTACGCCACCATTTTGGCCTGCCTGACCTGGAAGAAACACGCGTCGGAATCGCGCGGATTGCCGAGGCGCGCGCGCTGGATGTCATCTCGCTGGGGATTGACCAGGATGCTCAGGAAAATTTCTTCCACCCGGAGCGCCAGGATGTGCGGCGGCGGGGCGCGGGCGGCGTGCCGGTGCGCTCTGCCGACGATTACCGCCTGCTTTACCGGGCCAGCCGAAGGGGGAACTTCCCGTTATTGCGCACCTATTCGGGCACCGACGATTTCATCCGTCTGGCGGAGATGTATCTTGATACCATCCACATTGCCTGGTGCGCCATTCCGCTCTTCTGGTTCAACCAGATGGATGGCCGCGGTCCGTGGGACCTGGAAGGTTCGATTCGCGAACACCAGCAGGTGATGGCCTGGTATGGGGCAAGGGGAATTCCGGTGGAGTTAAATGAACCGCATCACTGGGGCATGCGCGATGCCCCCGATGTGGTTTTTGTGGTTTCGGCTTACCTTGCGGCGTACAACGCGCGTGCCTGCGGGGTGAACGATTACATCGCTCAGCTCATGTTCAATAGCCCGCCGGGACTTTCGGACGCGATGGATCTGGCCAAGATGCTGGCCGTGCTCGAATTGATCGCCCCGCTGGGGGGGCCGGAATTTCGCATCTGGCGGCAGACGCGCACCGGCCTGCTCAGCTACCCGCTCGACCCCGTGGCCGCCCGGGCGCACCTGGTGGCCAGCGTTTATCTGCAAATGGCCCTGCGCCCGCATATCGTTCACGTGGTGGGCCACACCGAAGCCCACCACGCGGCTACCGCCGAGGATGTCATCGAGGCCTGCGGGCTGGCGCGCCGTTCGATCGAAAATGCCCTGCGCGGCGCCCCCGATATGACCGCCGACCCGCGCGTGGCGGTGCGGAAAGACGAACTTGTGCGCGAGGCGCGCGTCACCTTGCAGGCCATTGGCAACCTGGGCGGGTCAGACGGAAAAGACCCTCTGGCCGACCCCGCCTGCCTGGCGCGCGCAGTGCAATGGGGCATTCTGGATGCCCCTCAATTACGTAACAACCCCTTTGCACGCGGAGTGATCCGTACGCAGATCATCGATGGCGCCTGCCGGGCGGTCGATGAGATGGGCCGACCCTTGAGCGAGGCCGAACGCCTTGCATCGTTCCTCTAAGTCCCGCCTGCCCCGGCGGCGGGTTTCTACTTCTCGTTCCTTTTTTTGGGAGGGAAAGTCTATGAACCAAAATCCAAAGTTCACCGTAGTAGGCGCCGGGCACGGCGGCAAAGCCATGGCCGCCCATCTGGCGCTGATGGGTTTTGAAGTGACCCTGTATAACCGCACTTACGATCATGTGGCGGCCATTGCCCGGCGTGGGGGGATCGATCTGGAAGCGCCGGATTCCGAATTGCGCGGTTTTGGAAAACTGGCGCGCGTCACGTCCAGTTTTGAGGAAGCCACGCAGAATGCCGATATGATCATGGTGGTGGTGCCTTCTTCAGCGCACGCAGACCTGGCGCGCGGCCTGGCCCCCCACCTGAAAGACGGGCAGATCGTGGTGCTCCATCCGGGACGTACCTGTGGCGCCATTGAGTTTCACAAGGTACTGCGCGATCAGGGCTGTCAGGCCGATGTGACTATCGCCGAAACAGAAACCTTCATTTACGCTTCGCGCTCCGATGGCCCGGCTCAGGCGCGCATTTTCCGTGTCAAAGAGGCGGTGCCGCTGGCGGCGCTCCCCTCGGTACGCAACGAACAGGTGCTGGAGATGATCCACGTGGCGTATCCTCAGTTCATCGACGGCGGCAACGTCTTACAGACGGGGCTGAACAACATGGGGGCGATCTTTCACCCGGCTCTGGCGCTGCTCAACGCCGGGTGGATCGAAGCCACGCATGGGGATTATCAGTTTTACATCGATGGGGTGACGCCCTCTGTGGCGCGGGTGCTCGAGGCACTTGACCGCGAGCGGGTGACGGTGGCGGCCTCTCTGGGCATTCGCGCCCGCACGGCGCTGGAGTGGCTGAAGCTGGCCTATGATACGCAGGGAGAAGATCTCAATGAGGCGATCCACAACCAGCCGGGGTATTACGGCATCAAAGCGCCGCCCACCCTCAACCACCGCTACATCTTCGAGGATGTGCCCATGAGCCTGGTGCCCATCGCTTCTCTGGGACAGCGGTTTGGCGTCTCGGTGCGCGGGATGGATGCGATCATTCGCCTGGCGTGCATCATTCACCGCACCGATTACTGGCGTAAGGGCCGCACGGTGGAAAAACTGGGCATCGCAGATCTGAGCAGCCACGAGCTGGTGCATTATGTGACGCATGGCGTGCTGGAGACTGTCTAGCGCACTTCAGGAAAATCATCGCCTTCGATTTCGGGAATCCAGGTGTCGGTGCTATCCTGCACTACACTGTCGAGGGCGTGGTCGGTCAGATGATAATGCCCGCGCAGTTCATCGCGCAGAGTGCCCGAAAAGAGCGGCACTCCGTCAAAATAGGCTGCGCGGGCGATCATGTGGGCCGCCACCGGGGTGGTGATCAGCAGAAAAATGATGGTAGCGACGGCGCGGGTGGCCACGCTGAATTCGTCGAAGGAAAGCGCCGTAGCTGTCAGCATCAGCCCTACGCCCAGGGTGGCGGCTTTAGAAGTCGCCGACATGCGCAGGAAGAGATCGGGCATACGCAGAACGCCAACCGACGCCAGAAAGATGAAGAAAGCGCCGCCGAACATAACGAGGGCGATGAACCATTCAGCCATGTTTAGACCCTCCTTTCGATGGCGTAGGCAAAAGCCACCGTCCCGAGGAAGGAGATCAAGGCGAGCACGATGGCGGCATCCAGAAAAGCGGATTGCCGGGTGCGCACTGCGGCGACGATGATGAACCCCATGACGATGATGGTAATTAAATCGAGGGCGATGACCCGGTCGGGCAGGCGCGGCCCGCGAGCCAGGCGGAGAAAACTCAGCAAGAGGGCTGCGCTGAGCAGGGCAAGCGTTAATGTCCAGAGGATTTCGATCATCATTCAAACAGCTCCCTGACCCGCCTTTCGTATCCTGCTTTGATTTCACGGCGGAAGTCTTCTTCGTTCTCCAGCCAGACGGTATGGACGAACAGGGTCTTTCGGTCGCTGGAGATATCCAGCGAGAGGGTGCCCGGGGTGAGGGTGATAAGATTCATCAGCAGGGCGATGGCGGCATCGTTTTGCAGGTCAATGGGGATGCCGACCACTGCCGGGCGGAGAGGTAAACGCGGAGCAAGTACAGTGCGCGCCATGCGCAGGTTTGCCAGCGTCAGTTCCTTGAGAAAAAAAAGGATAAATTCCAGCGCGAGCGGAAAGCGGCGGAAGTAAGCCGGTCGTTCGCGCTCTTTCAACACCACCCACAGGGTGAGGTAACTCAGGACAAACCCAAAGGTCAGATTGATGGGGCTGAAATCGCCGATCAAAGCGCCCCACGCCACTGCCAGAAGCACATTGAGGAGAAAGACGGTCATGGCAACCCTCCCAGCACAGCCTCGATGTACAGTTCCGGGTGGAGTAACTGGAAGGCCGCCTGATGACTCCATTGAATGGCGGGCTCTGCAAAGAATCCAAGCGCCAGGCCCCCCATCACCAGCAGTACGGTGGGTAAAATCATCCAGGTTGAAACGCGGCCCCCGGCCCCTTCATCAGCAGGGCTACCCCCTGGTGCGGGTTTCCAGAAAACCTCTCCCCAGACCTTGCTCATGGAGAAGAGGGTGAGCAGGCTCACTCCCAGAGCGGTGAAGACGATAACATACTGCCCCGCTTCCAGCCCGGCCCGCACCAGCATCAGTTTGGCAAAGAATCCTGAGAAGGGCGGCAACCCGGCCAGGGCCAGCGCCGGAAGGGCGAACCCCAGGGCCAGCCATGGTTGAGACCGGTACAGGCCCCCCAGGCGGCGCAGGTCGAAGTTTCCACGCAGGCGTTCCACGATTCCAGCGATGAGGAAGAGGGCCGTTTTGGCAAGGATGACGTGCACCATGAAATAAATGGCTCCCGCCAGGGCCGCCTGGCTGGCCAGCCCGAGACCCATCACCAGATAGCCAATCTGGCTGATGATGTGAAAGGAAAGCAGACGGCGAAAGTCCCACTGGGCGGCGGCTCCGAGCACCCCGGTGACCATGGTAAGCCCTGCCAGAACCAGGAGAAGGGTGTTGGTAAAGAGCGGATCGGTGCGAAAGACGAGCGTGAACACCCGGATCATGGCGTAGGCTCCCACTTTAGTCAACAGCCCTGAGAACAGAGCCGTCACCGCCACGGGCGGGGTGTGGTAAGAGGCCGGAAGCCAGAAAAAGAGAGGAAAGATGGCGGCTTTGATGCCAAACGCCACCAGATAGAGCATGGAGAGAGCGAGAGTCAGGCCGTGGGGCTGTACCCCCGGGAGAACCCGCGCCAGTTGCGCCAGGTTGAGGGTGCCCGTGAGGCCGTAGAGCAGACCGGTGGCCGAGAGAAACAGAGAAGAAGCCAGCAGGTTAAGGACAACGTATTTAACCGAGCCTTCCAGCTGCGCGCGTGTGCCGCCAAGCGCCATGAGGACGAAGGAGGCCATCAGCATCACTTCGAACCACACATAGAGGTTAAAGAGGTCGCCGGTGGCAAAGGCGCCGTTGACTCCCATGAGCAGGATGTGAAACAGAGGGTAGAAGCCGTATGCCACCCGTTCATCATCGATTCCGTCCATGGCATAAAAGGCCACGCTCACGCCGATTAACCCTGAGATGGCCAGCATGATGGCCCCAAAGAGATCGACGGCCAGGGTGATGCCGAAAGGAGCCGGCCAGGAGCCAACCTGGAAAGTCTGAATGCCCGACTGGTTGACGCGGTTAAGCAGGGCCAGTGCCGCGCTGAATTGAATGAGAGTGCCTCCCACAGCGGCCGAGCGCTGTACGGCCGGAGCGCGCCAGGCGGCCAGGGCAACGATGGCGCTGGCCAGGGGTAACAGGATGGGAGCGATCACCACCAGGTTCATGGGTTGGTCTCCCGGGGCTCTTCCCATGCCGGTTCAGGGGGGCAGGGAACATCGGTGCAGCGCAGCAGATCGAGGTCATCGGTGCCTGCCTGCGAGTACGTCTGGCGCACCAGGGCGACGGCAAAGGCAGTGAGCCCAAAACTGATGACGATGGCCGTCAGAATGAGCGCCTGGGTGAGGGGGTCGGCGGCCCCTGCGGGTGGCTGTGATTGGCCGGGCGCGATGATAGGAGGGGTGTAGGGGACGAGACGCCCGGCGGCAAAGACGGTGAGGTTAATGGCGTTGCCCAACAGGAGGATGCCCACCAGCACCCGCACCAGACTGCGACGCATCATCAGATAGAGCCCCCCTGAAAACAGGGCGCCAATGGCAAAGGCAATCAGGATGTTCATGGCTTCAGTCCTCCGCCAGCGTCAATAAAATGTGCAGGATCACGCCGATCACCAGCAGGTAAACGCCGGTATCGAAGAGAAAGGGAGTGCCCACCTTGCCCACGACGGGCAATGGTTCGGGCAACCACAGGCCGGTCTGGAACGGCTGGCCGCCAAACACGGGCAGCAACCCGCTCAAGAGCGCCAACAGCAGGCCTGTAGTAAAGAGGGCGCGGGGCGAAACGGGCAACAACCCGTGTACTTCGGCGGGGGAATGGGCGATGGCATAGAGCATGAAGGCCGCCGCGGCCACCAGCCCCCCGACAAACCCGCCGCCGACTTCATTGTGCCCGCGCAGAAGCAGGAACACAGAGAAGATCAGCAACAACGGCATGAGATACCGGACGGCAACGTTGAGGAGTAAAGAACGACCGTTCATCAGGGCTTCTTCCTGTCCCGAGAAACCAGCCTAAGGAGGGCAAAGACCCCAATGGCTGAGAGAGAAAGCACGGAAATTTCACCCAGGGTATCGAATCCGCGAAAATCTACCAGGATGACGTTGACCACGTTGCGCCCTTTGGCAAGCGGGAGGCTGCTGGCATTGAAGTAAGGAGAAACCAGCGAGACGAAGGTTTCGGAGGTGATCAGCAACACCAGCAGGGTCATCAGGGTGCCCCCAGCCAGGGCTACGAACAGGTCGAACCAGCGCGCGGGCTGCCCCTGGATGCGGGTAAACTTGGGTAACCGGTAGATGACCAGCACAAAAAGGATGACCGTGAGCGTTTCGATGGTGAACTGCACCATGGCCAGGTCGGGCGCGCTGTAAAGGAGGTAGATGAGCGAGATGCTCAACCCCACCGTGCCCAGCAGGGCGATGGTCGCCAGGCGCGAAGTGGCGCGCACCACGGCCACCACCCCCGCAATGATGATTCCGATCAGCAGGGCCTCATAAAAACGCGGCGGATTAAAGGCGGGCAGGCGCAACCCCTGCGCGTTGAACAGCAGAGCTCCGGCGGCCAGCCCCAGCGTGGTGAGGACAATGAACAGAATGTACACGCGCAGATAGCCGTTCTGCCAGAGGTTCGTCTGAAAATTGGCCAGCTGGATCAGGCCATTCATGGCGCGCTGGTAGGCTCGTTCGGGCCCAAGGGGAGCCAGGCGCGCGAAGAACCCTCCGACGAGCTTTTGCGTCGTTTCACTCCAGAGGTAAGCCAGCCCGGCCATGGCCATGGTGGCGAGGCTGAGCAAGAGGTAGGGAGTGATCCCATGCCAGAGAGAAAGTTTCACCTTCTGCGCCTGCCCCAGAACGGCAGTGGCCGCGGGTTGAATCAGCGCTTCGCCGACGGCGGTTGCCTGCCATCCGGCCAGGATTCCCAGCAGACCGAGGAGCAGCGGTGGCCCCCAGAACAACAGGGAATTCTCATGGGCGTGATCGGAGGGGGGAGGGCCGAGAAACGGCTTCAGCGCCACCCAGGCTGATACCAGCCCCATGCTGACCATGGCCAGGAACGCAAACAGGGTAAGCCATCCCGCCGCAGGGTGAGCTAGGGCGCTTTCGTAGAGCAATTCTTTGGCCACGAATCCGAAGGTGGGGGGCAAACCAAACATGGAGGC
>Ga0226835_1001429_pt1 | contig 12965 bp, 12 predicted proteins | sample LAC_MetaG_1_FD_163627 | JGI IMG/M metagenome (GOLD analysis project Ga0226835, IMG submission 163627) | Anaerobic ammonium oxidizing microbial communities from anammox membrane bioreactor (MBR) in UC Berkley, California, United States -... | ecosystem: Engineered > Bioreactor > Anaerobic >...
TGCACCGGAGAGATGATCTTCAGCGTTGGCGGCTGGTTATCCACAGTAACCAGAACGACCGCCCGTTGCACGCTTTGGTCGGCGCGCACAGCCAGCAGTTCGATCACATACAGGCCGTTCAACCCGTGTGTATCCCAAACACCCAATATACCTTCTTTAATCGGCTGGTTATTGTCCTTGCCGATCTGATACCAGCCCTGAGGATTCAACCCCTGACCGATCTGCAAGCGATAGAAGCTGAGGTCTTCCAGTTGCACGCTGCCGCGGATAGGCAGCGCGCCGCGCACGATTTCGAACATCGCCGGGGAGGTGATCTGAACCTGCGAGGAGGGTGGTGGAAGAGCGGTCAGGGTATCATAAGTATCGGGCGGCGAGCTAAGACCGGTCTGCCTGGCCCAGTCTTTCGCCTGCGGCGGGATCATCATATAAGGTTGATCTACAATCAAATCGGGCGGAGTGAAAATCGTCGCCAGGCGTCCGGTTTCACGGTTGATTGCCGCGCTTTGATAGAGACGGTCTGGCTGCAACGGTTCGTTGCCTGAAAGAAACACCTCTTCCACCACATTAGGGCAAAACACAGTGGGCAACATGCCGGATGGATCGCATACTTTCAGGCTGACGATCCCCGCCGGAGTGGGCCATGGCCGAACAGGCAGGTCTTGGTTGGCGTACTTCATCGCAGCATGATAGACGCCCATCGCTGCCTGTGCAACGATCTCATCCGGAGGGTTCGCAGTAGCCGCATAGCCCAGCCACACGCCTACGAGGCGCTCAGGCGTGTAACCGATCACCCAGGCGCTATGCTCCGAGGGATCGCCGCGCCCCACTTTTGCCGCCGCCGGACGACCAATCTCTAGGGGGTTAGGGTGTCCGAGGCTCGGCCAGCGCGCAGTTTCATCGCTCAACGCGTGCGTCACCAAATAAGCCAGCGGCGCAGCCACAATCGGCCGCGTTTGCCCAATGCTCCAATCTAACCAGATTTTTCCGGCGACGTCTTCCACGCGCAAAGCAGCCACGGGCTGAATCGGCGGAGGCTGCGACCCGAAGGTGAGCGAGGCGTCCGCTGAAACCGGCGCCGCCGAATCCGGCGCCGCCGATACCGGCGTTTCCATGTGACCCACCAGTACGCCCTGGTTCGCCAGGACGCCAAACGCCTGGCTCATTTCGATCAAATTGACCGGCCGCAGAAAGGAAAGCGCGTTTGCCTCGCCATCTACCAGATTTTGCGGCGATAAGACGCCGAATTGCTGCGCCGTGCGCCATACATTTTCGACGCCCACCTGCGCCAGCAACTGTTCGGCAGGCTGGCGATAGTCATTTGCCAGGGCAAGGCGTAAACGCACCGGCCCATGATACTCCGCCAGGCGTTCAGCCCCAAGGTCTTGCGCGCCTTCAGGAGGTATATCCCAAACCAACGAAGCCGGGCCAAGCCCACGTGTAAAGGCGGTGAGGTAAATGAACGGTGTCGCTAACGTTCCAGCCGGATGGGCGGCGAGCAATTCGCCCGAGGGCGTAGAAGGCGCCGCGTTCACCAGAGCCAGGATATGCCCGCTTTGAGGATCCAGCACTAACGCCTGGGCATATACTTTTTCGTCTATGCGGCGACCTTCAAGGGCTGGCAGTAAACGATCGGCAGTGCAACCTTCCGTCGCCGGCATCTCGATAGCAGGGACGCCTAACTTCTCCGCCTGAGCGGCCAGGATACAGATCATTTGTATTTGCAGCTCATAATCCAGGCTGGTCAGGATGAGCATACCGCCGCGTTCCAGCCGCTTCCGTGGAATGCGGCTCTCGATCTGCTGTAGAACGATCCTGGCAAAGGCGGGAGCGATTTTTGGCTGCAGGTCTTCCAGGCTCAACGCCTGCCCGGGACGCAACGCTGGACGAATGTCTAAGGATCGTTGCGCCGCCTGAGCCGCCTCCTGCGGAGCAGCCAGGCGATAGCGCAAAACGTTCTGCAGGATGATTTTTTGCCGCCCCAGGGCATATTGCGGCGCGTCCTGTGGATTGAGGGTTGCATCCAACCCTGAAGCAGCAATCAGGGCCGCCTCTGCCAGATCGACATCGGCAGCAGACTTGCCAAAATAAACCAGAGCGGCGGCGTCTGCGCCGTAAGCCAGACGACCATAGTAAGCGCTGTTTAAATACCATTCCAGCGTTTTTTCGCGCCCAAAACGCTGTGTCAATTGCGCCGCCAACAGGCGTTCACGCAAAGCGCGTCGCAAGGATGGGGGTTCGTCGTCCAGCAGCAGATCTGAGACCAACTGCTGCGCCAGTGTAGGATGCCCGCCGTTGAACAAACCGCGCAGCGAAAACCCCCAATGCCGCCAAAAATTGGGGTCGGCGGCGGCGAGGGTAGCAACAATCATCGGTTCAGAAAAGACGGGTTCTCCTTCGTTTGCTGTTCCTGGCAGGCGAAGGTAACGGCGGGCGGCAGCGGCCGGGTTTTGCAGCTCCAATATTACATGTTGCCCGCTGCGGTCATACAGACGCGTGGGCTTCAGTAGCAAGCCGTTCGGCGGTTCCAGCAAGGCAGGAAGTCCCTCCACCGAGGGGATATCCTGGGTGATCTGGCTATAAAGCAGCGCGATGAGTATTGCGGTCAGCGCCAGGGCCAGGCTGAAGACGCCGCTGCACCCCAGACCTGTGCGGCTTAAGGGGTGGCGATGTTCCTTCTCTCGCCGCCGGGCGCGCATTTGAGCGATTTGAACCACGCTTGGCATATCTGGCTCTACATCAGCTCGCGGTTTTGCTGCCAGCCGGGCTTTGCTGCGCCTGGGCTGCAGCGAGCAACTCTCGCGCCGATTGTAGCGTACTCTCGCTGACGCCGCCCAGCATCTGCGCTAATTCGGCAATCCGCTCCTCGCCCTGCAACAATTTGATGCGGGTGACCGTGCGGTTCGCTTGCACCAGTTTCTCGACATGATAATGCTGCTCGCCGAAGGCTGCCAGTTGCGGCAAGTGGGTGATGCACAACACTTGATGTTGCCGCCCCAGTTGCCATAGCTTCTGACCAACAATCGCTCCCACACGCCCGCCGATGCCCTGATCAATCTCATCGAAGATCAACGTCGGCACCGGGTCGGCCTGGACGAGGACATTCTTCAATGCCAGCATCAAGCGCGAGGTCTCTCCGCCGGAGGCAATCTTGGCCAGTGGTTTATAACCCTCGCCCGGGTTGGGGGCGATCAGAAATTCAATGCGCTCTATGCCGAAAGGATAGTAAGCCACCCGCTGGCCGTCTGGCAGGCGAGCGCCATCCAAATCTGGCTGGCGCTGAAATTCGACTTTGAATCGCGCCCCAGACATGTGCAGATCCGCCAGCTCGCTTTCGATAGCCTTTTCCAGCGTCGCAGCGGCGGACTGGCGGCGCAATGAAAGCTGTTCGCCCGCCTCGCCAAGCCGAGTCAGCAGCCGCTCCCGCTCGGCTTCCAGCTCTTGCAAACGTTCCGCAGCGTGGGTGATTTGATCCAACTGGCGGCGGGCATTGGCGGCAAATTCCAGGATTTCCGGGATCGAATCGCCGTACTTTCGTTTAAGCGAATGGATCAAACCCAGCCGCTCTTCCACCTGATCCAGGCGACGCGGATTGAACTCGATCCCTTCCAGATATTCGCGCAGGTTGCGAGCCAGGTCGCCAAGGTTTTCGAAAACAGCTTGAGCAGTTTCGAACAAAGATGCCTGGGATGGATCCAGCCGCGCCAGGGCTTCCAGCGCATCGGCGACTTGCCCCAATAAATCAGTGGCCGCTGGCGCTTCGGGCATCCCCTCATCCAGCGCCGTCAAAGCCTGCTGAGCAAGGGTGGATAAGCCCTCCGCGTTCGCCAAGCGATTGCGCTCCTCGCGCAGAAGCTGCTCCTCCCCCGGTTGTAGGCGCGCCATCTCAATTTCATTGATCTGATAGGATAGCATATCGCTGCGCCGGGCGGCGTCGCGCTCAGCCTGTCGGATTTCGGCTAACTCGTGTTCCACCTGCTGAAGGCGGGTATACAGGCTTTGATAATCGCGCAGCGCCTGGATCGCAGCGCTGTCTTTGCTGGTGGAGGCGTACCGGTCTAAAAGACCCAGGTGCTGGTTCACCCGTAGCAGCGAAAGATGCTCCGATTGGCCATGCACATCCACCAAAAACTCGCCGATCTCTCGCAACAGACCGGCGCTCACGCTGCGGCCATTGATCCGCGCCACATTGCGCCCATTCAGGCGCACCTCACGCCCCAGGGTAACGTAATTTGGATCGTCGAGCAGATCTTCACGTTCCAGCACCTCCAGGATAGCCTGACGGCTGAGCTGCGGGATGCGGAAAACTGCTTCTACATTTGCCCGTTCTGCACCGGCGCGCACCTGCACCGCCTCGGCGCGCCCACCGAGCAAAGTCTCTACTGCATCTACAATGATGGATTTTCCCGCCCCGGTCTCGCCGGTGAACGTGATCAAGCCATCGGAAAACTGTAGATCCAATCGCTCTATAATCGCAAAGTTTTCGATGTGCAGTTCCGTCAGCATAGCGCCAGCTACGATCTTCGTTCCCAATCCACTGTTTGCATCAGCGGATGCTTACGCCGCGCAAACGATAATACACCGTCGAGGTGACGGTAAACGCATATAAGCCTTGCCAGAGCAGACCGATCAGGCTGCCGCTGCGGAACTCTGGAAACAACAAGCCCAGGATCAACAACAGCGGCAACGGCAGGCTGCCCAACGCCGCGCCGATAGCGGTCAGAGTGAAGAGCTGCGACGAACGCCGTTTTCGCACCGCAAAGCGCACCACCTCAGCGATGATCATGCCCGCCACGGGCGCGATAAAGATGGTGAAAAAACCAATCAAGCTGGCAATAAAGCTGCCCAGCAGCGAGATGAAGCCAGCCAGGAAGAACGCCAGTGGATAATCGTACCATTCCGTGGTGTCGAATGCCTTTTGCTGGCCGCGCAAACACTCCCGGCAACTATAACCGGTGGGCGTCAACACGGCGCATTTGGGGCAGATCGGTTTTCCACACGTCTTACAGCGCAGGCTGGTTTCGATATTGGGATGATTGGCACAATACAGAATAGGCGGAGCGTCGGTCATCGCGAATTTCCTGTGGTGGAAGGGTTTTGACTCATGTGAGGGGTCAGGTTGCGGTAAAAATAACCAGGGTCTTGAAAGCGCAGAAAGCGGACGGTATGTTCGCTGGCGGAGGCATCCACGCGGTCGCCGTCGGCCAGCTCTACCGGCGCCTGTCCATCTGGTGAAAGCACCGCTTGATGATCCGTGGCAACCGTGATGCTGACCGACGAGCCTTCGGATAAGACAATCGCGCGGTCTATAGACAGATGCGGCGCTACGGCCACCAGCAGGATGTTGCGCAGTTCCGGCGGCAAGATAGGCCCTCCAGCCGCCAGAGCATAAGCCGTCGAACCGGTGGGCGTGGCAGCAATCAAAGCATCCGCCACATAGGTCGCCAGGTAACGGCCATCTACGCTGGCAATTAGATGCACTGGTCGGACGATGTGGCCGCGACTGACGACGATCTCATTCAGCACCTCCCAGCTTCCCAACAGAACATCGTCGCGCCACTGTTCGGCATGTAACATCATGCGATGCTCAAACCAAAATTCCCCTGTGCAAAGCCGCGGCAACACTTCCCGCCATTGGTCTTGCTTGACTTCGGTGAGAAAGCCAAAACGCCCCATGTTGATGCCCAAGATGGGGACGTCATGCGGCGCGCACAGATGACCGGCGCGCAGCATGGTGCCATCGCCGCCCAGCGCGATGAGCAAGTCGAACTCTCCGGCTTGCAAACGCTGGCGCAGATCGGCGTCGTAGATCAACCCATGCGCGGCTTGAACGCCTTGCGACCTCATAAAGTCGGCGATTTGCGTACAATGCTGCGCCGCTTCGGTCACCTGCGGGTGCGCCATGATGAGGATGTTCTGGAAAGGTGGACAGGTTTCTGCCATGACAATCGGGGCAATTATATTACAGAAGTCGCTGGTCACAGGTCTGGCGGTAGCCGCAACGGCTGCAGCGCGCCGCCGATGCGTGAGAGCGTTCCAACTCTTTGCGGCGATCCTGGTTGTGCATCTCTTGCAATAATTGCAACAGCTCAGCTTCCAGCCGCGGTGTGTAATCAACGGCGAAGGTGCGATTTGGATAATGCAGAATGCCGTAGGGGGGGCGTTTTCCGTAATGCCGATGCACCAGCATACAGTAAGCCGCCAACTGGAAGATGTGGGCGTCATAGGGGGCTGAGCCGATCCGGCTGGATTTGACTTCCACGGGGATGATTTTCCCGCCGCTTTCCACCAGGTAATCCGGCTTGCCGGTTAAACCGAGTTCGGCGTCATACAGCGGCTGTTCTACTGGGCCCCAATTGCGCGTGTCTGTGTAAATCACTCTGCCGGCGGGCAACCCAATGTCTCTCTGGCGGCGGGCGGCCTGCCAGAGCAAAAAGACAGCAAAGAGAAAGAGGACTACCGCAAACAGGAGCATAGCTAATGGACGCCGCCAGGCGGCTAAATCAACCGATTGGTGAAATAGACGGCCGCCAACGTCAACGCCAGCAGGATCAACCCGAAAGCGATCGCCCGCATACAGCCCAGGCGGAAGGCGGCGCGTCCGTGACGGTAGTGCAGCTCGCTGCCGGCGATCATCTCACCCAGGTTCGTCGAGGGCTCGCCGTTTTTCTGATACCACCAGGCGCGCTGGCAATACAGGTATGCGCTGATCTCTGAAGCGCGAATGGCGCGCATGGCTAGACTTCTCTGCCGATCTTCTCTTCCAGGCGGAGCAGACTGCGTTCGAGTTGCTCCTGACGTTGGCTGAGGGTCATATCGCCGCGCGTGCGCTCAGTTACGCTGCGCACGATGTCCGTCAGGCGGCGCAACCCGCCGGTGATGGCGTCGGGGTAATCCATCGTCACCAGCACAGTATAAATGTCATCCATGCAATTGAGCAGGCGTTCGGCGTCGCTGGAGTGACCCTGGCGCAGCAAGTCCAGGCAGCGCCGGCGCAGCTCGCCGACGGCCTCCGCCAGACCTTGCAAATAGGTAGCGTATTCGACCTCCAGCGCCTCTGGCTGAGGCAGAGCGCTATCTTGCACCAGGGCAAACACAATGCTGGCTTCAGCAAATTCTTTGAGCGCGTCTTGGGTGTAGCCCGAATAATAAAGGTCTGGATATTGCGCCAGATCGCTCTGCAAGGAGTGAATCAGTTCTCGCGCCTGCCCCAGGTGGCTTTCCGCCAGATCGTACTCCTGGCGGTGGACGGCGCGGATGGCATTGGCGCAATGGCGAGTGAGCAGGCGCGTTTGGGCCAGGGCAATGTCGCGCGCCGCGGTGCGGGCGTCGAAGGACTGGCGGATGCGTTCAGCAATCTCTTCAATATGCTGCATGATTGCACCCCTCTTTAGATTTATGAATGATCTGGGGGCGCAGGCGGCTGGAAGAGATTATCTGCCAGCGATGGTTCGCCAGGGATATGGATCTCGCCGAAAGCGGCCTCATAGCGCGCCAGGTTTTCTGTCAGAGCGCGGTGGAAAAGCTTGGCGCCCAGCGGCGACATCACCAGGCGCGAGACCACCTGCGGCGATCCGCCGGGCGGCAACAAACGCGCAAAGTCAAAGACCATTTCAGAAGGAGAATGCGCGATGCGCGCCAGATTGACGTACTCGGCGACCAGGTTCGCGGGAATCTCCATATCGGGGAATTGCACTCCAGATGGACGAGGATTGGTTGACATTTTGGCTTATCCTGTGCGATCTAAAATGAGACAGCGCGACCCTTCGGCCCCGCCTGCGGGGCATGGAGTGGTCGTCGCTCGTTGGATAGCGGCTTTCATTTCGGCGGGTGAACCGCTGGCTAAAAGGGGATATTATCGCTCTCGGCGTCAGAAAATTGGGGCGTCACGCCGTCTGCAGTGTAGCCGCCTTCGGCGTCGCTGCGGCTGGAGAGGAAGCGCACCGTGGAGGCATTGATTTCAAAGGACGCTCCGGCGCTGCCATCCTGTCGCGTCCAAATGCGCGGCCCGCCGGTCGCTGGATCAGGTGTCAGCCGCCCTTCAATCAATACCTTGCTGCCCTTCTTGAGATATTGGCTGCAAGTCTCCGCCTGTTTCCCCCATACGGACACGCGAAACCAGATGGTTTCCTTCACCACATTGCCATCTGCGCCGGTGTACTGCCGGTTCGTAGCGACGTTCATAGTCGTCACTGCCTGACCGGTAGGCGTGTAACGCATTTCAGGGTCGCGCCCGAGGTTGCCAACAATAATAACGGTGTGATACATGGGGATCTCCTTTGCCGGCGAATTGCCTGTCATTCGTTCCGAACGAACGCCGTTCGGGGCAGAGCATAGGAGCGTAGCGTCGCTACGCCCGTACTAGTTGGATTCGCCGGATACAGAACAATTGTACACAAAATTCCCAAAGGGGGAAGGGAGTTGGCGCGCTGTTCGCTAATCTTCTTTGCGGAACTGCAAGCAGTAGTGATGAACCGTATTGCTCACCCAGGCATTGCCCAATCCATAGGGTGCCAGGCGCACATTATCCTGGCACCAAATTTTTTCATCCTTGAGCGTATAGATCGAACCCAACTGGCGCGCCAGGTCCCAAGCCAGCGGATAGATTTTGCCGCCTTTCTTGACGTTTTTAACGATGATCGTCAAATACGCCCCAACCCGCAGAAAAGGTTTCATCTGAGCATAGATGTCCGTCAGGCGCAGCAGAAATTGCTCGTAATCAGCAATGTTGCCCAGGTCGTTGGGATCGTCTGAATAAAAGACATCCAGTTCATCTGACTGACGGCGTTCTTTTTGCGTTTGGGCGCCGCGGGCGCGCAGCATATCCCAATACGGCGGGGAGGTGATGACATAGTCCACTTGCGGGATGACAGCCGCGGCGATGATTTCAGCCAGGCGCGCTGCGTCGCCGGTGATCACTTCAGCTACCAGGTCAGCGGCTGCTGCGCCTAGGTACTGGCGCTCAGCAGCGATTGACTGGCGAGCGATCTCGGCGTATTGTGGATTTAACTCGATCCCAAAGGAATGTCGTCCAGCGCGCAGCGCAGCAACCAGGGCGCTGCCGGTACCGGCCATGGGATCTAACACCACCTGCCCAGCGTGGGTGAAGAACTCGATGAATTCCTGCGCCAGCGTTTCGGGAAATTTGGCTGGGTGACGTAAGACATCCTTGCGCCGCGGCGGCGGATTGTGAATGAACCAGGACTTCTGGAATTTCAACCAACTTTTGGCGTCTAAATCGTTCAATTTATTGCGCAACGGTCGGGTCATTCATCACCTGAGGGCCTGATACACGGCTAAATCTGAAAAACTGACCGAGAGGCTGTCATCGCCCGAGGCGCGGGCAAAAACACCCAGGCCACCAGAGAGCAACGTTGGGTCGTTGACGGAGAACTGGAATTCCCCGTTGATATAAAAGCGTATTTCTCTGCCAAAAGCCCAAACCGCCAGGCGAGCGCGGCTGGGGGCGCCGGGCGGGGCTGCCCCGCTCAAGGATGGTGGGTGCGGCGATGATGCCTGTCCGCCGGACAGCCGGTCGAGGCGCGTTTCACCGCGACAGGTGAGCCCAAAGCGTAGAAAATCTTGCAGCGAAACCAGGCGCAGCAGCAGGCCGTATTCGTCACCGCCGCGGCAGATGTTGGGGCTGGCGGTAATCTCCAGATAGAAATTATCCAGCGCCGCTTCCTGGCGCAGGCTGAACAGATAGCCGCGCGGCTGCGTCACCACCAGGCTGATCTCGCCTTTGCCGAAAGTCGCCACGCCCGCCGGTGTACGGCCGAGCGTCCAGCTTTCGGGGCGAGTGAAATCATCGGCGAAGATGAGGCTGCCGAAGCGCGGGCTGGCGTCTGGCGTGGGGGCGGCAGCGCGGGTGGTGGTTGGCAGCGGCGTGAAAGTGGCGGTGGGCGGAAACCAGACGATGGTCGCCGTGGGTGTGGCCGTCGGCGGCAAGGGCGTGTCCGTAGGAAGCGGCGGCAGCGGCATATTCGTCGGCAGGCATGCCGCCAGCCAGGCCAGGATCAGAAAGGAAGCGGTCAGCGCAGGGACGGTTTTCCTCATTGGCGGGGTCAAGTGTACTATGAAAAGGGGCAGCCTTCAAAGGATACTGTTTCACCTGTTGGGGGAAAGGCGCCTGGCCCGCACCTGGCGGGCTTCAGCCCCGGACCAGCCAAACGGAGTTCACGACCTGACGCGCCCTTGACTTCGGTCACACAGGCGATAAAATGGTAATGAGAGGTTCGACCGTCAGAACAGAGGGCAGGGGCGTTCGGCGCAGCAGGTAAGCCGCTGGATAGGAATTGGTTACAACTAGTGTAAGAGAATCCTTTAAAGATGAAAAATACCATTTATAAGGTCAGCGCAAAAATCAATCCAGCTATCCTTCGGTGGGCGCGGGATCGTCTGCAACTGACCGAAGAAGAAGTGGCTCGGAAAGTCGGACTAAAAGATAAGCCAGAACGTCTACAAGCGTGGGAAAAGGGCGAGGAACTTCCCACCTTTCGACAGGCGCAGGAATTGGCACGCGCTCTGCACATTCCCTTCGGCTATCTCTTCCTTTCCCGTCCGCCTCTTACCACTTTGCCGATCGCTGATTTTCGCACCCTCCCGGAATCTCAAAAAGGGAAATTCAGCCCCGAATTGGAGGACGTCCTCAATGATGCTTTACGCAAGCGCGACTGGCTACGTGAGCGGCGGTTGCAGGAGGGGCTAAGGCCGTTGCCGTTTGTTGAACGTTTTTCCATTCAAACCAATCCTCAAGTCATCTGTGAAGATATTCGTCAGACACTTGATTTACCCCTACCCACTGCCAGAGACGCCAAAACATGGGACGATCACCTACGGATACTTGTCCAACACGCAGAACAGGCAGGGATAATCGTATTACAAAGCAGTTATGTAGCAAGCAATACACATCGGACCCTTTCTACAAAGGAGTTTCGCGGTTTTGCGCTCGCCGACCCCTACGCGCCGTTAATCTTTATAAACGCGAAAGACACTGTAAATGGGCGTATTTTCACCCTCGCCCATGAGCTGGGGCATCTCTGGACGGGTACAAGCGGCATTTCTAATCCAGAGGCGGCATTGCCTGAAAAAGAACAACATGCTATTGAACGGTTATGTAATCAGGTTGCCGCTGAACTATTGGTTCCCGAAAAAATTCTCAGAGAGCGCTGGCAAAATCGCTCAATTACAGAAGAGACTTTTCAGGAATTAGCCAGAGAATTTCGGGTAAGCACGCTGGTAGTTTTGATTCGCGCTTATGAAACAGGATTGCTACCAGTACGAAACTTTCAATCCGCTTATGCTGATGCGTTGCAGGGCATTCAAGATGCAGCAACCAACGAAACAACCACATCGGGCGGCGGTGATTTCTATCGCACGTTTAAAAGCCGTAACGGGCGGTTGCTTCTGGGTGAAATTGCGCAGGCGTTGCGGGAAGGATCCATTCTGTACAAAGATGCCGCCGAACTACTGGGCGTCAAATCCAAAACATTGGAAAATGCTTTGCATGAGTTTTAGGGGGAAAGATGCAATATTGTCTGGACACTAACGTATATGTCGAAGCTCATCGCCGTTATTATGCATTCGATATTGCTCCAGGGTTTTGGGAAGGGTTGATACGTCTGGCTGAAGAGCAGATTATTTGCAGTCCGTCTTTGGTTTATAAAGAAATTATGGATGCTGATTACGATGACGACTTGACAAAGTGGGCAAAAGCAAACCGCGACCTTCTTTTTGAGGAAGCCGATGAACCTACACAAGATGCCTATACAGAAGTAGCCGATTTGGTCGAGCGCCTTTACGAACCACAACATGTACAGAAATTCCTGTCAGGTGCTGACCCGTGGGTCGTTGCGTATGCCAAGTCACATCGTTTGACAGTGGTTACGATGGAATCATTGAAAAATGAGCAAAAGAACCGTAACGGTAAAATCGATGGGAAAATTCATATACCGAATGTATGCAAACTCGTTTCTATAGAGTATCGCGATACTTTTGCCCTATTGCGCGAGCAAAAAATCGTCTTACGATAGATATGTACAGTCATGACCGCCCTCGACCCTGACACCCTCCGCAAAATGGAAGCATTGGAAATTGAAATTGAGATCATTTGACGCATACCCGCCTGGGAAAAGATCGCTATAGTGGACGCGCTCAGGGAACCAGTCAGAGCGATGGCAGTCAGTGATATCAAAGGGCGTCTCCTCAAAGCCTCGCCCAAACGAATCCCCCGTTGGTAAGCAGGAAATCAACTCAAATTGATAAGGAGAGCAGTCATGGCAAACCCCAAAATTGAATGGAGCGACGCCCTATCACACTTGCTGGCTCTAGCCACCAGGCTGGAAGGCGAAGGGCAATACAACATCGCCAAGCTTGCCCGCGCAGCGGCTGACGCCCTTTCCCGACAGGCAGCATTCAAGATTGTTATGCCAACGGCGAAGGATAAGTTGATCAACGAAATCGAGCAGGCTGTTATTACTCTATCCGCGCTAGGCATGGATGAGAACCTGTTAGCCGCTCTCAAACGAGGAGCGGTCGCCTTGGGCGAGGGGCGGTTGCCGCTGATCAATGAAACGCCCAACGCTTTTGTTTGTCGCACGTGCGGTTTCATAACGCTCAATGAAGCGGCGGGAAAATGCCCAATCTGTGGCGCATGGGCGACCACGTTCAAGCAGTTTCTACCAGTCTATTGGTTGAATGCCCTGGAACCCTTCGCTGCATTAGAGAGGCTGCGCCAGACGCCCTTGGACGTGGCAACTCTACTGGAAGGGCTAATAGAGGAGACTCTGAGCCAAGCTGCGGAAGATGGTGGTTGGGCTATTCGGAACATTATCGCTCACCTGCGGGATGCAGAAGGAGTGCTCAGTTTCCGGTTGAATTTGTTGCTTGAGCAAGAAAACCCCTACCTTGAGTCGAAAGCGGTCTTCGTCTGGGCAACGAGAGAGGAAGCATGTCCCCCAACTACTCAG
>Ga0226835_1001430_pt1 | contig 12961 bp, 7 predicted proteins | sample LAC_MetaG_1_FD_163627 | JGI IMG/M metagenome (GOLD analysis project Ga0226835, IMG submission 163627) | Anaerobic ammonium oxidizing microbial communities from anammox membrane bioreactor (MBR) in UC Berkley, California, United States -... | ecosystem: Engineered > Bioreactor > Anaerobic >...
CTCTGTCTTGCCGCCACGGTAACCTCTCCCACTTTTTTTCAGAGAAAAGCATACCGGATTTCAGGCTACGACTTCATTTACGGCCCGAAATTCTAAAAAATCACCCACACTTTGGCCCGAAGACCCTTTAAAGAAGAAGAATCCGGGCAGGGTGTAACCGAATATGGTGCTGTCCTATGCCTGGCAGCCATACTGGTAGCCTTCTTGTGGGCGCCGGCCCAGAGCATGGTGTTCTCGGTATCGAGCACTTTCAACGCACCGGTCACAGCCCTCAATGACGTATCTTCATATGCGGGAGAAACAGGAACAGGAACAGGAACAGGAACTGAAAATGGTGCCGGTGGCACGGACTCGGGCACGGACTCGGGCTCTGGCTCTGGCTCTGGCTCTGGCTCTGGCAACGAAGGTGACAGCGAATCGAGTGAAGGCGGCAGTGGTAGTGGCAGTGGTAGTGGTAGTGGTAGTGGCAGTGGTAGTGGTAGTGGTAACGGCAACGGCTATGGCAGGGGCCGCGGCAACGGCAACGGCAACGGCTATGGCAGGGGCCGCGGCAACGGCTTCGGCTTTGGAAGATTCTTCTAAAGGCTCGATCCAGGGAAACTATTGTCGCTATAGGAGCTTTCGCCATGAAAAACTTCGACCTTGCCGAAACAAACATCGAATGCACTCCGACCGAGCTCTTCGAGCTGCTCTCGAGACAGGCAGACGGGCGTTATCGGAGACAGATCAAAAAGATCGAAGGAGCGATTCAGAAGATTCCGCATCTGCTATCCGTCGATTGCTCATACAACTGTGTTCTCAGAGAAGCGACTTTCCGTATCGTGAGCCGCCGCAAAGAAATAATCCACACTCCTCTAATCGCCGTAGATGCACTGCATGTGGGATCATCCCGTCTGCAACTCAGTGCGGTCTCGAGATTCACCCTCAAGCTCGAGGGAGGGGACGTAAAACTCTCGAATATCCAGGGATTCTATGTGATCATGCAGGGTGTGCGCGCCGCTGTGAAGTGCAGGGTCTTTTCTCTGACCATACCCGCTAACGGAGAGATGCCGACCCTGCTATGCGCAGTCTCGCCCATGGCGGTGCCCGGGTACCGGGCCGGCGTGGTGAGTATGAAACTGGCTTCTGCATTTCTTCATGACAAGCAAGCCAGACAAGCCCGGACATCCATGCAACGCGAAGACTCCAGACGCTGCCGCAATACCTGCAATCGCCTGGCATCGACAAGCCCCGCAAAGCAGAGCCAGGGACAGCGGCCCCGTCTGGCCGAGCTGGTGAGCAACCTGCTCAAGCTTCTGAAACTCAGGACTGCGGTGGAGAACGCATAGTCTATAATCATTGGACTATGAAGCTCGAGAAAAGAAGCCGTAAGGAGTTACTCGAACTGATCGGTAGGCTCGAGGAGCAGATTGCCTCTCTGGAGAGCGAGACCGCCGTTCGGGGCTCGAGCACAGGAGCGAAGGACGATCTTTTCGAGCTCAACATCGCCACTGTCCTTGACAATGCTCTGGACGCCGTAATCGGAGCCGACCAGGCTGGCAAGATAGTGTACTGGAATCCCCGGGCCGAGCACATGTTCGGGTGGAGCAAAGAAGAGGTCCTCGGTCTCACCCTTTCCGAGACGATCATTCCGAGCCAGTACAGAGAGGCTCACCGCAGGGGGCTGGAGCACTTCAACCAGACCGGCGAGGGTCCCGTTTTGAACCGGCGCCTCGAGATGACTGCGCTCAGACGGGATGGCAGCGAATTTCCCGTGGAGATGAGTGTCGGTCCTCTGAAGATGGGAAATTTCTTCCTCTTCAGCTCGTTCATCCAGGATATCACCGAGCGCAAACAGGTGATCGAGGCCCTGAAAGCAGCCCGGGAAGCCGCTGACAAAGCCAACAAATCCAAAGATCAATTCCTTGCCCAGGTGAGCCACGAGCTGCGTACTCCCCTGAACGGCATATACGGCATGGTGCAGCTTGCCCTCGATACGAGTCTCACCGAAGAGCAGCGAGAGTATCTTGACACTGTCAAAACTTCCACCGAGCTCCTCACAGGTATAGTCGACGAGCTCCTCGATTTCTCCAAGATCGAGTCAGGACAGCTCGTCCTCTTTCCTGAGCCTATTGATCTGAGAGAACGCCTGAACGAGCTCCTGCGCATATTCGTAGCCAGAGCCAGAGACAAGAATCTCGAGATAATCGTCAGGGTCCATGACGAAGTGCCGAGGATCATCGTGGCGGACTGGAGCAGGCTCAGACAGATCCTTCTCAACCTGGTGGGCAATGCCCTCAAATTCACCGATGAGGGAAAGGTCGAAATCACTGTAGGTGTAGACACCGCTGATGCAGATTCCCTCACTCTCAGATGGCAGGTCCGAGACACCGGCATCGGTATCTCGGAGGCTCACCAGCAGGTAATCTTCGACGCTTTCGTGCAGGCTGACAGCTCGGTATCCCGCAAATACGGGGGCACCGGACTCGGTCTCACTATCGCGCACAACCTCGTCCAGCTCATGGACGGTTGGATCTGGCTGGAAAGCGCTCCGGGACAAGGCAGCTCTTTCACATTCAACATAAAAGTGCAGGTTCCCGACGACAGTCAGCTTCAGGCTGCCGCCAACAAAGAGGTTCTCCTCAGCGAACTGCCGGTGCTGATCGTCGACGACAATTCCTCCAATCGTAAGATTCTCGCTCGCATGGTCGAGAACTGGGGAATGAAACCGACTACAGCATCCAGTGCATCTTCTGCTGTCGACAGGTTGCTGAGCGCCTACGACTCGGATCGCCCCTTCAGGCTTGTAATGGTGGACTATGCTATGCCGGAATGCAACGGGCTCCAGCTCGTCGAGCAAATCCGCGCCGACCAGCGAAGCTCCTCCATCGAGATCATAATGATCAGCTCGATCAAAGAACCGGCTCTCTTTCAGCACGCCCGCCTGAGCAGAGTGAGCGACATCATCATCAAGCCGGTCAGCGAGCCGGAGCTCCTCGGTGCCGTGATGAAGTGCGTCAAACGAATGGGCGAAAAGGATGACGGCAGCAACCAGGAAAAAGACCTGAGCGACACCCAGCAGCTATCCCGATGCTATCGCATTCTCGTCGCCGAGGACGACAGGGTCAACCAGATCATTCTCAAAAGACTCCTGGAGAAGAGAGGTCATGTCTGCACAGTCGTTCCCGACGGACAGGCGGTGCTAGAGGAGCTGAAAAACACGAGCTTCGACGCCATCATCATGGATGTCCAGATGCCCATCATGGATGGTATCACCACCACACTGATCATCAGGGCCCAAGAGGAGGAGTCCGGTCAGCACGTACCGATAATCGCCTCCACCGCCTTTGCAATCAAAGGGGATCGCGAGCGCCTCTTCAAGGCAGGGATGGACTCGTATATCTCCAAGCCTTACTCGGCCACCGAGCTATACAAAGAAGTCGACACGGTCTGCCGCCGACTGCCTCGCAAAGCGGCGCCTCTGTCTCCGCCCCTGGTCGATGAGAGTGGGCTTCCTTCCCTCTTCGGTCATGACGCCGACCTCTTGAAGGAAGCGGTGGCATCCCTGCTCGAGGAGATCCCCCTCTACCGCCGCAGGCTCGAGCAGCACCTGGACCGCGGTGAATTTACCGAACTCGAGATCCTCGCTCACTCGATCAAAGGTGCCCTGGCTAACTTCCGCGCCGAGAAGGCCGCTCGCACCGCAGCCGCCATCGAAGAATCGGCAAGGGGGAAAGACGCTCCAAAGGCCAGGGAGCTATCGGTACTAATGATCGAGCAACTGGATTCGGTGGCATCGCTCCTGGCCAAATATGTGAACGAAGATGAATGAGAGAGAGATTCTTGTAGTCGATGACGACACGCACTCCCGAAAGCTCGTCACCATAATTCTCGAAAAAGCCGGCTATGCGGTGATAGCCGCCGACGGCGGCGCCAGAGCCCTGGACATACTTACTGCAGCGGATGCACCATCACTGGTGGTATGTGACTGGATGATGCCGGAGGTGAACGGCATCGACGTGTGCCGGGCAATCCGCCAGGCACCAGCAGAAGAGTATGTCTATTTCATCCTGCTCACCGCCAAGACTCAAACAAAGGACATGGTGGAAGGAATCGAGGCCGGCGCCGATGACTATCTGACCAAGCCCTTCGACAAAGGAGAGCTCCTGGCTCGCGTTCAGGCCGGTGAGAGAATCCTCGACCTCCACCAGAAGCTACTGGACAAAAAGAACACCATCAAAGACTTCGCCTACGCCCTCACCCACGATCTCCGAACCCCGATGCTTGCTCTCAATATGACCATGCAGCAATCCATCGACGGTCTCTACGGAGAGCTTCCGGAAGCCTATCAGGGGTTACTCAAGAAAAGCATCGCCTCGATCAGGGATCTCCTGGATCTGACCGACTCTCTGCTTGCTGTGGCCAAATACGATGAGGACGTGATCAGCCTCGAGAAAAGCGATAACGATCTCGACCATGTCATAGACGATTGCTGTTCTTCCCTGGAGCCGCTCATATTAGCCAAGAAAATCGATCTGAGCTTGAGAAACAGAGGCGATACCGTGATGGTGAGCGCCGATCGCTCCGAGCTCAAGAGACTGGTATTCAACCTGGTGGCAAATGCCATTCGCTATACTCCCACCGGCGGGTCTATCATGGTCTCATGGCGAAGCGATCAGGACTCCGCCTGCTTGATGGTGGAAGATTCCGGCGAAGGCATTCCGGAATCATATGAAGCAAATCTGTTCAAGCGCTTCCACAAGTCAGAGAAAGGCCGAAAGACAATCGGCACCGGTCTCGGTCTCTATCTCTGCCACCGCATCGTCGAAGAGCACGGAGGCTCGATTTCGTACCGGAGATCGAGCCTTGGTGGCAGCGCCTTTACCGTCACTCTCCCTCTTTCGAGGTAGCGTCGGAATAACGAATTATCTTGGTCCTGGTCAGGCGGCTGCAAAAGGTCTTCACAGCCTCATCCGATATTCCCTTGCAATCGGAGACCACCAGGGTGACCAGGGACGTCATCGGATAGAGCGAGTAGAGACCACGGTCGGTCAGACGCTGGTTGGAGGCGAGATTGAGATGGACCAGCCGCAACCGGCTCAATGCAGCCAGATCATCGTCTCTGATATCGAGATCGGAGATATCGAGGGTCATGAGATTGGGGATGGCAACGGTCTCCCTGAGATTGCGGGAGACTATACCACTGCCCCTCAAGGACAGGGTATTGAGAATATTGAGATGAGCGAGCTTGCTGAGCCCCTTTCCTTTCATGTCCCTGCAATCGAGAATCGAAAGGGACTGGAGCCCGGTGCGCTTACCCAGGTACTCCAGACAATCATCGGTAAGGGAAAGCCCACGCAGCTCCAGGGCGGATAGCCTGGGACAATCGACCAGATGCTCGATTCCCTGGTCGGTGACATTTTTTGCTCCTTCGATAATGAGCTCCTCCAGAGAAGGCAGCCCGGCTATCGCCGCGAGGGCACTGTCGGAGAGACCGGTGCCGACAATCTTCAAGCCGCTGATAGTCGCTCTTGCCTCGCTCCTGGCGATTCCGGCAAGAGCCGCATCGGTGACCCCCTCTCCGGTTATCTTCAAGTCTTCCGGCTTCTCCTTCAAAACGAATTCCAGATACTCGGCATCGCTGCAATTCGTACCGGAAGGCGACTGCCACATCTCAGACTCGCGATTCTGCTCGGGCTTGTGCTCGATTACTGGAGGCAGAGCCCGAGCCTCATCCGACTTCATTATCGCCTGCTCGCTGAAATCGGATAGGTCAGGTCCTTCGGGTCGATCGGGGCGAGTCCCCTTCAAATTGCCCGCTGTCTGCATCACCCCGTAAGCGATCAGTCCGGCGGCGATTACCGCAACAACCAGTATCGTCCGGGAGACCCGGGGCGAGATATTGATTAGCTTATAGACCCCGGATATGGCATGCACCCCGCTCACCAGACTGGAAGAGCGAGCCCGGTCAGCCTCGACATATTCGAGCAGGGCACCGCGCAACTCCAGCGCGCTCTGAAAGCGGTCATCGGGGACTTTCGCCAGACACCGCGCGACGATAACCTCGAGCTCCGGAGCGAACTGTCGATCGCCAGCGATCTCGCCCAGGGTCGGAGGCGCCTTCTGGACCTGCATCAGCATGGTGGCATGCACGTTCTGCCCCTCGAAAGGCTTCCTTCCGGTAAGCGTCTCGAAAATAAGACAACCCATGCTGTAGATATCCGAGCGCTCGTCCACCGATTTGCCTGAAGCCTGCTCCGGGCTCATATAAGGCGGACTTCCCAGCATCGCCCCGGTCCGGGTCAGCCTCTGATCTTCGGCCATCAGCTTGCCGAGCCCGAAGTCGAGAATAATAGCCAGGGGAGGGTTGTTGTCTCTTTCCACCAGCATGATATTGGAAGGTTTGATATCCCGGTGAAGAATGCCGCCGGCATGGGCGTGGGCGATCCCCTCCAGGATCTGGACGAAAATCGGGACCGCGTCCAGAGCCTCGAAAGCACCATTCTCGGCAATGAGCCTGTCGAGGCTCCGCCCGGAGACCATATCGGTGACCAGAAAAAGAGTACCGTCATCGGAATAGCCGAAATCGAGCACAGTGAGAATATTGGGATGGCTCAGTTGGGCGAGCAGGCGGGCCTCCATATGAAAGCGAGCCGCGTCGTCATCGTTGAAGCTCCAGGCCACGACTTTGACCGCAACATCCTTTTCGAGCTTGAGATCCCGGCAGCGATAGACAAGACCCATACCACCACGACCGATCTCCTCGATCACCTGGTAGCGATCGTGGCTGAAGACCGGGTCGCCAGCATACTCTTCTATCGTTTCTTCGATCGGCTCGTCCATCAATCAAGCAGGTCTCGTTCTCGAACCAGCCAATTATACGCTCCGGGTCGAGTGAGGCGCGAGCATAAAAGGAATGAATGAGAATCTCAGAGGTAGAGCTTCAGCTCTCTATCGAAGTCACAGGACTCGAGACGAGTAATCATCAGCTTCTTCAGTGATGCTTTCTTTCATTACATAGAATAGATTCTGCTTTAAAGCTCATAACATAAGCTGGACCCCGGTTTCCCGCAAAAACTCGAGATTAAAAAACGAATTTGATGGTCTAATTCGTGGAATTCCGTGGTATTATTCCTAGTGTCGGGTAGCATCTCTATCACCCTCCGGGAGAGAAAGGCACGCCAGACATTCAGTAACGGAGCAAATCATGTTTACGTTAAGCACCTCAAATTATTGCGCCAAACGCATACGGTCCATGCATGCCGAGTCCATGCAAGATCTATTCGTCCCCGCGCAGCCGCAAGGCGGCTCGACAATCGAATATCCCAGGTGTAGTTGAAACATTCATTTGCTCAATTGCTAAGCCTGGGTCCAAAGCCCAGGTTTTTTAGTCTTTAAGGGCAGATTGGAAAATTCGAGCGCACCACCTGTAGAGCCTGAGCGATCCTCAGGTCCGACCGGACACGTCCGTCTAGCGGACAGGTTCAAATCCAAACCATCGCACCCTGAAAATCAGCCTTGCGTAAAGCGTCTCGAGCGACATGCCGGCGTCGCCCGATTTGCCTAGCGCATTATGTATCCCTGGTGTAACTGGCAACATGGCGAGCTCCAAACTCGACAGATCCGGGTTCGAATCCTGGGGGATGCGCCAGAATTTCTCCCTGGAGAAATCATTTCATCGCAGAGTGGTGTAATGGCTAACACGTTAGCCTCATAAGCTGAAGACTGCCGGTTCGACTCCGGCCTCTGCGCCCAATAGCCTCGAAATTCGGCTACCAGCCTTGCGGCGAGGCGCGCCGTCCGGGACCTGCTCATTTCCCGAGTCCCGGACATCACCACGACCTCGACATGTCGGTATGAAAACTGTCGGTGCACGGCCCGTTAGTGTAGCGGACGAACATTCTCCCCTGTCACGGGAGAGATCACGGGTTCGAATCCCGTACGGGTCGCCAATTTCATAACTGTCGTGGAGTAGCTCAGCTTGGTCAGAGTACTCGCCTTGGAAGCGAGGGGCCGTTGGTTCGAATCCAACCTCCGCGACCACATGAAGTGCACTCTTTTCGAGTATCACATTTTCGAGTGTCACATTTTCGAGTATCACATTTTCGAGTGTCAAGTTCCGGGCACGCTATGGCTGACCATCGTCCAGGCGTGCGGCAGATCTCTCGGTCTGGCCTGGAGGACGATCCGCCGGAATGAGGGGACTTAGCTCAGCTGGTAGAGCGCCTCGCCTGCAACGAGAAGGTCATCGGTTCGAAGCCGATAGTCTCCACCATGCCCCTGTAGCAGAACGGCAGATGCGGCCGGTTTAAACCCGGCGTCAGTGAAGGTTCGACTCCTTCCAGGGGCAATTGAGAATGAATTCTCCACGCCTGGGTAGCAGAATCCGGTATATGCGCCTGTCTCAGAAACAGGAATTTGAAGGTTCGACTCCTTCCCTGGGCACCATGCTTACGTAGCTCAGAGGGTAGAGCGGCAGGTTGAAGTCCTGCGCGTCGTTGGTTCAACCCCAACCGTAAGCACCACACCCGATTAGCTCAATGGTAGAGCAACTCCCTTACAAGGAGAAGGTTGTAGGTTCGAGTCCGACATCGGGTATTCAGCCGCATAGCTTAACAGTAGAGCACTCACCCGATAAGTGAGCTCGTGCAGGTGCGAATCCTGCTGCGGCGACCATTTCGAAAGCACATCGAAATAACAACGACAACAAGCCTGCCTAGTTCAAGGGGAGAACGCCGCCTTGCCAGGACGGCAATACCGGTTCGACTCCGGTGGTAGGCTCCATGTCCTCTTGACCGAGTAGTGAGGTGGCCGGCTGCAACCCGGCTCAGGCAGGTGCAATTCCTGCAGAGGACTCCATCGGCGGGTATGCAAGCGGCCAAAGCAGCGTGACTGTAACCCACGTGTCCGACGACTTCGCAGGTTCGAATCCGTGCCCCGCCGAATTCTTCACACATGCCCTTGTAGCTCAACGGATGAGCATCCGGCTACGAACCGGAAGGGTCCAGGTTCGAATCCTGGCAGGGGCTGACGGTGTATGGCTGACAGGTAAGCAACTGCCTCTTAAGCAGCGACAAGCTGGTTCGAATCCAGCTGCACCGAGTCGGAGGTATGGCAGAATGGCTATGCACCCGCCTTTTAAGCGGCGAAAAGTGGGTTCGAATCCTACTGCCTCCAGATCTTGCCAGTGTAGCTCAATGGCAGAGCAGCCGGCTTATACCCGGTCTAGCGCCGGATCAGCGCGAGGTTGTAGGTTCGAGTCCTACCGCTGGTACCACACCGCATTAGCTCAGTGGACAGAGCCGTGGACTTCTAATCCATGTGATCCCAGGTTCGAATCCTGGATGCGGTTATGCCGTTGTGGCTCAACTGGTAGAGCGGCTGTCTTGTAAACAGCGGGTTGCAGGTTCGATTCCTGTCAACGGCTCCATGGAAGTAAACCGGCCGGATCAGGACGCTGTCTCGAAAACAGTTGCCCGCAAGGGTTGGGGGTTCGAGTCCCTCTGCTTCCTAATTTTTCTTGCAAAAAACTCTTTGCACAGTAGTTCAGTGGCAGGCTTCATAGCTGTAGAAGGCGCCTGTTGAGCGGAGAGTCGCAGGTTCGACCCCTGCCTGTGCAGCCATACCCCAGTAGTCTAATGGCAGGACTTCTGACTCTGAATCAGACAATGTAGGTTCGAATCCTACCTGGGGCGCCATGGCGTCGTGGCCAAAGTGGAGTAAGGCACCGGGCTTTCAACTCGGAGAGTGGGGGTTCGAATCCCCCCGACGTCATATTCAGGACCAGTGGTAAAGCGCCTCCCGGCGCAGGCAGGTTCGACTCCTTCCGGTCCGCCACTGTGGGCGTAGTTTAATGGCTAAAACCGCGGATTGTGACTCCGCTGATGCCGGTTCGATCCCGGCCGTTCGCACCAACTCGGGCAGCCAAGCGCGCGAGATGCTTACCTGGTCTTGCGTTTGGGGGTCCCCTCTTCTGCCAGATTTTGCTCAGGTGTCAGTTTTGGTGATAGAAGATGCTCCCCATACAATGATCTGATCTGCAGAGGTAGCGCTCTTGCTGCTTGTTGCCATCTTCGATCCACCGAGCGTAGTGCTCATGTCCTGTCCTGCCATCCGTCACACATCACCTGCCCGAAAGAAGTACCGTCTGAACTGTTGATTGCCTAAGTAACGCCTTTCGAGAAGCAGAATGTGGCCGGCGGTCTAAAAACGGTGGTATCCGGCGATGACTCAATACTCGATATCAATCAGACATCCCTTTGGCCGTCTGGAGCGAGGGGCGTCAATCTGCGAGCTTTTCGTTGGCTAAATGGTGGAGGCCCAAATGCAACTTGAACCTCCAGAAGCTCTCGTGCATTTACCACGAAAGCCCCTACATTTTGGATTCTCTTCGATCAGGAAGCTTCTGTCCAGTCGTTTAGCCGTGGAATCTGGAATTTGACATACAGATCCCCTAGACGCAGTTTGGGCAGGGATCGAAACGATTATTAAAACCACTTAATGTGCAGCGCACATACCCAGCACATAACATCAAAAATCCGAAAAACCTGGACAGGCAAGGGGGTGGCGATTTTGTATCCGCTTTTTTGGGGTGGCACCAAAGCGTATACAACACATGAAAAAAAACAACCTTTGGAATTTTCATCAGACCCAGAATGGCAAATAACCTGCCATTCGCTTGGATTTGTTGGTTGGATCGTTCGGTTTGATCAATCCCTCTGCGAGGGTGTCTGAGATTATTCGAGATGCAGCAGCATGGTTGGCGTCAGCAATTCCCAGTCGTTTGCGCAAAGTGGAATTCGTCATAAAGTTGTTGGACATCCAGTACAGACAAGCGTGTTGATAGCAAGCTTGGATCTTTGCCTCGCGACTCATCACTCTGAGCTTCTGAGGCGCAAAGAGCGTGACCTGAGTGTTTTCACCTACAATCCTGAACGAAGGGGGCGGAAGTTGATACAGTTCCACCGTAGAAACGACCTTATCAATTCCGCTTCCTCGCTCCTCGCAGATACCTAGCCGTCGCAACAGATCGGCCAGCTTTTCGTTCCTTGATTGAGGCGGTGTATCCATTAGTCTCAAGGGATCGATAAGCAGGGAGCCGGGATTGGTAATTTCGATACGATCATCGAACATCTCCACCAACGGACTTGTGCCTCGTATTGTAAGGTCCTGGTGAATCACAGCGTTGGCTACAAGCTCTCTTATTGCAATTTCCGGGTACATGGGTTTATCTACCCTGAAGGCCTGCCCCAAAGCCTCGTTGGTTGGCAGTTGTTGGTTAATATATCGAATCAGGTCCTTAAAACCACTGGCATATCCTTTGTTCCACGTTAATTCCCGAATAGCCTCGATGCGGTTTCTCCCCTTGTACTTAATTATTCTGACAGCTCTCCGAGAGACCTCAGGGAAGTCGGCAAGATCAACAGCAAAAAGCAATGCTCCCAGGCGGGTGACATCATACCTGTCGTTGTCGACTTTCTTGATGATGTTTTCTTCCGTGAGTCGCTGGAGGATTCCGTCTCTGGATTGCGGTATCCCCTGTCCTTGCAGCTGGAAATAGGACCTATAGTCAAGAATCCCTAGTATGGTGTCCGGACCGGCGTTTTCATTGACTGAATCGAGCTCTACATTGTGCCGGTGTGCTATGCGCCATATTTCCTTTTCCTTCTCTGGGTAGTCGCGCAACTTGGCCTTGGAAGTACCGACACGGATGTACTCCTCATTGAGAAAGCCGACAGGCATATAGGCAGTCGGCTGGATCATCAGCATCACCACTCTCTGGTTCTTGTATTCGAATGAGTGGAACTGAAAATTCACTCTTGGCTTCAACCCAGTTTGAAGCCAGATGACCAGAGCCTGGTTCCCAACTTTATGAAGTGTCGGCTCAAAGCTGCAGCCAACAACCTCGCGGCTTTCATCAACAATGCCCCAGACAAGATACCCCTTGTCTTTGCGGTGCAAGGTGGCCGAGTTGGCAATTGCAGAAATGTACTCACCAATCAGCTGGGGATCCTGATTGTTACTCTTAAACTCGACCCACTCGCTTTCTCGTGTTTCCCTCAACAGGTCGTCAAGGAGAGAGCAAAGGTCCTCGTTGTTGTACCCATAGAGTGACATTGGCCAGTCCCGTAACTGAGATGCGTATTTTATCACGCCCCCACTCAAGGAGAGCCAGGAGTGGTTTCTAGAGACCTGAGTCGCCGTTCTCGACTCCAGGCACGGTGGCGGCGGTGGTGGCTCTACACCGAATCGCTAATGCCCCTGCATCCGTTTTGCCCAGTAGACGTCTGCTATGTCTCGCCCTCGCTCCTCCTCTCTGATGTGACAGTCCAAGCCGTATCGGAGCCAGGAGACAACAACTCCCGCCAGGAAGGACAAGACGATGACCGTGGCGCCCAGGCGGATCACTCGTCGGCTTCCCGTACCAAGTCGTGATAGTCGGATATTCCCATCTCGTCACCGGTGTGGACAATAAGACTGAAGGCCCCGAGAACGGCTAGATGTTCGGAGTCATCACGAGTCATCTTCACACCGGCGAAAGAGCCGAGGCAGAAGGAAAGGCACACGAGAATGATAGAGAGACGAAGCATAGAACCATGATAAGCGCCGGGCTGTAAAATGGGAAGAGGAGGGCGAGAGCAAATGGTCCGAATCGGTTTTATCGTTGCTTCCATGTTGGTGGGTGTCATCCTGCTGGTTGCAGGCGTGGGACTTTTCGTTGTTGGGGTCCTTCAGCCTCAGCGCACCTTTGTCTTTTTATTTGGGACACTAGGCGCCTTCTCACTCATCCCTCTCGGCTTATCTCTCCTCTTACTTGGGTGCTCGTACCTGCCCTTCCTTGCCTATCGGAAGTTCATTCGAGTATGCAGACGCAGCCTAGGAGCCTGTGCCAAAAATCCAGGAGCTGTACGGCCAGGTGATATGCTGCGTATATAGCCAGCGTCTGCGCGCGAGAGCAGTAGCCGCTGGAGGATGGGGTGGA
>Ga0226835_1001431_pt1 | contig 12947 bp, 11 predicted proteins | sample LAC_MetaG_1_FD_163627 | JGI IMG/M metagenome (GOLD analysis project Ga0226835, IMG submission 163627) | Anaerobic ammonium oxidizing microbial communities from anammox membrane bioreactor (MBR) in UC Berkley, California, United States -... | ecosystem: Engineered > Bioreactor > Anaerobic >...
GTGCGGTCTCGGTGCCCGGGACACACTCCGTCTGGAGGCCGGTTTGCCACTTTACGGCCACGAGCTCACCGACGAGATAAGCCCGGTGGAAGCGGGTCTTGGCTGGAGCGTCAAGACTGAGGGTCCGGATTTTATCGGTAAGAGTATTCTCAAAGCCCAGAAGGATGGCGATTTGAAACGCAAGGTCGTCTGTCTGAAGGCTGAGGGGCGTGCCCTTCCCCGCCAGGGCTATGCGGTCTTTGCCGGGGACAGGAGAGTCGGCGAGGTAACAAGCGGCTCTCAAGGGATTTTTGTCGGCTATCCCATTGCGTTCGCTCTTGTGGATGCCTCTTTCGGGGCTCCGGGGACCGAGCTCGCCATCGAGATCCGCGACAGCCGGGTGCCGGCGGCGGTGGTCAAGCGGCCATTCTATAAGAGAGCTTGAACCAAAAGAACAGTGGTGTAGAAGACGCTGCCCAGGGCGAGCATGTCGAGAAGTCTGCCTCGGAAGTGCTTGTTTGAAAACATAATGTTGCCTTTCTTTCTAGTATCGGCTCGGGCGTGTAAGGCACTACCTGGGCGTCGACACAATTAGAGAGATGTCAAGGGAACGTTGTGTGAAGAAGATCGATCGCAACGGCTGCCGGATTGATAGAATCACAAGCGACACATATCATGAGCGCCGCAGGATCCTGTCTGCATCGGGGGTTTTAAAGAATGGGAGATACTATGCTTGCTTATCCACAAGAGCTCAAATATGTAAAAACCCACGAATATATAAAGGTAGAAGCCGACGTAGCGATTATCGGCATCACCGCCTTCGCGGCCGATCAGCTGGGTGATGTCACCTATGTAGAGCTCCCCAATGTCGGTGATAAGCTCAAGATCGAGCAGAAGTTCGGAGTGATCGAGTCGGTCAAGTCGGTCTCCGACCTCTATATGCCGCTATCCGGCGAGATTCTCGAAGTCAACGAGCAGCTCATGTCCGAGCCCGAGCTGGTAAATCTGGATTGCTACGGCAAAGGCTGGATGATCAAGGTGAAAATGGACGATCAGGGCGAGCTGGGCGCTGCGCTGACCGCCGATGCTTACAAAGAGTTCGTGGTCGAGTAACCTTCGGATCGGAACGGAGATTAGAAATCGTTTTGCGGCTCCTTGTCCATGAGAAAGCGCTCGCATAGTATCTCGATCACGATGTCCGGTCTGGTCTTGTCTACGAGGGTGGCCGGCAGGTCATGCTGCCAGCAGTAGACAGCTTCGCTGAAGCTCTCCGAGAGGAGCGGTTGCACGGCGGTGGTGAAAGAGTCTCTGAGAATAAGGGCACGGGGCTGGCAGGCATCGCCGGTGGTGGAGATCAGCCGCCGCATGCCTCCGTCCGGTGAGACCTTGCCGGTCATGCTCTCATCTACAACAATCCGGGATTGCGCATTGATGATCCTGGCCTTTTCTTCCGGCTCTTGGAGAATCTGCTCCAGATCAAGCATGCGAGCGAGATCGCCGGAGTAGAAGGAGCAATTCTCGAAGCGGACCGCGGGTGGTGCCGGCTTGATGGACGGTAGCCTGGCGGAGGCTTGCCTGAGGATCTCGCCGGTGGCCAGGAGAGCACCGCGGTCGTTCCAGTGCGTATCTGTCCTGAAGTAGAGCAGGTGGTCATTCCTTCTATTCGATAATAAAGGCTCACGAAGGTCCAGGACGGCCAGGTCGGTATCTTTGACGGCTTCGACGAACTGATCGCAGCGCGAGTCAGGGCGTACTTTGTTGTAGCGAGAAGGAAAGTACTCCTTGTAGATGGTCTCTTTATTGGGGGCGAGGACCAGCAGATAGGGAACACCGCGCTGAGCCAGCCACTGCTGTCTTTTTGCAAGCGCTCCTGTCCAGGCTTTGAGGGAGTCATCCGTGTATGGGAAAGCATTTCTGAAGTAGGTGATGCTTGTTCCCCCGAGAAAGAGCCAGCCGTCTGCGCCCATCACTACGCGATTCGAGTCCGTGGCGTTGAACAGCCTCAAGCGGGCGAGATTGCGCAGTGCCACCAGTTGCGATCGCATCGGCATGTTGTCGGAAAGATAAGCGTCGAAGGCGGAGGCGAAACGGGGTATCTGAGTCGGGTCGTCCGGAAGGGATGGAAGCGGATTGGAGAGGCGTTGCTCTGTTTCCAGATGCCTGACCTCATGGGGAATGAGAGACAGCCCGCAGAATACCGAGAGCACCGAAGCTGTAATAAAGACCAGGATGTATTGGGTAATACTGTACATCTCAAAAACGAAAATAGATGAAGGGATTGTAGGTACCGGCTGCAATCTCTGCTAGAGAAAGGGTGAAGAGAGTGGCTACGTATGCGCCCCGGGCGGCAAGCCTGACGGTTGCCTGGGGAATATTCTGCAGAATCGATATAGCCAGCTTGCGAACAGGCATGGAGGCGATCGCAGCCACCACCAGGAAAAAAGCGAGCTGGGTGTCTAGATAGAGCGCGTAGTTGTAGTAGACGCCGTCTCCCGGGGCATTGCCGAACATCGCTCTGAGAAAGCCCAGGGCTTGCGGCAGGGTCTCGGCCCTGAAAAACACCCAGCCGATCATCACCACCAGTAGTGCATAGAAATGTTTTACCGGACGCGGGATCGTGAACTTGATCCGGGGTGAGAGAACCCGCTCGAGACCAAGGAAAGCGCCGTGATAGAGACCCCAGATTATGAAGTTGAAGCTGGCACCGTGCCAGAGACCGCAGAGGAAAAAGACCGTGGCGAGATTGACGCAGGTTCTAGCCGTGCCATGGCGATTGCCGCCCAGGGGGATATAGAGATAGTCGCGAAACCAGTTGGATAGCGACATATGCCAGCGTTGCCAGAATTCTCTGATCGATCTGGCTATATACGGATAGTTGAAATTCTCCGGAAAGCGGAAGCCGAAGATCGCTGCCAGACCGATTGCCATATCCGAGTATCCGGAGAAGTCGAAATAGATCTGGAATGTATAGCAGATGGCGCCAAGCCAGGCTGTTTGCCAGGTTAGCTGCTCGACAGGAATGGCGAAGATCAGGTCGGTGGGGACCGCCAGGGAATTGGCGATGAGCATCTTTTTCGAGAGCCCGACAACAAAGCGTCTCACCCCCCAGGAGAATTTCTCGGCGGAGCAGACGCGTTTGGAAAGCTGGTCCGAGATCTCGTGATAGCGCACGATGGGACCCGCAATAAGCTGCGGGAAAAAGCTTATGTAGAGCCCTAGCTTGATCGGATCTTTCTGGGCTGTGGCTACTTTCCTGTAGACGTCGACTACATAAGAGATGGAGTGGAATATGTAGAAGGAGATTCCCAGGGGCAGGATCACTTCCGGAACAGTGAGCGCTTTCAGAGAGAGCTTCTCGAGTAGCACGTCCAGGTTGGTGATCGCGAATCCTGCATACTTGTACCAGGCCAGGGCGCCGAGATTGACGGCCACGCAGGCGGCAAGCAAAATACGGGCGCGGCCTTTGTCTTGCGTCCTGTCGATGAGCAGCGCCGATACATAGTTGACGAATACGCAGGAGAGCATGACCGCGAATTGCTGCTCGCCCCAGGCATAGAAGAGAAGGCTGCTGGCAAGAAGCAGGAGGTTTCTTGCCAGGGTGCCTTTGAGGATGAAATAGATCCCCAGCACGATGGGCAGAAACACGAATAAGAATGATACCGAGGTGAATAACACGCTTATTTCCTGATTCTAAACAGGTGAGAGCATATCAGGTTCTCCTGGAAACCGGATTACTGGAGGTTAAGAACGGCAGCCGGCCTGATTTCAGGCCGGCTGCGCGATGATCGTTGTATGTGAGGTTTTCGGGTTATTCGCCCGCCGCCTCTTTCTTGGGCTCTTCTTTAGCAGCCTCTCCGCTCTCTTCGGAGACTGCGGACTTGTCAGGGCTTACGTAGGCTCTGAATTTCGGCAGGTCATACACTGTAACGATCTGCACTTCGGTGCCGTCGGCTCCAGGGAAAACCATGTCGGCCATATAGTCGTCACCGAAGTAATAACGCTCGATCTTGTTGTCGCTGTCTGGCTCCTTGGTTTCTTCCATCCGGGATTGCTCAGGCGCGCCTTCAGGAAGCAGCGTCTTGATCACTTCCATGGCTTCTTCTTTGGAGATCGGCTTATCTGTATAGAGCGCCTGGATCTGGAAGCAGTTTCCCTTGTTGCAATGAAGCAAGTATTTGCCGTTCTTCTTGTCTCTTGTGCGGCTCAAATACTGCGTTTTGCCGCCGACACGGGAAAGCGGGTTCTCGTCGAGCTCGAAGGTGATCACTGCTTTCTCGAGGGTCTGTTCGGGGATGCCCACTTTCAGTCTGTCTAGCTCCATCGTTCCCTGGGGCGTCACCACTGGACTCTCGCTTCCGCCCGAGCCGGTTCCGCAGCCGGCAAGCATGGATGCGACAAGGGCCGATGCCAGGACCGCATTGAGGCAGAGACTTCTTTTGAGCATATTGATTCTCCGGTTATATGTGATTCCGTTGTATATATCTTGTTCTTTGGAAACAGTGAGTTTATCGCTTCGAGCCAAAGTCTGCATGATAAACGCTCATGCGTTCATGAATCGCAACTTATGATTTGAGAGGCTGAGTCGGAACGATCAGTTGTTGGCCGGATTCTCTTCGACAGCCTGATCCACGGCCTCATCGGGAGTCGATCCGCCGTTTGGGTCTTTGAACAGCTTCTCATTCTCCGGCGTCTGGACGCTTTCCTGTTTCCTGGTGTACTGGGAGGCACCGCCTTCGAGCTGGAGGCTGGAAGCCGGTGTGCGCGCCTTGAGAATCTCCTGGGCGACGTTGAAATACTGAGATCCCGGAGTGATCTGCTCCAGCTGTTTGAGTGCAGACTGGTCGTTCTTGTCGTTGTCAAGCTTGTCCATGGCGTCCAGGTAGAGCGCCCGGTTGAGGAGCTCTTGCGGAGCGTCGTCGGCGTTTCCGGAGCCGGAGAAGAATTCCGGCACTGGATTGCGTTTGAGTATATTGATCGCGGCTTTGTAATTGCCCTGGGTGATGCTCTGTTTGGCCATGTGGGTGATGTAAATCTTCATCATCCCGGTGGTGAAGCCGCCCACTGCCACGAGGAGTCCCAGGGCGAGGAGGAGATCGTAAGCCATATGGTGGCGAAAATGTCGCGAAGCTTGAGGGGCAGGCTCATCGAGGATGGTATCCAGGAGCCTGTTGGCGTGACTCCTGGCGTCGGCATTGCCGGTGGTGTCACTTTCGGTGCTTTTCTTGTCTTCCGCGTTTTCCGAATCTTCGGGGCTGTCTTTGTACTCTTCAATAGAATCGTCGGATTTAGATTCTTCTTCAGTATCGGGCGCGGCGCTTTCGGCGCCGGACGAAGGGCTCTCGCTGTCCTTCTCTTTCGACATATCTCCTGGATTGCAGATTAGACGAGTGTAATCCAACACTCCTAGATTATCATAGAGATCTTGGCAATCAGCCCGTTTAATCTCTCTTTCTGATAAGCATCGAGTCTGCCCGCCAGTCTTTGCTCCACGGCCTGGACAACTTGGTTCTTGTGACCTTTCTTTGCAAGTTCTGATAATGTTTCGAGGGCCTGTCTCGACACCGAAACCTCTTTGGCGTCGGCAAGTTTCAAGATCTTCCCGGGATCTCGCAGGCTACCCAGGCTTGCCAGCCCTTTCAAGGCTTCGATCCTGATCTCCGGGGCCTTGTCGTTGAGGCTATCTTCTATCCTGTCCAGAATCCGGTCATCGGGGCTCTTGCCGTTGCGGCAGTCCAGGACCTCGCTTACTTTGACCAGGGACCGCAGAGCTTCCTGTCTCTTGTCGGCTGAATAGTCCCGGGATGCGGTCAGAAGGAATTTCTGTATGTCCCTGGTGGGAGCCATTCCCATGGTCCGCAAGGTCTGCCAGTAGAGCTTGCTCTTTTCTCTGTCGGGATCCTGGTTATGTCCCTGGTCTTGCACGGGATGCTTGCTGGGCTCCCTGGAGGCACGCTCTTCCGCGTCGGCCAGGTGGGCAGCCAGCTTCAGAAGCCGGCTCGATGCTTCCGGGTGCTCGATCTGGGCCAGGGCATCCAGGGCTTCTCCCAGGAGGCTATGCTCGGGCTCGAGCATGTCGGTCAGCCGGGATGCCGAGCCTGCGTCTTTCAGCCTGCCGGCAAGGACGATGGCGCTGCGGATCATGTTCTGGCTCAGGTATCCGTCGATACTCTCGACTCCGGCGAGCTCTTGCTCGATGACAGAGGAGATCTCGTTGCTTCCTGCCAGACCGGCCAGGTAGACAAGCTCTTCGGCAGGATCGTGATCGAGATACTCTCGGTTGTCGCCGCTCTCGATCCATTCTTTGAGGGCAAGGGCGGCGCGGATTCTTATCGGGTCCTGTTTTTCTTTCAGAAGCCGAATGAGAGAAGGCAAGCACTCCCCGACGCCGGTCTCGAAAACGATCTCGTTCGGGAAAGTCGCGGAGGCCGCATGGATGACCCCGGATATGATGGCACATGCAGAAGCCTGCTCCTTTTCGCTGCCCTCGAGCATCCCGCGAGCGTTCAGGCGCCTGGCCACTGCGACTGCTGTGTAGTCCGCGAGGGCATGCGGAGCGAGGATCGCATCGAGGAGCGTTTCCCCGGGTTCTTCCGGATTGATCTGCGCAAGAGCGCCGGCGGCATCGACCCTGATCCAGGAATTGTCATCGAAAAGGTACTTTTCCAGAGCTTCTCGGGCTCTCTGCCGGCATTGCTCGCTTTCGCCGGCGAGTCTGCCCAGGGCGAAGGCTTGATGAGGGAAGGAGAGCATGGTATTGCTGGCGGTATCGGCCAGCGAGGCTGTCAATTCGTCGATGGCCCCGGCACAATTGAAACCGGCGAGAATCACGGCGGCATTGGCCCGGACGCGCCAGTCCGGATGGAAGAGTGGCGTCGATTCGACTTCGCTCTTTCCGTCAGTCACTGTCGGGGCGAGAAGCTCGATGAGCCCATCTTTCCCCAGCTCGCCCTCGAGCTCGAGAAAGATCGATTTGAGCTTGTCTTCCCAGAAGAGCGGTGGCACTTTCAGGGCAATCGCCATCTGGGAAGGAGAACGGCTCGAGGCCGCCAGCTTGATGTCGGCTCGCACGTCCTTGAAATTCCGGGAATCCGGAGGACTGGTACCGATCAATCCGTGGTAGACGAGAAAGTGCTCGAACTCGAAATCATCGGCAACGACTTCGGGCTTTTCGGTGAAAGCGCCTTTCAATTTGCGCACGAGTTTCAGCATTAAGGACATGGGATGCTCCCGAATAAACAAAAAGCTTAGCAAAAACACCGGCTTTTCAACCTGTCGCCGCTTTCAATATTGATAAAATGTACTCTTTCTCCGCAAGCCTGGAGGCGGTCGTGAACACGTTTTTGAACGCAGAGCAAGAGTCTTTACTTGAAAACTATCGAGCCTTCGTGGCTGAGTTCGTCCAGCCGGTGGCGCCGGAGCTGGAGAAGCAGGCGGGAAGCCCCGGCGGCTTGTCAGCTCTGAAAGAGCTCCTCGGTACCCTGGGCAGCAAAGGCTATCTTGGCATCGGTTGTTCGACGGAGTACGGCGGAAAAGGCGGCAAGTTCGTCGACCTGGCCCTCTTCTCGGAAGCGCTCGGCGAAGTCGACCCCGGACTGGCTCTTACATTCGCGGCTCACACGGCGGCCCTGGAGCTGATCGACAAGTTCGGCACCGAAACCCAGAAGTCTCGGTATCTCCCGCTCCTGGCTCGGGGCGAGGTGGTTGGCGCAGTGGCGATTGCTGAGGAGAACGCCGGCTCCGATTTCCGGGCCCAGACGACAGAGGTCGGCATCGACGGAGACTCCGTGGTTCTGAGCGGTCGTAAGACCTGGGTGGTCAATGGCGATCTTGCCCAGCTAGCGGTGGTCTCGGGAAAATTCAAGGACAAGCTGGTCCTCTGCCTGGTGGATCTGGCCGAGAATGCCGGAGCGATCAAGCCGGGTAGCCACCGTGACAAGCTCGGTCTGCGCAGCGCCCGCACCTGCGACATCGAGTTCGCTTCCCTCGAGCTGGGCGAAGCGAGTATCCTCGGCTATCAAAAGCCCGGGGATCTGGAGAGTGCTGTGGACCTCGACGAGAGCACCGCCTCCATGATCGATTTCGCGCACAACGTCACCAAGACGCTCGTGGCTTCCTCGGCGGTGGGACTGCTCGAAGCTGCCGTAAAGCTGAGCGTCGGCAGGGCCAACAGCCGCCAGCAGTTCGGTGCAGCCATCGGGCGCCTGCAAGCAATTCAATGGAAGCTCGCGGATCTGTCGGCGGAGTCCTCGGCAGCCAGGCTTCTTACCCTGAGAGCCGCCTGGAGCAAGGATGAGGCGCCGGAGGAATTCCCCCGCCACGCTGCCATGTGCAAGTTCTACGCCGCCAGGACGGCCCGGGTCCACAGCAGCGAGGCTGTGCAGATCTTCGGATCGCTTGGTATCAGCGCCGAGGAGCCGGTGGAAAAACTCTATAGAGACGCCAAAGTAATGGAGATCTGCGAAGGAACATCGGAGATCCAGAAAAACATTATTGCTTCGGAGGTGGGAGCCTGAGGCATACTAATTAGAGGAGGTTTGTTCTATGGTCAAAAAGAGCGGAATCCTCGTATCTTCAGCGTTTCTGTCTTTAGCGGTCCTGTTTTTGTTTGCTTCCCTGCCCGCCCGGTCTGCCGATCCGGACACCGAGCTGGGGGTGAAGCTGTTCAAGCAACAGAAATACGTGCAGGCGATCAAGGCATTCAACCGTGCTCTGAAGAGCAATCCCAGAGAGCCGGGGCTCTACTATTTCCTGGGAGCCAGTTATGACCAGGCCGGGGACAAGCCTTCCGCCAGGAAGCTTTACGCTTATGCGATTCAACTCAGTCCCAGCTCCGAGCCTGCACAGTTTGCTGCCAGGGCTCTGGGCAAGATCGACCCTGCTTATCTTCAAACAGTAGTGGATGCAGCTACCAGAGCGCCGGGCCCGACTGGACATCCTTCCGGAAGACCTGTGGTGACCAGATCATCCTCCAGCCAACAGGTTGGGATAGTCAATACTCATTCGAATCCGCGCGATCTCAATTCCCTGCCTTCGGAATGCCGGGTTTACTACGAGCCCATGGCAAACCATCAAATCGTCACTGCCTCGGTAAATGGTCGCTCGATCAAGATGCTCTTTGATACCGGAGCGGAGATGTGCGCTTTTGGCAAAAACCACATGGAGCAACTTGGAGTGAGAATTCCGTCTGACGCAAGGGTTGGCGCTTCCCATGGTGTAGGAGCTGGAGGGACTCAAACGACTTACAACTTTCCCGTCACTCTGAAGGTTGGCCAGATTGAACGGCGCAACTTCGAGATATCGGTCCAGCCTCATATGGACGGCGAGCCGCTGTTGGGCGAAAGCTTCTTTAAGGACTTTCATTACACAATCGATGCGCATTCGAAGTCCATTCATTTCGTTCGGAATGACGTAAATGAGTCAGCAGGTCGATCAGCTTATGCCGGTTTGCAAAAATCGGCATATGATGTGCCTTTCCGGAGAGAGGGAAAGGAGATGGTCGTAAAGGTAAAGGTGAATGATCGGGATATCGATATGTATTTCGATACAGGAGCTTTTGCTATCGCCCTGACCAGAGAGCACGCATCGCAGTTGCGTCTGACAATCCCCGAGGATGCTCAGCAGACCGTCGTGCAGGGAGTTGCTGGCCCGTCTCCGGCCTGGGTATTCCCGGTACGGTCTGTGAAAATGGGACCGATAGAAAAGAGAAACCATATGGTGAGCGTGGTGGAAAATGCGCAGATGCCTCATCCGCTTCTGGGTCAGGAGTTTTTCGCGGATTGGCGTTATGCCGTGGATAATGTCAACCAGGTCATACGATTTCGACGCTAATGTCTCTATCGGTAGTCATAGTCGCCCAGGATGAAGAGAGGACCATTGGCAGGGTCCTCGAGGCGGTGCGCGAGCTCGCCGATGAGATCGTGCTTGTGGATTCTGGTTCCAGTGACAGGACTGTCGAGATAGCGGAATCCATCGGGGCTCAATGCCACCATCAAGAGTGGCTGGGCTACGCTGCCCAGAAGAACTTCGCTCTCGGGTTGGCCCGGGGAGACTGGATCCTGAGCCTGGATGCGGACGAGATCGTGACCCCGGAGCTGGTCTCCGAGATCAGGACGCTTTTCGATTCAGGCAAGGCTTCCCAGTGCGATGGCTATAAGATACCCCGGGTTCTTTATATCGGTGACAGTCCGGTGCGGCACGGGGGCTTTTATCCCGACGCGCAGCTTCGCCTGATCAAGAAAGGAGCGGGCAGCTTCAACGACCGTCTGGTGCATGAGGCGATCAAGACGGACGGTCCGGTGCGTTCGTTGAAGAGCCCCATGCACCATTATGCGTACAGCGATGTCGACGGTTTCGCCAGAGCCATGGAGAAGTATGCCCGGCTCTCGGCCCGGGAGTTCGCCCGGAACAGCAAGTTCGGATGGCACTGCAGCCACCTCAACGAACTGGTGCATCCTCTCTGGACCTTCTTGTCCAGGTATATTCTCCGGGGCGGTATCCTGGATGGTGCACTGGGTTTGAAATTGACGACCATCTACAGCGATTATGTCCGCAAGAAGATCAGGTATCTCCGAGAAGAGAAGAGTTACGGTCAGAAGGGGGCACATTAGAATATGTCCGACAGGCCCCAGGAAAAGCCCGAAAAGAAAGAGGAAAATCTTGATGCCGGCAAGCCTGCTGCCCGGGACGGCGTGATTTCTGGTGGAGCCGAGGGTGAAGGTAATCAGAAGATCCACGAGAAGAGCCAGGGATATCACCAGGTCGATCAGTCGGTAACAGAGATAATCTTGCCTAAAGAGAGAAGCTCCGGCGACTCCGATAGGCGAGACGTTCTGGGTCTGGTGGACCAGGAGAAGGGCGTTGTTCATACCGGGGCCGGAATGGTTCCTCTGGTTCCTGATAATGTCAGCCATTCCTATGCGGAAGGGCTCAATGCAATCGAGCCTTCTAAGACAAATGAAGAGCTCGAGAAGCGGCTCGCGGACACGACGCTTGCCTGGATGAAGAAGAAGGGCATGGTGCCCGAGGAGCCGCAGAACGAGGTCGAAAGGCATGATGATGGCTCCGTCCTGCTCAAGATAAATGCTGTCGAGAATGCCGTGGGCACGGAGGACCAGGCTCCTCCCTGGCTGGAGGCGAGTAGAAGACTCGCCCGCTTGCCCCTCGACCAGCAGATGGAGATTCTCGGCAAGAGTCTCAAAGCCGGTACGGACCATTATCTCTGGGAGCAGAAAGAGCGTTTCTGGGGCAGCGCCATCGGCACCGTCCAGGGGGTCGCAGATGTAGTGGTCAATCTGGCTAAGGTGACCGATTTTGCAGCGGCAGTAATTAAAGGCGATAAGGAGGCTGCCGGCAGAGCCGGAGCTGAATTCGGCGAATCCCTGGGAAAAACTATCGTTGGCGGTGTTCGCTTGTTCCATGCTGCCGACCAGTATCTTTTCAATATCGGTTACACCGGCGATTATGCAAAGCCGTTTCGAGACATAGTGACTATCGGACAGCACCTCGATCAGGAGTGGAGAGACCTTCCGCCTCGCGAGCAGGAGCGCATCAAGTCGAAGCTGGCAGCCGAGCTGCTGGCGGATGCCGCCATCGGTGCAGGCAGCGCCAGGATAATCAGCAAGGCAGGGACATTTACCGAGATCCTCGATACCGTTGCTTGCGAAGCCGGTGCCGCTCTCGGGGCGAAATCCCCGAAGGCTCTCGAGGCTGTATCGGAAGCGATCGACAAAGTGGCGGAGCGCCTTCCCGATATTAAGAAGGCACGTTCCGGCCTCGCTAGGTCGGAAAGGGAAGCGAAAGCCGGCCACCTGAATCCGGAAGTCAGCACCAGCGATGTTATCGACAACCGTGCGGTCCCCGGTGAGGTCAGGCGCTGGAGCAATCTTCCCGAGATGGCGCCGGATTTCCAGATACGTGTATCGGAAGCAGCCGGTATGGCGCGAGCCAGAATGTCGACAGCGGAGCAGGCTATTGCCGACAGGCTCTGGCCCGAAGGCTGGAATTCAATCTCGACCAAGAGCGGGCCGAGGTACGAGCGCACTCTCGGTACCTTCAAGCGTCATGGCGAGAACGGTCCGGAAATCAGTATCTCGGAGTTTGTGAAGCAGGGCGGGTCTTGGATAAGGAATGAAGAGCTGCCAGGCACTGTCTGTCACGAGCTCGGTCACGCTATGAATGTAATGCTCGATACCGATGGTGCCATCTCGGATTCAAGGCCCTTTGTCGATGTCTTCGCCAGGGACTGGCGGGCAGCTGTACAGGGCAGGGGCAGCACTATTGAGCAGTTGTTCAACAATCAAAACTACTGGAAGAAAACACCGGATGGGAAAATCTGGCTAAACAAGAATGGTCATCCGGATATCGATATGGCGAAGGTGCGTGATGAAGTCTTTGCCGAGACTTATGCCCAGGTGAAAGGATTCGATCCGGCTTCGAATTTTGCGCAACACCTTCGTGACCTGTTCAAGAACACATCGAGCGACTTCATGGAGAAAGAGTATGGCTGGAGAGGTTGACAGAGGCATGCAAACAGAAACAGCTACCCTTCTCGAGAATGGCGAGATAGAGGTCCTGGTCGTGACCGGCGATGACGACACTATCGGCCATGGAGGCTTCGTTTTGAAACCCGACGATCCTGAGTATTCCGAGTACAGGGCACGTTTCGGCCTGGTAAATGCCGGTGACTGGAAAACAATCGATCGCCGCCTGGTCGACGGCGAGTGGGTCGATCTTCCTCCACAACCCGGCGCGGACCTCTCCTCTGCAGACCCAACCGAGGGAAAGCTCGTCTAGGAGCCTGTGCCATTAATGTGCCAGAACTCTATTAAGGTACGGGGAAATGTGGCTCTGTTGAAATTTAAGTGGGTTGAAATAATGACAAGTGCGGATTGATTTGAGATAGATCAAGGTTTCCTGCACGCAGGAAGATGACTGTGCGAATTGTGGAAAAGGTTCCGTAACCGCGTGCG
>Ga0226835_1001434_pt1 | contig 12921 bp, 16 predicted proteins | sample LAC_MetaG_1_FD_163627 | JGI IMG/M metagenome (GOLD analysis project Ga0226835, IMG submission 163627) | Anaerobic ammonium oxidizing microbial communities from anammox membrane bioreactor (MBR) in UC Berkley, California, United States -... | ecosystem: Engineered > Bioreactor > Anaerobic >...
CAACGCTTCCGACTCTTCAGCTAGCAGCGCAAGCGCTGTACGCTTCAGAGTCGGTTTGATATACAATGGATACACTGGATTCGGTTCCGTTTTTAGTATCACCCACTCAAAATTCAAAAGAAGCAAATTTCTTTTGTCTCCCGTTGAGCGCTACGATCGCGCATTGAGAGATTGTCAGAATTGGAATTGACAGCCGAGTCAGTGGAGTATGCGTCGCTGACTAAAGCAGTGCCTACTTGTTCTCTATCTGCGCTTGTGCTCGACGTGGGAAAGTCTTGTGGCTCTAATTCGAATTTCATTGTTTCGTTCTCCATGAGAGGCAGGGCTTCAGGCGAGACTGAAGCCCCTCTTCTCTTCTTCTTATCTCGTTACTCATCCAGTTTTTCTACAGGGCTTCCATGAACTGCCAGCCTTCCGGCGCTAACGAAGCCTGCGGCATCAGGTCTACTTGTAGGGCTTGATGGGCTTATCATATTCATAGCCGTAGGGTTTGCCGGGCTTCACGCGATTATCGCCGCCAGGCTTGTCCGGTTTGCCGGGCTTCACCGGTTCATAATCCTCAGGCTTGCCCGGTTTGCCCGGCTTCACGGGATCATGACCCTCTGGCTTGCCCGGTTTGCCGGGCTTCACGGGATCATGACCCTCTGGCTTGCCCGGTTTGCCGGGCTTCACGGGATCATGTCCTTCAGGCTTATGAGGCACAGGCTTCGACGGTTTTTCAGGTTTTGTAGGCATCGGCTTATCACCCACCGTGGCCCCGCCGCACTTGCCCTCCGGCTGCTGGGATGCGTTGGGATTTGAGCCGACAAGCTCGATAGAAGGCAAGTATTTCTTCGCCGGCTGAGTATCGGCGTTTCGCATTAGATTGATGGTTCCTAATTGTTCTTTGACGAGGCTCATCGATGTCGATTCGATTGCCTTTGCGCTCGAATCAACTGACCTGCCTACTTCGAATCTATCACTCATTTTGTTATCCTCCTGTTGGATTTCGTGGTATCGACTTTGATGCATGGACGAATCGCCAGAGACGCGGCGCGTTCTCTAGCCGGCGAAGAACTCATCGAGTTCGTCGCGATCCAGTACTCGCAAGGTTTGTCCTGGGTGGATTGCGCCTCCACTGTAGCGGCGATCATTGTCATTCAGCTCGGCGATTCTTGCCGAGAGATTAATCTCTTGCTGAATACTCGGCAGGCGGCCGTAGGTATCGAGATAGACAGTGCGTGCGATGCGATCGAATCCGTCTCCCCCTCTGATCTCGTACGTCGCCCTCCCCGGCTCCTCCTGATCTGCGGGAACATCTGTTTCGCTTTCTGTCTGAGGTCCCACTGGTGGAGTGTCCTGAGGATCTCCTTCAGGAGGTACTGTTTCAGGCGTTTCCGCGTCTGGCGGTATTGGTCGAAGCGGAAGATCTTGAGGCTCTCCTTCGGTCTCTGCTAGCGGGGAAGAGGCATCGGCGAGGAGTTCCGTCTGTCTTTCTGTCGTCTCCTGCTCGAGATTCAAGAGTTCATCTCGTGATACACCTCTCTCTTCCGCAAATTCCGTCAGTTCTTCCAGACCTATATCATCACCATCAAGCCAGCCATCGTCGGTAATATCATCAAAATGCTCTCTGAGGTACTGGAGCGCCATCTGCTGCTCCACGGAGGCAGGATTCCGTAGTGCTGATTCGATGTCGTCGAGTGACATCTGATTATCTTCTCCGGAGTTCGTGAGTTGAGAAGACCTGGTAATTTGATCGGCAGAGAGCTGTTTTATGGCATTTCGAAGCTCAACCTCTTCGCGTTCGGCAGCCGATGGCTCAGCGGGTTCGAAATGGAGAGTGCCTTCCATGTCGGTGATTCGCAGCACCGGCAGAACGCCGCGTTCGTTGAGCTCCAGCATAATTGCCTGGTTTATCTCAGGGTTTCTTGCAGGGTTGATGGTGTCATAGAAGTTTTGAAGCTGCTCGAATGGTTCTGTTTCCCAGATGGAAACACGGGTAGCCATCGAGCCGAAATCTTGAATGGATTCGAGACTTGACATATTCTTCCTCCTTGTGCAAGTGCAAGCCGATCCGTTGCTAATGGCAGCGGAGAGTCGTGGCTCACAAAGTTGCAAACCGTGTCGTAATCGAACTGCGCACCAAGGTAAGGCGCATCGGTGACATATTCGTGACATGGATTCGAACATGGACCTGCGTGGCCGTGAGAGGATCGGCCACATCACGGGTAGTGGCGTTCCTTATATAGGCGTCGCAGCCGCAATGGACTCGGTGGGATATGTCACTGGAATGTCACCGGGCGTGGTTACCGTCTTCATCTACCAACGAAAATCGGCATAGATTTCGACGAGCAACTGAAAAAGAGAGCTGCCGAAGCCAGTGGAGACTTGCTACAGAGCCAGAGGAGGCAACCAACATGACTGAGAGATTTGAGATCAACCAGAGCGGCGACAATACCGTTAACAGGAGTTCGTTAGTCAATGAAGCTTATGAATTGATGGCCGAGTCACGATCCAGTGACTGCCGCTCCACCCCCAACTCTATAGAGTTTCTTTCCGGATTCAGGCTGGTAGCTGGTGGTGGTAACGTGATGGCAAACACACACAGGGGCAACGAATTGAAGTCGACTGGCGAGAGCGAGAATCAGCGCAACTCGAGCACTCATGGTCCACGGATTAATTTCGGTTCCATTGGCGAAGATACCCGGACTTCCGAGGGCGGAAGTGATCGCTCTCAAGGAAGCGACGATTCGACCGGCACGGAGACCTGCCCGCCATCGAGACCCGTAAAACCTCCTGTCGACAAGCCTGACGTGCCGATTATCCGCTCTCCTGACAAGCCGGGCGTGAGAAGACCGGTCAGACCTAATTCAGACTGGAAGTAGAAGCGCCCGCTCTCAGAAAAGCGTTTCCGCTTATCTACAGATGGCAGATGGTATAATGTGGCCCCGGTTTAGAAGCCGAGGCCACATTTGCTTACAGCTCAGACATGAAGAACAGGCTTACGGGAAAAATTCTTATCATCCTGGCCATACCTTTGAGTTTTGAGCTTCTTCTATTCTCCTCGTGCGCTTTTCTTCTTCATCTCGCGCAACTGGAAAGCACGTTCGAGCACGAGGCCGTATCGATCATCGTGCCGGCAGATGCTGTTCTGGCGCTGACTATGAGGCTAGCATGTTTCGGTCTTTCATTCAGCGCATCCAGAGAAGAGAAGTATCGAGCACGGTACCTTTCCGATCGCGATAAACTGCCAGTGCGCCTGGGAGAGCTGGAGCGCGCAGCCAGCGCGCAGCCTCAAATTCAGAGGGATCTGGAGGAGCTTCGCAAGACCACTTTAGAGACAAACGACGCAATTGACAAGGCGGTGAAAACGAGAGAGAAACTCAATCTTAGCGCCTATGTCTCAATACTCGAGTCCATGCGGGATGTCGACTTGGCAGCGAGACAACTCACAACCACACTGCTTGATCGGCGTACGGAGATGAAGCAGCAGGACGCTGCTTTACGCGCGTTCCTTCAGCATCTCCTTATGGTCAGCCTCGTTGTCAGTCTCGTCGTCGCTGCATGCGGATACATCGTCTTCCATAGACTTATTTTCAAACCGTTAAATGCGCTCTCCAGGCAGACCGTTCGATTCGCCAGCGGACAACCCCTGGAGGCTTTCCCGGAGTCAAATGACGAGATTGGAGATCTACATTGTCATTTCCGTCAGACCGCTAGCGAGATTGAGCGCCGCCGGAGGATAGAACAGTCCATATTCGACAATAGCGGTGATCTGATCTGCATGATTGATGCTAATCACCGTTTTGTGCGTGTGAATCGCAGCGTAGATCGGACCCTCGGCGTCGGCGTCGATTATCTTACCGGCAAGAGTGTGTCGAGCGTCCTTCCTGAGTCGGAGATCGACAACGTGCTCTCCTGTCTGGAGCGAATACGAGAAGGGACTCCGGTCGGATCGTTCGAGACGCGCTTGATGAGAGCAAATGGAAGAGCAGTCAATGTAATCTGGTCGGTGCGCTGGCAACCGGAGGACGCGCTCTACTACTGCACCATATGCAGTGTCGATTACGAGAGGCGAACGGCGCAGCTGAGCAGAGATCTGAGAATCGCTGTAGCGCAGGAGTTGAAAGAGAAATTGATCTCCGCTCACGAAATGGTGGACAGCCTTTTGAAACGCAAGGCCGAAGACCAGAGTCTCTATCCGGGAAATCATCTTCAATACCTCGATCACAGCCTCTCCAAGCTGGTCCGACTTCTCAGTTCGCTGGATGCTGCCATGGTCTCCGACATGTCAGCCATCTCCTTGAAGACGGCACCGGTTCCGTCAGCCACGTTGATCGAGAGCAGCGCCGAGACCATATCTCATCTGGCGAAGAAGGTGAAGGTGGCGATTTCTACGGAGGCGGATGCTTCTGTCGTAAATGTAGACGAAGAGCAATTAATGAGAGCGCTCATCAACCTGCTTTCCAATGCAATCAAGGTGTCCCCACCCGGGGGCACCATTCGCCTTCACGCCTACGCGCGCGATCGTGTTGTGCGCTTCGAGATCATCGACGAGGGTCCGGGTATTCCACTCCATCAACAGCACTTGCTCTTCGAGCGCTTCTCTCAGTTGAGATCTCGGCAGTCGCTAGAAGGAAAAGGAAGTGGAATAGGGCTTGTGAGCGTCAGAACGATCATAGAGATGCACGGGGGGCGCATCGGTGTCCAGAGCGATGGCAAATCCGGTACCACTTTCTGGTTCGACTTGCCGGTGATGACCTCGTGATCGGTGTCAACAGGTGTGGCAGATCGCTAATGGCGAAGATCGCTATTATTTTCTCCATACCCCTGATATTCGAGATAGCGGTCATCTCGATCTCCATCAATTTGCTAGGATCGCTGGAGCGGGAGAGGGTCGAACGACAGAAGCTTGCTGACGTGGTGTTCTGCGCGAGCAGGCTAATCAGCCTCATCATGAGCGAGGCGCTGTCGAAGCTTCAGTCAATCGATAGAGGTCAGGAGGTGAGAACCGAGGCGCTGGACAGACACCCTGAGAGCTTTCATGATTCCTGGCTGGCCTGTCTGGCGGCGGCAAGACGAGCTAAGCTGGACGCGACCGAGATAGAGTCTCAATTTCTCGCCTTTCGCAAATCCTTCACAGCCATTTCGACGCCGCCTTCCGGAAGCTTCACTCTTTCCGATATAGAGAAGAGATCCTCCGCCTCTATCGCATTCACTGGTTTGATGGACGTCATTGAACGAACCATCACAGGCAGGCTTGCCGAGATGAAAGACAAGGAAGTCCTCGAAGCGCGATTGCAGGAGCGCATGAAACTGGTCATTCTCATAGCTCTTGTTGCCAGTGTGGCGCTGAGCATTCTTTTGTCCTATATCATCGGTAAAGTAACAGTAGCCCGGCTCGATATCATAGAAGAGAATGTGAAGCGATTCTCCCAGGAGAAAGAGTTGCTTCCCCGTCTCACCGGACACGACGAGATATCGTCTGTTGATACCAATTTCAGAATCATGGCCGCCACCCTCACCGATCTGGCAAAGCGCGATCGTGCTTATCTCGATAATGCCACTGATGTAATATGCGCTCTCGATGAAGAGCTGAGATTCGACCGCTTGAGCGCATCGAGCGCCACCCTCTGGGGAAGGAAACCCGAGGAGCTTGTAAAGAAAGAGCTGGTCGATCTTATCGCTCCGGATCACCTGGTCTCGAGCCTGGAGCAGTTTGAAAGAGCAAGAACGACCGGCGCTCACGTCGTATTTGAGAATATGACGGTCGATGTCGCTGGAAACAGCATCCCGTGCTTATGGTCCGTGACCTGGTCGGCTGAAGATAGCATCTATATCTGTGTCGTTCGCGATACGACGGAGAGGAAAGAGGCCGAGTCCTTGAGGCAAGAGCTGATGACCATGGTCAGCCATGATCTGAGAACCCCGCTTACGACCGCACAACTAGCGCTTGAAGTCATGCTCTCCGGTTTAGAGGAACGCCGGGAAGCCTTTTTCGATGATGATCTTGCCAAGCTAGTGGAAATCGATAGCTCGATTGGCTACGTTATAGGCTTGATCAACGATTTATTGGATCTGCTGAAGCTTAAGGAAGGCAAATTGGAGTTCGAGCCTGTATTGACTTCGGTGACCAATCTTAGAAGCATCGTGGAAGAGTATCTTCAGGATAGAAAGATCGATTGCCAACTCCGGCTCGATTGTCCAGGACAGCCGTTAGTGCTCATCGACAGGGATTTCATACCGCGAATAGTCTATTCGATAGTAAGGCATGCGCAAATCGCCTACAGGGGTCGTCCGACCGAAATTGCCATCGATCACCACGAGGGTACAGGCTCCATTAACCTACGTGTCGAGCCAAGCGATTTTGTGGATGATGGGGCGAAGGTCGGATCGGATATATATTCCGAGACCACAAAGCGAATAAGCCGGGAGATATCGCTTGAGCTATCCGAGTCTGTCGCTCACGAGATCGAAGGCGACTTTGAAATCTCCTGGGATCCGAGCGGGTATCCGCTATACTGTCTGCGTTTCCCCTGCGTGCAGTTCCAGTGAGATCGCATCGAGCTAAAGGAGTTATGTAATTACTGATGGCGAAGATCCTGCTTGTCGAGGACGACGAAGGCCTGGTTGATCAGCTGAAGTCGTATCTCAGCGCTGAAGGGCACGCGCTTGATTCCGCCGGCGACGGAGCCACTGCAGAAGAGCTATTGAAGATGTACAGGTATGAGCTCATCATCCTCGACATCGACCTGCCGGATACAACCGGTGTGTCCATCTGCGCTGGTTTCCGCTCACTCGGAGGCACCACCCCTATTTTGATGCTCACAGGTAAGTCGTCGATACGAGACAAAGAGACCGGTCTCGATGCCGGAGCCGATGATTACCTGACCAAGCCATTCAACGCCAGAGAGCTGTCGGCCCGCATACGCAGCCTCCTCAGAAGACCACAGTCTCCGCCATCCGATGTGCTGAGGATGCAAGATCTCGTCGTGGACACTGTTGCAAAGACAGTCACACGTGGCGGAGACGAAGTTAAGCTCTTGCCGAAGGAATTTGCCATTCTCGTCTTCATGCTCCGGCACCGTAACCAGATCTTCGATGCCGATGCCATTCTCGAGCGGGTCTGGCCCATGGAGGCTGAATCGTCTCCTGAGGCTGTGAGGCAGTGCATTAAGCGTCTTCGTGAAAAGATAGATAGTGATCGGGATAAGTCTATAATTACGACCATCAGAGGCTTCGGATACACTATATACAATGAATAATTCGACTGGCTTCCGAGAAACCGCACCAGCCGAAAAGCGCTCATTGTGGCGGTTTATTAGTGCGCCCACCTTTTCCCGAAAGCTGAAAACGTCACCACTGCAGATAACATGCAGTCTCACTAACCCAGGCCGCAGACTCTCTATACCCCCTTCTGCTGCCTGTGACGGAGCCTCCAAATATCACAACGTTTTGGCGGTCCGTCAAATCTCTGACCCGTTATAAGGCCGGTAGTGGCGAGACATCTCGCTGTAGTGAAGGTTGAGCTCAGGATCCCAGCGGTCGGTTTTGATGACTGCTGTCTTCGTGCAGTCCGGCACGACTTTCTCCGGTAAACCGCCGAAGAACTCGAACGCGCGACATCTGTCACGCCGACTCCTTCTTGGACGGTTTGCTCAATAAGCCATTCAATGAACTGGCGCCGGCTGTCGATTGCTCCATCAACCGAATAAGGCACCGTTCGATAACCAATCTCTTCCATATTGCTCCTTTTGAGGTCGTTCTGGAGCTTCGGATGCCCTACCAGAACGACCGAGAGATTGGCAGGGCCAATGTGGTCGTTTACAGTCTCGTTTTGTGGACGGTGACTTTGATCCTGACGATCTAGACCCTGTCACTGCTTCTTTTGCTAAGAGAACATGGACGGTTGAAAAGGACGACACCCTCTGGGAAATCTCAAGAATCATGCTTGGAGATCCGACGCGATTCGGAGAAATTGCTAGATTGAACAACATAACCATAAATACGGGTAGCTCGAACCAATACAACCTTCAAGTTGGTCAAGTCCTAAATATTCCAGCGACCTCGCAAGCACAGCCCTTTGTAGACATGGGCGCAGGGTTTATGAATGGACGATTCTAGAATTCTTGAGGAAAACAGGTTCTAGGTAGAACTCCTCTAAGGGCCCATCTTGTATTAGCGAGATGGGCCTTTTTTTCCAACCTGTCGATAGTAACAATCCCATCGCTTTCCAAATACATCATCTGGATAGCCACTATTCATTGAGACCTGAGATAGCCACTTGTTGTAACTGTAGAGAGGGGTCGTCATTCTAAGCGGAGCATGCCAGAATGGAGGATAACTCGGAACCTTTAGTTTTTGAGTGGTGGGGAACCATACTTGCCTGTAGAAAAGTGCGGTGCTTGTAGCTGCTTTGTATTCGAGATTTGTACACGCTGAGATATATTGCTTTCTTGTTAGTTGGTTGGCAAGCACGCTTTGATGAATCGCTCGTCGTTCCACTCTGAATGCTGAATTGTAAAACTCATAAAATAGACCAGACCATAGTTGCTCAGCATCAACTTCCCTTCCATTTATAGTTGAACGCAGCTTTATCTTACAATTCTTGTTGATCCAAGTGTGCCCAGCAAAGTAGTGCTCATAATTGTCGCAGTCTTTGTTGCACCAGTACACTCGATCATGCAGAAGCTCTCCTGCAAACAGTCTTATTACTTTCGTCCAGATAGGACCACCTTTTTTCACCACGCCGTTCTTGACAAAAGCTTTCATTGACGGTCTATCAGCTAACATTGAAAGCAGTTGTTGCTCTCCGTGCTTTAAAGCGCTGTCATCGATTCGGTATAGATACGGAGTTTTCGAATTGCTTCTTGTTTGGGCGCCGACAGAAGTAACTGCTGAAAAGCTCAACAGGACATTGAGAATCAGGCTAATCCCTAGAAACTTTGAATTCGGTTTTAGACAATTCTGCATAAGTAAGGCTCCTCTCCTGTCAAGAGATTATAAAGGGCTCTGTTGCAAAAACATCCCGCAAAAAGTGAGATAAGTTTTGAGACGTGTTTCTCTGAGTCGCTTTCCTGACTATGCAGCTTCTAATTCAGCCATGAGTGATTTCCAAAACTCGCTGTAGGCATTTTGGCTATCTAGCCCGAACTGTTTTTCGACTAGATACACTTCGCCCTTGACGCCTGGAAATAACTGCCAGGGGCGCATTTGTCCTTTGCGAAACATGCGCATGACTTCAAAGCCTTTGATGGTGGCATAAGCCGTCCTCATTGACTTGAAGCCACGGACTGGCTTAATAAGCCGTTTTAGCTTACCGTGATCAGCCTCCAGCTTGTTAGGAACAACGAAGATCGGCCGAGTATGAACAACGATTTCTTGCCGACTGGACATTAACGCTCCTTAGGGAACAGCAGCTGCTAGCTGGGCTGAAAGTCAGTCGTAGGCGGTCAATTCCTTGATGCTCGATTGTCCGCCTTCCGGGTCTCCAGGCAACCTCACGCCGCTCCGCGGTGGCTGCGCCAAGGTTGCCTTCCGGTACCGGAAGGCAGTTTTCACATCCATCAGCGAATGGACCCTATCGTCATTTGAATGTTTTTATTCGGCACTAGATCCTTGCTCACGGCCGGCCGATCTTTATTGCTCCCAACACCAGCTTGTTGTTCAGGTACTTGACCTGTCGGTGCGCGAGGTCAACGTCGCACCGTCCTTCATCTTTCATCTCCTTAAGAGCCGCTCCGTATGCCGGATTCTTATCAGTGTTGATCGTATCCGGCCTATCATATGACTTTTGTTTTCTTAGAGCCTTGCAGAGAAAACGCTTTGCCATAGCCGTACTTCGCGTGTGTGACAAGAAGAAGTCCAACGTTCTGCCTTGTTTATCTATTGCCCGGTAAAGGTATTTCCACTGACCTTTTACCTTGACGTAAGTTTCATCAATATGCCAGGAAGTGGAGTAAGAGGGGCGATAGTACCAGCGCAGACGCTTCTCAAGCTCTGGCGCGTAATGCTGGACCCATCGGTAAATCGTCGTGTGATCGACATCAACGCCGCGCTCTTCCATCATCTCTTCGAGATCACGATAGCTGATGCCATACTTGCAGTACCAGCGGACGCATTGGAGAATGATCTCGCCCTGGAAGTGGCGCCACTTAAAGTCGTTCATAGCTTGGTCCTCGGTCCCAGATTAAATCCCGGCACATCCGATCTATATATTTCGCAGAATAACAGATATACGAAACATATTCCCCAAAAGAGAGTACCGACAACCATGCCCCGAGCTAAAAGCCCATCAATTTCGCATCGTCAGAACAAAATGCGAAATCCGAGGCTGTGAAAAAAATCGTGAGAGTTGTCCGCCAGCACCGCCTCTCTTACGACGAGTTTATTGCCGTTTGTCAGCAGGTGCGCCTCAAGTTGAAGATGGAGAAGCCCAGGAAAGAGCGAAAGCTACCGGAGCTCCTCTCCCTGGCCGAGTTGAAGAAGTTCTTCAGAACAGTCCAGAGGTGCGGCGACACCGGACACGAGCTGATGCTCAAGCTTCTGCTCTATACGGCGGTCCGGGTGAGCGAGCTGGTGAATATCCGAGTGGCTGACGTCGACCTGGACGAATGCAGGATCTTCATCGGCAACGGCAAAGGCGGAAAAGACCGCTATATTCTCTTTCCTTCTGACTTCAGGCTTGCCTTGCAGACCTATATTGATGCGCATCCGGGCAATCTTTACTTGTTCGAATCACGACTGAACCAGCAATTTACCCCGAGGCGCATCCAGCAGATCATTCGGCAGTATGCCGATCAGGCAGGCATCAAGCGGTCCGTACATCCTCATCTACTCAGGCATCAGATGCTCACTTTCCTGACAGCACAGGGGCTGAGCGATGCGAAGATTCAGCTCATCTCCGGTCACGGAAACCGGAAGAGCCTCGAGCTCTATCAACATCTGTCGCTCGCCTCGGTCGAAGGCGAGTATCAGAAGGCGGTTCGCAATTTGGAGATTTAGTCAGTTTTTGCAACAGAGCCCGAATGCGCGCGCACGCAAGAATCGCACGGCTCAAAAGGTTACATTGATTCAATGAGAGGGAACAAGTTCATAGGAATACTTTGCATCCCGCACCAACTACTAACCCTGGTAGTAATAATGAATAACAAAAAAAGAGCTTCGATGTCTGTCTTTTATGTGGGCATCTTGATGTTCCTCGTTTCTGTCGTTGCTGGATTAACTATCGGAGTGAGTAAAGAATCAACGAGCTCTCACACAGTCTCGGAAGTACACAGTGAAGTGAATCATGCCAAGGATGTCGTCGATGGGAAATTTCCCAATGGCTGGGACATGCGCCGTAACATCAATTACCGGTACCAGTCGTCTAAGTATTATTTGTCGGGAAACGCGAAACCCTCTGCAAGATAGATGCCGTACTTGTGGCCAAGTCAGTTATAGAATCCTTTCCGGATGTCGTGTCCGTTCGCACTGTTTATTACAACCCTAACAATCGAGCTTCATACCGCTATGTAGATGTTCAGAGAGATATGCTCAAAACTTTCCGTGGCGGCAAGATCAATGACGAGCAAATGTTGAGCGCCCTTACTGTCGGTGCCAGCCGCGTGCAGAGAGTTTCGCCATCTGGTAGGGTTGAGCTCGAGACTTACGAGCCTCTCAAGGGAGTCTACAGGACCGAGCGATCAATGGTGCTTCTTAAGATCAGGTCCCTGAAAGATCGTGGAGGCAATGCCGATGAACTCTTTCAGGAGTTCCTTTCGATCGAGAAGAACTATATAGCGAAAGATAAAATGGAAGGCTTCGCCGTCGCGCTGAATGCGTTATCGATGAGGGCCGACGCTGCTCTCGTCCAGGCCAATGCGCGGCTGGAAAGAAGCGCTGACGGTAACCAGGGACCCAGAGAGGGACCTTACTACGATCGCCGCTGCGCCATTGCCAGAAGACTGAAAGAGCTTTCAATCAATGGCACGGACGTCAGCGCCCTGGAGAGAGTCTACAGGGAATCGATCGAGTCTGCCATCGGCAAACCTGGCTCTCAAGCTTCGGTGGAGAATTCACTTCGATTTCTGGAAAGCAGGCTTCGCCTGATCCGCTGAAAAATGCCGGTTGCCAAAAGGGGGTGCTCACGCCGAGCCTCAGCGAGCCCGGTTATTATGATCGCGGGCCGAGGACCCTGTCGCAACAGGCTTTGAAGTTCTGTCTGGCAATGGCGGTAAATTGGTCTTCTCTTATATCGATTGCTCTCAAGAGCTCGGCGTGGTCTTTCAGGAAGACGAAGCGAGCGACCTCGAAAATCAGGCACCAGCCGGCTCGGACTGCTCTTTTCAGGAAAGAAGGATAGCCTTTCAGGCGGTCTCTCAGGAAAGCCGTGTGAAATTCCAGGTGGGCAAGCTCGTCGAGAACTATCAGTGAGAAAGTCTCGCTGATAGCTTCGTTCTCGATTTTGCTCGAGAGAATCGTCCGCTTCATCGAACTGTACAACGAGGAGTGGCTTCTACAGCGACTTTCCTACCAGTCGCCGCGAGAAGCAAAAAGGAGGTACAATTTCGACAGGACAGCAAATGCTAATTCGACAAATTTAGTGTCCAATCAATTGGTGGCATAACACGTGAAGCTATCGATAATCCGGCACCAAAAAATGAGCTTCATGCTCGGCTTTCAAGATTTCGCCCAGCTCGATCATCAGGAGCTGAATGGAGAATGGAAGTATTTTCCCTGGTTGCATTTGCCGTTGTCAGCTTCATCTGCTGGAGAAACCAGCAGCCGAAAGAGCCTGAGAAGCCGCTTCTATCAAGCTATGACCTCGCTCACTGCTATGGCTATATCATCGACCTGTTGACCGAGACGCACCGGACAAAGCCCGATGCCTGGTGGCAGATAAGGAAGGCGAGCCCCGAGGAGGGAAGGATCGTTGCCTTGATTCAGTGGCGGGAGCTCTTT
>Ga0226835_1001435_pt1 | contig 12906 bp, 8 predicted proteins | sample LAC_MetaG_1_FD_163627 | JGI IMG/M metagenome (GOLD analysis project Ga0226835, IMG submission 163627) | Anaerobic ammonium oxidizing microbial communities from anammox membrane bioreactor (MBR) in UC Berkley, California, United States -... | ecosystem: Engineered > Bioreactor > Anaerobic >...
GACAGGCAACCAAGGCTGCGACTGTCTGTTGGTTCCTGGCGCACTGCCTTCTGTATTGGCAGTGGGTGCGTTGGACGCTGCCGGGCAACCGCTGGATTTTAGCAATTGGGGAGCGAATTACCGGGCCCAAGGGGTGTTAGCCCCTGGAGAAAATCTAATAGGGGCGTTGCCGGGCGGCGGCACAGCGCTGCGCAGCGGCACCAGTTTTGCTACTGCCATTGTCTCTGGCGTTGTGGGTCTGTTGATGTCTTTGCAGATCAAGTTGGGTCAATCACCAGATGCGCAGGTTGTTCGCGCCGCTATTTTGGAAAGCGCATACGCTTGTAACCCAGCAGCTACAGCCGATTGCCGCCCATTTTTGGTAGGGGTCTTGAATATCTCTGGAGCGCAGAAAACCATCGCCGGTCGCGCTGTTCAACAAGCGTTGCTTGGAGAAGAAAACCCGACTGCAACGCACAGATTGTCGGCGGCTGAGGTCACCCCCCAAATCAGCGCGCCGGCTATTCCAAGAAAAGCTTTGAAAGGAGACACTCATCGTATGACTGAACCACCTGATCTGGTTGAAATAGAGCAACCAATTGTGCAAGAGCAAAATCAACTCGAAGTGGCTCAGGTTTTGCCAGCGCAGAACAGAGAGCCTTCATTGGTGTATGCTTTGGGAAAGATTGGGTATGACATGATCTCGGAAGCGCGCCGCGATTCGTTCTTGCAACACATGGGCAGTGATCCGAGTAATGCTGCCGCTCTGCTGGATTATCTCGACAAAGACCCGTCCCAGGCGGCCTCCCTGCTGTGGACGCTCAGCCTGGAGGCTACGACTATTTACGTCATCCAACCTCGCGGCGCGTTTGCTTACCTGGGATACGAACGCTTGCGCGCCTTCTTGCGTCAGCAAATTGAGGAAGGCGTTGAGCGCGTCTCTATTCCGGGTGTCATCGTCGGCAAGGCGCAGCTTATGTCTGGGCAAGTCGCGCCGCTGGTCATGCCGGAGCTACGAGGAATGTATAGCTGGACAGCGGCAGCCTTGATCAAAGCTGTTTGCGGTGATCCCCCACAAAAGACGGCTAAGGCGGATGAGCGTCAGGCTTATGATCAAAAAGCGTCTAAGGTAGCGGGATTTCTGGAGCGGGTGTACTTCAGTATGCAAAATCTGGGGCTATCGCCGCAAGATCGGGCGATCAATTACGCGGCTACGAACGCTCTGAATGTTGAGAGGATCTTTGAAGCCGCGCTAAAAGAAAATCTGGAGTTGGATACCATCGAGGTGGAACCCAGCCCGGTGTGTCGCCCCGAATCGCAGTGTTGGGACGTGAAGCTGATCTTCTTTAATCCGCTCCGTGTCTTCGAACAGGCGCGCCGGGTATATCGTTTTACCGTGGATGTGAGCGATATTTGTCCGGTGATGGTGGGCGGCGTACGTTCTTGGTCGGTTCGCTGACCTCTATCTGTAAGCTAAAAGAGGAAGGAGGTGAATTATGGATATTCCCGTTCAGGCGCTCGGAGCTTATCGTCCTCAGTTTCAAAATATAAGACGACAAGTTGGTGTTATTCCTTTCGATCTAACTTTGGCGCGATCATCTGCGCTGGCACAAATTCCGGCGCAAAAGGTGTATTACGAGCGACAGCCGTCGGTTGTTTACGCCACCACAGACGTGCGTTGCGGCAATACCACCTATACGATCTCCACAGGCACGAAAGGCGGGCTCTGTAACACCAATGCTTCTGGTGGTAAGACCACCGATGGGGCATGCGCCGATGGAGACAACGGAGCGCAAGTGGATTGCAGTTGGAACAATGGTCAGGGTAAGTGCGGGACAGTATCCGGCTCAGGCAGTTGTTCTATTAAGGCGACCACTTAAAGTGCAAACAGGAAGGTGTTTTCAATGATCCTACCCAGGCAATCACAAGGGGATGTCCATAGAAGAATGACGGCACCTGTCTCGCTGAACCTTAACCTCGCTGTTGGCGAAGGTTTGCGGCCAGCTGCAGAATGGGGCGACTGCCCTATCTCGTATTGGGAACATGAACCCGCAGGCGGTGCATGGCATTGCACGAATTACGCTGAAGACGAGAATTGGTGTTATTTCGAATGCACCTTTTATCGCATTTAAATGCTTCTGAAGAAGAAAGGACTTTATGATGAATCCTCCCTTGCAGGCGTACGGAACGAACCGGTTTAATGGTATGGGGCGAGCGATTTCTCCAATGATCGCCGCACAACTTTTCCGCCCGGTCAATCCGGTGCGCGTAAGATCGGTATTTGCGGTAGATGGTGATTCCTGCTTCGAGCGCGCCCGCGACCGCTATATTGATTGTCAGGTTGATTGCCAGACGCAATATTCAGATGGAACGCTGAATCAAGATTTTTGTTTGGACGCCTGCGATGCAGGTTTTCGCGTGGACGTGTGGCTATGCAAGCAATAACTTAATCATGTTGATTCACGAATTGATTCAATTGAAAGGAGATGTTCCATGGCTACGCTAAAAGAATTTTTAGCAGAACTTGCGATCAATGCGCAAAAATTAGGGGAGTTTATTCATGACCCAGAATCAGCGATGAAGGCTGCTGAACTTAGCGATGAGGATAAGGCAGCGCTACGCAGTGGGTTTGCTGGGGTTATCTATGCTCGGCTGGCCGGATTATCTACCCAAGATGCTTTTCAAATTCCACTCCGACCACCTGTAAGTCCGCAATTGCTCGTTTTCCCACAGCAGTTGCCACCTCAGGTCACCTTGCAGCTGCCTCCGCAGCTCCCGCCGCAGTTACCTCCGATCTATCAACTACCTCCGCAACTCCCACCCATCTATCAGTTACCCCCTCAACTTCCACCTATTTTTCAACTACCTCCACAACTTCCTCCGCAGTTACCTCCGATTTACCAATTGCCCCCACAACTTCCGCCCATTTATCAACTACCTCCACAACTTCCTCCGCAGTTACCTCCGATTTACCAATTGCCCCCACAACTTCCGCCCATTTATCAACTACCTCCACAACTACCTCCGCAGTTACCTCCAATTTACCAATTGCCCCCACAACTTCCGCCCATTTATCAACTACCTCCACAACTTCCTCCGCAGTTACCCCCGATCTATCAACTACCCCCTCAACTACCACCTATGATCTGGTGGGGAAGATGATCGCGGGCTGACCGGTCTCTATGCGTGATCCGTCATGTGAGATAGAAGCGTTTATTTTGACCAAGAGGATGATCTATGAGCACACGTAAATCTACACACACGAGTGAAGATCAAGGATCAACTGAAGACGAAGCTAAAGTTGGGGTAAAATCCACCTCTTCACAGAAAAGGGGATCGCTGGTCGTTATTGGCACAGGAATACGAACTGTAGGCCAGCTTACATTGGAGGCGATTGCATGGATGCAAGAAGCGGATGCGTTGCCTTATGTTGTTGGCGACCCTATCGCTGAGGTCGTCATTAAACAACTCAACCCGAAAGGGGCTTTTTCAATGGCGGGGTTTTATGAGGAAGGCAAACCTCGGATCCATGCTTATAACGCCATGATCGATTATATCTTGAAGTGCGTCCGCAGAGGTGATAAGACTGTGGCTGCCTTTTATGGTCACCCCGGGGTCTTTGCTTATCCGTCTCATGAGTCGATTCGCAAAGCAAGAAGCGAAGGGTATCCGGCGATCATGCTCCCCGCCGTTTCGTCAGAAGACTGCTTGTTTGCCGATCTTGGTGTTGATCCGGCGGTTGGCGGATGTCAATCTTATGAGGCGACCGATTTCTTGGTCAATTCTCCCATCATCGATTCGTCCAGCCAGTTGATTTTGTGGCAAATTGGCACATTGGGTGATTGGACTTACAAAACTCAGAGATATGATACGCGAGCTATGCCATTGCTCGTTCAAAGGTTGGCGCAGTTCTATCCCCTCTCCCACCCGGTTATCGTTTATGAAGCAGCGATGTTGCCCGTCACTCAACCCATGATTGCTCAGATACCCCTGTATTCACTGAGTGAATTCCCGATCACGGCGGCAATGACCCTCTATATTCCGCCAGCAAGGGGCAGGTCTCCGGACCCGGCAATGTTACGCTTGTTTTCTGGGGCGGCTGGCTAGCAAGGGGTGATATTTGAGCTGTTGAACAAGTGACAAGTGGTGTTTGTAACCTTCACGGAATATTTGTAGGAGCAGTGTATGGATCATCTACTTAAAACAGAATATATTGGGATGGACGCGCGCGAAGCATTGCGTGCCAGTCCATCGGTTCTGCTAGGAGTGAGCGCAGTCGCAGCGGCGGCGTTGCGGCTGATTGAAGTCGAGACCGTGTTCGACCTGGCAACCTCGCGTCTGTTTGCGAATGCCAGCCGGTTACTGAAAGCCGGCCAGGATGCCAAGGATGCCTTTTATCGTTTCGGCGCGCCGCCTAAGGATATCGTCCGCTCAGCCGCAGAAGGGCGAGCGGTGGATGAACTGCGCTTCGAGAGCATCGCTATCCTGGAAGGGCTGGATGACGCCAACGCCGCAACGCTTGCCAAATCCCTGGATGTCCAGACCGTGCGCGATCTGGCGCTTTGGCCGCCCTACCTGGCTGCTCAGCGGATTTTAGACGAAGCCTATTTCCCTGAGAAGGATGCCGATTTCGACCGCGAAGCGCCGGCTGATCTGTTACCCAAGTCGGGCGAATACCCTACCGAACGAGTTTTCTATCACACCCTGGTGCTCGATCAAGTAGGCGTTCAGGCAGATCAGCCGCTTGAGCAGGCGGACCCCATTGACATCGCCCCCACTCTGGATCAGAGTTTTGGTTTTAAGCACCTGGGGATTGGCGCGTTGATTACGATGTCTCAATCCTGGTACGCGCAAGGCGTTGCTTTGGGACAGTTGTTGCACAGCACCGCCCTGGCTCCCGGCGAGAGCACCCGTCTGGCGGTGATGGACTGGTCGCGGCGCACGAAGGCGGGGGTCACCGAGGTCATCTCTGAACGAGAACAACTCGATAACGAGACCATGCACAGCCGCTCGCTGAGCGAAGTGACCAAGGCCGTGGCGAATGAAGCGCAAGAAGGTTTTTCATCCACCAGCGCCACTAGCACGGCGCATCAGAAGGGTAAATCGGTGGGCGGCGCGACCATCAACGCCGACCCCATCAATGCCCTGACCGGAGGTCTGTTTGGCGATGACCCTGGTGTCACCACCAAAGGGAGCAGCGAATCGGAAAGCACAGTAACCAGTAGCGGAATGACCTTTACCTCTTCTTCGGGTAACCGCTCGCTGGAAGCCTCGATGACCCAAAAGGTGATGGATCGCACCCAGCAACATGCCAATTCAGTGCGCAATCGGCGGGCTTCCATTATACGCGAGGTCTCTCAAGAAGAACATCAGAGCGTGAGTACTCGCGTGATCACGAACTATAACCATATGCACGCCCTTTCGATTCAATATTATGAAGTGGTGCAAATCTACCGTGTGGAAGTTGGAATTTCGGATATAGAAAAATGCATTTTCATCCCGATGAAACTGGTAGATTTCACCCAGACGCTGATTGATCGTTATCGGTTGACGCTGGCGCAGGCAGCGCTGGACCGCAAGGCTTATGAACTGCTCACCACGCGCTATGGCGTGGTGGAGGTCATGCCGCAAACTCCGCGCCTGACCCCCAATAAATTGCTTGCCAAGATTGCCTCCGCTCAAATTGCCAGGACCGTCTTGCGGGAGGAGCTTTTCAGTCTGGCGTTCGAGAGGCCTGTCGCGCCGCCGGTGCAGCAAGAAGCCAAACCGGCAGAAAAGCCCGCTGTCAAAGAAACGTTGAACATCCGTCCAACGATGGTGGATGTGCTCTCAGCGAAGGGATATGACCTCGCCCAAATTGACTATGCAGCGAAGGTGATAGGCAGAGGCGTGGTGCGCCCCGATTCAGACTCGCTCTTCTTGCCAGATGATGCGGTCATCACCGGCATCCTGGCGCGCGATGGCCTGGCAACGAAAATAGAAGCAAAGGTGCGCGGCGAAAACACCCGCATTGGTATAGGATCAGATGGTGTTTCACTCACTCAGGCGTTGCCGGTCACTGAAATTGAAGCCATCTTGCTCACCAGCGGCAAAGAAGAAGAGCAGACAATCACATTGGCGCTACAGTGCAACTATCTGGGAGTCGCCTTTCCTCTAACCATTAAGGTACGGCTGGCAGGTGGAAGTGGGGCGCAGGAGGTTATCCGCTTTGGCGGAGTGCGCGCCAGCAAAGATTTGATTGAACATCTGAACGCCAACAAACTGCACTACAGCCAGGCGATCTATCGTTCGTTGGACGCCTCCAGCCTGGCGCTGCTGCTCAGCCCTTATAGTTACAAAGGGAAACCAGTGGTGCAGCTCATTGACCCTACGCCGGTGACCATTGCAGGCAACTATCTGGTCTTCAAGATGCATGAAGAAGAATATGATTTGACCGAAGATGGCGAAAGGATGCTCAGCAGTTGGGGGCAATGGTTAAGAGATCATGGCATCAGTCGCTCACGCGTCAAGACGGAGTTAATCCCGCTGCCCAGCGGCGGCGTGTTCGCCGAGGCAGTGCTAGGCCGTTACAATGCAGCGGAAAAACTGGATATGACGCGCTTTTGGAACTGGCAGGATTCGCCCATTCCCTTTGGCGCGCCGGAAATCGCCCCAGTGCAAATGGATTCAAGAGGAACGACAGAGGATCTGAAGCCGGGGCAGCTTGGCGCGCCGGTAGTCAGCATCGTCAATCCAACTGCCCTGCCCGAGCCAACTGGCATGGCGGGTGTGCTGCAAGCTATCCAAAACGGAAATATGTTCCGTGATATGAGCGGACTGGCGGCGACGATGAGCTTGACGCAGGCAGCGCTCAATGCTGCTTCGCAAGGGGCTACCGCCGCCGGCGCTCAGGCGGGGACGAATGCGGCGACCGCTGCTCAACTGTTCAGTGAATTAATCAAGACTGCGGCGAGTGTGGCGGCAATGGCATTCGGTGGACCTTTGGGCGGCGCGGCGGCTGGCGGATTGCTAGGCTCCGGAGGAGGGGATGGGGGAAACAGCGGCGGCAACATTTCGAACGCCGGCGCTTTAGTGAACCAGGGTCGTTCATTGGCGGAGCGCGGTCGAAGCAGCGCAGACACCGGCGTGGGTGGGACAGGCATTGGGGTGGGTGATGCAGCGGTTGGCGCAGGTGGAAATAACAACAGCCCATCGAACTCTGGCGGCGGCGCGCCGAGCGATCCAGAAACTCAAGCCTTCAACCGGGCGTTATGGGGGCCGGCAGGTGAATCGCAGTCCGACATGCTGCGTGGTATCTTGCAAAACGCCTCTGCTGGAGAAGCGATGCCGCTTTCCAACGGCAACCCGAATGATTATTATGTAATCATCTACGGATTGAGCACCAGCGGGACGAGCCGTGTGATCAATACACCGTTAGGGGTGAATCCGGGCGGTCGTTTCAATAACGCAGTGGATGTTTCTGCTAAGAATTCGCTCAGCCTGATGGCAGAGGAGAACCCACGTTTGACGCGCCACTCTAAATTTCGCTGGCGTCAGACTGTTTCGCAGACTGGTTTTCAGAAGGTCGCCAATGCCTGGAGGCAGGAATATCACTCAATTGGCTCGCTGCCCGATGACCCTGATCCGCAATTGCAAATTGGACCGGATGAGCGCGGCTGGTTGAGGATGTTTGACAGCCCGGGGTGGCCAGCACTGGTAGGCGCTTCGACGCGCACACTCGATTTGGGCGGTGGAAACAAATCCTCCCCACAGGCGACTGAAGTCGTGGTTAAAATGTTGTTCCAGACCTGGGTGGAAGGATTGAATGCATCGGGCGCATGGGAGCGCGTCTCGCAGGTGTTGGATTGGTGCAGCATTCAATGGTTGAAGCGCGCTAACGCTAACGCCAACTGGCAGCCGACCGCAGTCTCGAAGATTGTCCAAGGAGCTGGTGTCTGGCAAGAATTTGCCAAACACCCTGAGGATATAGGATTGTAAGCAAGTCGTGGAAGATTTCCTCCCGATTTCCTGAGGTATGGAATGATGATCTATGCCCACCCCCAAAATTTTCTATGATTTTGGGGGTGGGTCAGGATATGGCTGCCTGATAAGCATACGTTTTTTGCAGTCTAGGATTGATTACCCTTTCACCGAGCCAGCCAGCAAGCCGCGGATGAAGAAACGACCTAACAAGACGTAGATCAACAGGGTGGGCAATGCAGAGAGCAACGCGCCAGCCATTACCACGTTCCATTCTTTAATCTGACTGCCGGAAAGATTCTGCAACGCCACGGTGATAGGCTGTAATTCAGGCTTTTGCAGGATGGTCACGGCGAAGAGGAACTCGTTCCAGATGTTGGTGAACTGCCAGATCACCACCACAACGAAGCCGGGCAACGAAAGAGGGAACATGATGCGCCAGTAAATGCCCAGCAGCCCGGCGCCATCTATGCTGCCCGCCTCAACCAGGTCGTTGGGTACTTCGGCGTAATAATTGCGAAAGATCAGTGTGGTGATGGGTAAGCCATAAATTACATGCACGATGATCAGCCCCCATAGCGTGCCACCCAACCCTACGGCTGAGAGGGTCTGCGTCAGAGGAATGAGCGTGCTTTGATAGGGGATGAACATACCGAACAGCATCAGAGGAAAAATGACATCGGAGCCGCGGAACTTCCACTTGGACAAAATATAACCGTTCAGCGAACCCATGAATGAAGAGATCAAAGTAGCGGGAACGGTGAGAAAAACACTGTTAATCAGGTTTGGCCCCAAGCCGCGCAACCCCTTTTCAGGAATGCCAAACCAGGCAGAACGGAAGTTTTCAATGTTGAACGTTGACGGCAGACTCCACATGCGTGAGAGATCCTGTACCTCGGCGAAGGTTTTCAGCGAACTGATCAACATTACATAAATCGGCAAGAGGAAGACCGCGGCAAAAAGGATAAGCAATAGATAGATGGCAATGCGGGTGGGATTGAAGGCGCGTCTCATAGCTCAACCTCCCGTTTCAGGCTGTAGCGCAGGTAAGGCACGATCACCAGCGCCACCATAAACAGCATCACCATCGAGATGGCTGCCCCCTGTGCATAGTGATTGCCGCGGAAGGTGGTCTCGAACATAAAAATACCCGGCACGTCGGTGACGAACCCCGTACCCTTGCCGGTCATTGTGTAAACCAGGTCAAAGATTTTCAATGAGATATGCCCCAGGACGATGAGGGCGCTCAGTGTGATCGGACTGAGCAGCGGCAACACAACGTGCCGATAGATCTGTACTTCTGTCGCCCCATCCACGCGCGCGGCCTCACGCAACTCTTCTGGTACGCCGCGCAATCCCGCCAGATACATGGCCATGGTGTAGCCGATGAGCTGCCAGGCAGCGGCGATGATTACTGGGATAAGCGCCACGTGGAATGGGCCGATCGAATCGGTGGAGGTATACCATTTCCAGGTCAGGTTCTCCAGGCCGATTTGAGTGAATAGCGCGTTCAAGCCACGCGGGCGCGAGGCAATACCAGGGGCGAAGATCCATTGCCACACAACACCAGTGACCACAAAAGACAACGACATGGGGAATAGATAAATGGTGCGGAAAATACCTTCACCCTTCACTTTCTGATCCAGCAAAATAGCCAACAGCAGGCCAATCACCACGCAGATCAGCAGGAAGAAGATGGTGAAAAAAAAGGTGTTCCATAAGTCAATCACAAAACGACGATGGGAGATGCCACCGGCGGCGGTGAATAGGCCCTTATACCAACTTAGTCCGGCGAAGGTGTAGTCCGGCGTGACGCCATCCCATTTGGACAGGGAGACGATGCCCGTCCAGGCGATAAAACCATAGACGAACAGCCCCAAAAGAATAATCGAAGGCAATAAGATCAAAAACCCCAACCAGCGTTCGCGGCGTTTATGCTTCATGTGGCTCTCCAAAAAACAATCTGGATAGCGCCTCTGGCGTTGCGGCGAGGAGCGCTTTATGGAATGAAGCCATCTCCTCAACAAATCATGCGGATAGAACTCCAGGGCGGTTGCGCCGCCCTGGAGTTTTTCTACATATTCAGATTACTTGCAGACGCCGGCGTCGGTGCAAGCCTGGACAAAAGCTTGCAGAGCGGCATCCACGTTCAGGTCGGCCACGAACAGGGTCATCACGTCGTTGATGGCGGTGACCCAGCCTTCGGAGGCTGCTGCGCCGTGCGCAACAGACGGTACGATGGTATTCGAACCGAAGTCATCCATCGCCGACTGCAGGTAGGCGTTGTACAAAGAGCGGTCGCCATCCGTGCGGGCGGGGATCGAACCCTTCAGCGGGTTGAATGCATCCTGGCCTTCCTTCGAACCGCACAGGGTCAACCAGGCCACCGCAGCGTCGCGGTTGGGAGCGCCCTTAGGCAGGCCAAAGGAGTCGGACAACATGATGAAGTTGCCGCTGGTGCCCGGTGAAGGAGCATAGCCATAACCCACATTCGGTTCCAGGTTGATCGAGGTGTAATACCCTGCCACCCAGTCGCCCATGATGGTCATAGCCGCGTCTCCGTCAGCTACTAATTGCGCCGCCTGATCCCAGGACAAAGCTGCGTGATCTTCGTTGATGTAATCGGTCAGCAAGCGAGAGAGGATTTCCAGCGCCTGCTTTACACCATCGCCGTCCCAGGCGGTGGAGCCATCCCACAAGCCCTTATAACCATCTGGGCCGAGGGTAGCCAGCAGGATCGACTCGAACAGATGGGTAGTAGCCCAGATGCCATTGTCGCCCAAAGCCAGCGGGGTGATGCCTTTTGCTTTCAACGTGTCTGCGATGGTGAAGAACTCATCCCAGGTGGTTGGCGCTGTCAGGCCGTTCTCGTCGAAGACTGCCTTGTTGTACCACAGTACGTTAGAGCGGTGGATGTTGACCGGCACGCTCCAAATTTCGCCATTATACGAAAGGATGTCAATCACGCCTTGCGGATACTTGTCCATCCAGCCGTTCTGCTCGAAAATGAAGGTGACCGGTTCCATCTTGTCCGCTTTCACCCAGGAGTCGATCAGCTCGTGGCCTGCGTGCACCTGGAATGAATCGGGCGGATCGCCAGCCTGCATGCGGGTAGCCAAAACGGCTTTCGCGTTTTGACCAGCGCCGCCGGCGACTGTGGCGTTGATGATCTCAACCTCCGGATACATCTTCTTAAAGACTTCGTACATGGCATTCAAGCCATCCGCTTCGCCGCCTGCAGTCCACCAGGAGAAGATTTCCAACTGGCCAGTTGGGGCAGCCATGGCTGGCGGCTCGGTGGCTTCTGGCTTGGGCATTTCGCCGGGGGAGGTGGCGATCTTGCCGGCGATGATGTCGGCCTTGAGGGTCTCCAGTTCGCTCTTGAGTTCGGCGGGCACCATGCTGTCCAGGTCATGGAAGGGGGCCAGCCCCACGCCGCCGTTCTCCAGCGTGCCCACCGTCACCCCGCCCTGGAAGGTGCCTTCCATGGCGGCTTTGATGGCGTTGAAGGTGGTCACGTCCATGTACTTCATCACCGAAGTCAGGATGATGTCCTTGTAGTCGGGGGCGGTGACATACCAGTCGTTGTCCACGCCGATGATGTAGACGTTGCCGCGCTCTTTGGCTGCCGCAGCCGTGCCCAATCCGACCGGGCCGGCCACGGGCATGATGATGTCGGCGCCTTCGTCCATCAGCGTCTCGCCCATGGTGCGCCCGTCATCGGTGCTTTCGAAGTTGCCGGTGAACAGACCGGTTTGGGTATTGGCATCCCAACCCAGCACTTCCACGTTGGTGCCGTGCTTCTCGTTGTAGTGCTGCACGCCCAGGGCGAAGCCGTCCATGAAGACGGTCACGGTGGGGATCTGGATGCCGCCGAAGGTGCCTACCTTGCCGGTCTTGCTCACCCCAGCGGCGACATAGCCAGCCAGGAAACCGGCTTCGTTGGTGTTGAACACCTGACCCAGCACGTTGGGGATGGGCGGGTCGTAGGCGAAGTCCACGATGGAGAACAACTGGTTGGGGTTCTTCTCGGCGGCGGCTTTGGTGGCGTCGCCCAGCAGGAAGCCGACGGTGATGATGATGTTGCAGCCTTCGTCAATGAAGGCGTTGATGTTCTTGTCGTAGTCGGTCTGCTGCTGGCTCTCCAGGTATTTGCCTTCGATGCCCAGTTGGTCAATGGCGTCCTGCACGCCTTTCCAGGCGGTGGCGTTGAAGGACTTGTCATCAATGCCGCCGGTGTCGGTCACCTGGCAGGCTTTGAAAGCCGCCGCGGGCGGCTGCGTGGCTGCGGCGGGCGGCTCGGTGGCTGCCGGCGCCGGCGGCTGCGTGGGCGTGGCTGCCGGTTGGCAGGCTGCCAACAGCATAGATGCAACCACCAGCAGCGCCATCAGGTTAAATAACAGCTTCTTGTTCATGAGAGTTTTTCTCCTCCGTAAAATCTTGCTGAGAATACTACTTGTTTTGGTGATAGGGGACTTTCAGGTTATAGCTTGGACACATTGGACACATCTGTGGCGTAGTACGCACCTCCTTGATCGTATCCGAGATAAGCGGCAGCCGATTTGGGCAATCCGTTCGCCGCTTTGATAAATATAATGCAGCCCACGGATTATGGCAAGTGATATAAATCATCTGTTTTGATTGCGTTGATCGAACAAAGATGGATTAAACCCAAGAAAATGATAAACTATGGCGAAGACTGCCATGAAACATTTCCGAATGACCGATCGGCGGGTTGTTTTAGCGCACGCGGGGCGCTGCGTTCAAATATTGGCTTGCGTATGGGTGATATGCAGCCTGGCCGCCTGCGCACAGAAAGTCTCCAGCGGCGAAACTGCTCGCACACTTAGCCCTGCTACAGAGACAGCGCGAACGACGCCCTCTATGGTTGCGCCGAGCCCGACCGACGTCCCAACCGAGGCGACTCCCCCGGTCAGCCAGATTGATTTGCAACCGGAAGATCTGCGC
>Ga0226835_1001437_pt1 | contig 12900 bp, 10 predicted proteins | sample LAC_MetaG_1_FD_163627 | JGI IMG/M metagenome (GOLD analysis project Ga0226835, IMG submission 163627) | Anaerobic ammonium oxidizing microbial communities from anammox membrane bioreactor (MBR) in UC Berkley, California, United States -... | ecosystem: Engineered > Bioreactor > Anaerobic >...
ACGACCAACGAGAGCCCGTGTTCGCGCTGGAGTCTCCGGCACTTGGCGAGGGCGTCGAGCGGCGTGGTGTCGGAGGTCTCATCGACGTAGATGGGCAAGCTGTAGAGGTGTTCGCACGCGTCGGCGAGTTGCTTGAGGGTGTTATCGTTGAGGTCGGTACGCCTCATGCTGTGCATCGAGATTCGGCTCAGCATAGAAACGAGCCGCTTGGCAAGCTGTTTGCCGCTCATTTCCAACGAAAAGAACGCTACGGAGCCCTTGCCCTGTTCGGCGGCGAGTTCCGCGACGTGAAGCGCCATGCTTAGGACGAGTGCGGTCTTTCCCATCGAGGGCCGCGCGGCGATGATGACGAAGTCGCCCGGATGAAACCCCTGGACCATTTCGTCGAGGTCATAAAATCCCGTTGTGATGCCGAGAGTCTCCGAGCCTGACTCCAAGATCAGGTCGAGGTCGTTCATCACGTCGGCAGCGAGGTTGGGCATCGGGATGAACTCCTTACCCATCTCCCGAATGCCCACTTGGTACACCTTTTGTTCGGCTAACTTGACCTTTTCCTCGACCGTTTCGTCCGGGCCGCGGACCACCTTCACGATCTCGTGCCCCGCAGCTTCGAGTCTTCGGAGGGTGGCCGCCTCCCTGACCAGTCGAGCATACGTTTCGGCATTGGCGGGCGTCGGGACGAACTCCGCGACCGCGATCAGGTAGTCCTCCCCGCCAACCGCCTCCAACTTGCCCCGGCGGATCAACTCCTGTTTGACCGTGACCATGTCGATCGGCTTGTTGTCCATCTGCAACTGCCGCATCGCCACATAGATGTCGCGGTGAGCGGGAAAGTACCAGTCATCGTCGTCGACGAGCTTGAGGACGAGTTCGGCCGGACGCTCTCCAAACATCGCTGCCCCGAGAGCGCTCATCTCGGCCTCGACGCTATAAAGTGGGGCTGGTCCTTCGTGCAGTGCTTTCATGTCGGCTCGCTTGGGGTCGCAACCCCATTATAGCGAAAGTCTGTGCGCTGGACGAGAAGATTTTTGACAGACACTTTTCCCGTGGAAAACTGAAATGGCTTATCCACATGCTACGAGTCCGCAGCGGGCCGTTTATTCACAGACGGTGGGGAAATCTCGCGCGATTTTAGGCGCGAAAATCGGTCGTTCTTCGGCCAAGAACCTGCCGCAGCAACCGAGAAAGCCGCTGCCAAACGGAAGCGGTTCGGGAAGGAACCAGCGCCCATCTCGAATGTCGAGGTCTTGGCGTTCTCGCTGCGGCGTTCAGGTGTGAGCTTAGGCCAGGGCACCGCTGGAGCAACCTGAGAAACGCGTCGACCACGTGAACTTGCGAGCGGATAAACTGCCCGCTCCATCCGCAGGTGACGCATTCGTCGTTCTGAAGCGCATTGAGGGTGTCGCAAAGCGGGCACCGCTTGAGGTGCTTCTGGACGGACTTCTTGTAAGTCTCGATGGCTTCGGGCGGCTCCAATTCGGGATACATAGCGTGCAACCTAATTGTCGGGTGATTCCCGGCAAACATCATATCGGCTGTATGAGGGCCTAGCCTCCGATGAGGACGGTAGGACATCCGGGCGGGATCACGAGCCCCCCGTGAGCCGTGGTACTGGTGACTCGCGCCGCGGGCTGGCCGCCGATGAGGACCGTGGTGCTTCCCATGACGATCGTGTCGGGAGGTCCGACGCAAGTTGCAAGGTCACCCACCCGCGCAGCGGGAAGGCCGCCGATCAGGACGGTGGGACATCCGGGAGGCAAGATGGGCCCTCCCACATGAGGTTTGGGGCCGTCCGACATGGGACACGTATGCATGTCGGTAACTCTCGCTGCGGGAAAGCTCATCGGTTATCTCCGTCTTCGACCGGCTCCATCACCCATTGTAACGCACTCATCGTTCGTTTAGGGTCACGATACGCGAATTCCCAAGAACGCCTTGAGGAGGCTCCAACCCATCGACACGGACCGGGAGACGTTGGTGGCGAAGTCGGCTGCGCGTTGCAGCCACGATTTCCACCCGGCTGCTTCGCTCGATTTCTTCGGGCTCGGTTCGATGGACGGCCCCGTGCCTCGGAGTCGGACATCGAGCGTGGTGGTCAGTTGGCGCTGGGAAACCTTCTTGCTGGAGAGGTCCGTCACGTTGCCCTGAGCCCGCGTGACGACTCGAACCTGGGTCGCCATCCCCTTCTTGCGGTCGAAGTGAACTTCGCCTTGGCCGGTCAGCGTCGTTTCGACCTTCCGAATTGCCTCGGCTTCTGCGACGAGTTCCCCCGCCTCGTCTTCAAAGGTGAGTGAGGTCTGCTGTACGGAAACGCCGAACTTCGCGGACGCGTCGTCCAGGGAATGGGTCTTGACCGTATACACCATGTCGTCCGGGCCGATCTTCCTCACGAACGTCCAACTCTTTCCGATTTCGACGCCCTCGGCCGGGAATTCGAGGGGAAGGTAGGTGATCTCCGGGAACCGCTTGGGGTCGAGTCCGGGGAGCCTCACGGGAAGCTGAACGTCGGGCGCGTCGTTGGCGAGAACCTTGCCGTGCGGCGAGTGGCTGACCGTCGTCTTCGGGAAGAACGACTTGATGCTGTCCAGTCCGAAAGGAAGGGTCGCCCCATTGAAGACCGTCTTCACTTCGACGAGGTCGTTGTAGGCTCGCAGCCGGCCCTCAGAATCGGGGGGCAGGGCGCCGACTTCGATCCCCAGAAACAACTCCGCCGTGCCCTCGTTTCCACCCAAGACCGGGATGTATCCCTGCATCGAGACCTTCATCTCGTACACCACCGGCTTCTGGGCCGGAAAGTTGTACTGAATCGGCGTGAGCAGAGCGGCGAGAATCAGGCTGTACATCGTTTCAAACCCAAGAGGAGTTTACCGGCGACCCGTAGCTGCGAGGGTACAACATGGACGTATGCTTGTTCGCCCAGGTTTCAACGAAACCGCGCCCGAGGGCTCCCACGGAGCCAGGAGCGATTGGGGCCTGAGCGGCAGATACGAACGGACTTCCCCCTCGATCGCCACGGGAATCGTCAAGTTTTTCCGAGCCCAAGACCACGTACGGGGCGATGAATGTTGGATCGGCGAGCTATCGCCCCCTCATTTGCCGCTCAACTCGTGGGGCACGGCTGACCTCTCGGCGTGGGGACCCGAAGTCGCCCACCGGTTGCGGAGCGCGTTCTTTCATGAGGCGTTTCACCTGGGAAGAACTCCGTCGAGGCATCTCCTACAGCTTCGGGATCGGTTCTTCGCAAACGGGACTGCTTACACGGTTTGGGACGGGCCAGGGAGGGTACGCCCGCTAGGGCAATGGGTTTCGGAAAGGGAACTGGTCCGCCCGGACGAGCTCAGGTCGATCGCGAGTCAACTTCTCGAGACCTTGCGAGCGGTTCATCGGAGCGGAGCGCTGCTCTTGGGCCTAGACTTCGAGACGGTCTGGATTACGGACGAAGGGACCTTGATCGTGTGCTCGTTCGGTCAAACAACTCAATGGCTGTGCGACGTGCTTGGGGCGGAGGGAGCGAAATATGCTCCTTCGTGCGTTGCGCCCGAGCAGCGAGTTCCTGGCTCCGTCCGGTCTGCCGCGACCGACGTATTCGGCCTTTGCTGCCTGCTTTATCGGCTGGGAATCGGCGTTGCTCCCCCCGAGCCCAAGCGGGGCGTGTCCGTGCCGGTGCCGAAAGTCGCGTTCGATTCGGCCGCGCATTTTTGGGGGGCTGTGCAACTTGGGCTCTCGCTTTTGCCGGAGGAGCGGCCGAACAGCGCGGAGAAGTGCGGTGAACTCCTCGCCCAAACGGGCGTCGCCGAACCCGTCCCCGAGGATCTGGAGAGCTTTGAGGAGCGAGCGCTCCGGCTGATGACGTTTCGCTTCGCGCGCCGGGAGTGCCCCTCCTGCGGCGGGGTTCTGGAACGCGCGTCGCCCCTTCCGCGCCTTACGTGTCCGGTTTGCCGCGAGTCGAAGATTCGCCTAAGGAGGTTCGACCCCGCTTCCTGTCCGGTTTGCCACGAGGGCCCGGTGAGAGAGTTCCAGAACGATTCGCCGATCAAGGTGTGCCCCCTGTGCCGTTCGGGCCTGCTGTCGTTTCGGCGGGGTCGGTGGTCGCTTCGGGTCGATGAAGCGCGGTGTGAGAGATGTCGGGCGAATTTCGACCTCTTTGGCGGGTGGCTCTCTCCCCATCCCGACGCCTCGAGCGAGCCGGCTCGCCCCGATTCCGAATGGCGCGAGTTCAGCGGCCGGTCCTTGCGGGTTCGGGTGTGCCTTGCCTGCCAGTCCCAGTTTGACTCGGAGTCCGACGGACGCTGGACTCTGATTGCGAGCCTCAAGCGGATGCCGGTCGCTTCGCAGTACGAGGAAGAGTGGCTCCGCGTGGCTTCTGGCCTATCTCCCGAATCGGGCAATGCGGTTTGTGAGAGCTGCCGGTCCGACTACTTCTTGCACGGGGGGATGCTCACTCTGATCGAAGCCCGGCGCGACTACTTCGGGTTCGCAAGGCATTACACGGGCCAAGCCGTACCGATCGAGCAGCTCCCTTGGATCGGGGTCGGAAAGGTCAGTTCGGGGCCAGGGTTCGTGTGCTCGGATTGTGGTTCGGAGTTCGACGACGCCCCTGCGGGATTGCGGCTCGTGCAAACGACGAATCCGACGCTGCGCGAACGGACCGGCAAGGTCCTCGATCTCGAATCCTGGCACCGGACGGCCCAACGCCTGCCGATGAGAACCGAGGAGCGCGAGTTCGAAAGCGGATTCGACCGAGCGATGGTCGAGGCCTACGAACAGGGTCGCTTGCCGTTTGGGAAGGGCCGCCGGAAGAGGTTCCTTTGGAGGAGCCCATGCGTTCGGCTGGAACTGCGCGACGAGGAACTGCGGGCGCGGTCACGATGCCGTTTCGCCGTTACGCCTGACTACCTCGAAATTGGGACGGTCAGGCGAACCCGAATCCGAAGGGAAGAGATCGCAGGAGTGCGACTTTACGATGATTCGTCGCTTGTAATTGAGCGGATCGAAGGAAGCGCCGTCTACCTTCAGGTTCCGACGGTCGTGCTTGCGGCGAAGCTGCGATCTGGTCCAAGAGAGGCGAGGATCGGAGTTGCGAACCTAGCGAATCGACTTCGGACCTGGTTGGACGAAAAGCGCTTGGACGAGCCCATGCCCCGCGTGCTCCGCCCCTCAAAGCCAGAAGCGATCAGCCAGTGATTCTGTGGCGCAGGGGCAAGGCGGGCAGGCTGACCTGCTCCGCGGGGCCGGTGGTGACTCTGATGATTCGATCCAGAACGACCTTCACCGCACCCGCGAGCGGAAACGCCAGAATCATACCAAGCAGTCCAAAGAGTGCCCCACCGCTGAGGACCACGAAGAAACTGACGATCGGGTTCAGGCCCACGGATTTCCCGACCACGCGCGGGTAGACCATCATGTCGTAAGTGCGGTCGAACGCGGCGTAAATGAGGGCGACGATTGCCGCAGCAGTCCAAGGCGACGCAATAGCGATTCCGACGATCGACTCCTTGCCGCTCAGTCCGGTCGCGAGGAAGAGGATCGCAAGCGAGGTCAACGCGCCAAGAAACGGGATCAGATAGATCGCCCCAAAGAGGATGCCCAGCAGAACCCCATAAGGCGCGCCTAGAATCGAAAGCACGATCGAAGCTCCCGTCATATACCCAAGGATCGCCAGCGTGACGCCCCGCAGATAGTTCTCGAAAACGCGCGCGATGTCGCGCAAGATGTCCAAGGTTTCGTCGCGGATTTGAGGCGGAATCCACAGCGCGCCGCGTCGCTTGAGCCGGTCGAGGTCGACGAGCATGTACCACACCAGCATCGGCGTGATCACCACGAAAATGATGTTGGTTGCGATGGCCGGGAGCGCCCCGAAAAGGCTCTGGAAGAAACGCTCGACGTACTCCGCGATCTCCTGTTGGTAGGGAAGGATGTACTCGTCGACGATGGCGCGCCGATTGGCGGGAAGTCCCATCCGGTCGAGATAGGGAGCGACTTCCGAGAGGATTTTATCCACGGCGGTGAGTTGCCCTTCGCCCTGTGCGCGGACGACGGGGTTCCACCGGATGTAGAAGCTCTGGTTGGGGTCGGAGGCGCCGATTTCATTGCTGAAGTTGGCGATTCCCGAGCGGAGGTTGGCGAGCTGATTGCTCACGACGGGAGTCAGCCACGCCCCAATCCCGATGAGAACCCCAAAAAAGGCGAGGAAAACGAGGCCGATCGCCAGCGAACGCGGGTAGCCCCTCATTCGGAGCTTCCGGACCGTGGGATCGAGGAGCACGCTAATGATAAGCGCCGCGGCAAAGGGCAACAAAATGCCCCGAACCATATACAAAAACGCGAGGGTGATCCCTACAAGGATCACCCAAATCGCTAATCGCCAACCTCCCAAGAACGGGGCTCCTAAGCGCCGACTTCTTCGCCAGCAGCGTGCTTAGAGCTCCGCTTGGCCTTCTGCTCGGCAATCCACTCTTCGGTCTTGGATTTGATCTCGCGGTACTTGTCGGCGATATCCTCTCTCATTTCCGAGCCTGCTTTCGGTGCGAACAGCATGCCCGCAGCTACGCCGATAATGGCGCCCAAACCGATGCCGGCAAGGAGATAGAGCATCGCGTTCTTGTCTTCATGGTCGCTCATTTGAATGAAACCTCCTTACTTTCTACTATAGCCGATTCGGGCGCGGAACACCAGACCCTTTCGGATTCGGTTAGCTCAAGCAGGGCCGATAATGCGCCCACCCACGAGTACTGACTTCCCCGCGTAAGCGACGGCAATCTGTCCCGGGGTGACGGCGCGAACCGGCTCGTCGAACTCGATGATAGGCTCGGCGCTCGGATGAAGGACGGCCTTTCGGGCCTCCATGTTGTAGCGGATCTTTGCGTAAACGCGAACGGGCCGGCTTGGGACGTGGCCGCTCGGCCAAATCGGGTCGCCGAACTTCACTCTTCGCACTAGCAGGTCGTCGCCGGACCCCACGACGACGCGCCGCTGGTCCGGGTCGAGGTTGAGGACGTACAAAGGCCGCTCGCTCGCGACTCCGATACCGCGTCGTTGCCCGACGGTGAAGTTCGCGACTCCGGCATGCTGCCCCACGACCTGGCCCTGCGAATCAACGATCTCACCCTCGGCAAACGCTTCTTGGCGGTGCTTGCGAAGGAACTCGCGGTAGCCTCCGGCTTCGCTCACAAAGCAGATCTCCTGCGAATCGGGCTTGTCGGAGACGTGCAGCCCCAAAGAAAACGCCAACTCTCGCGCCTTTTCCTTAGACGAAAACTCGCCCAGCGGAAATCTCGTCACGGCCATCTGTTCCTGGGTCAACATGTACAGGACATACGATTGATCCTTGGACTTTCCTCTCGCTCGCAGAAGGCTAAAGAGGCCGCTCTGGGCCGTCCGGCGAATTCGGGCGTAATGCCCCGTGACGAGCAGATCGCAATTTAGCTCCTTCATCTTCTGTAGAAGCAGATCGAACTTGATCGAACGGTTGCACTCGACGCAGGGGTTGGGAGTCAGGCCGCTCAGGTAGTCCTCGACGAACCGATCGATGACCGACGCCTTGAATTCGTCACGAAAATTGATAACGTAGTGAGGGATTCCTATACGGTTCGCGACCCGTCGGGCGTCCTCGACGGCCCCAAGCGAGCAGCATCCCGAATGCCGAGGATCTGTTTGGCTTTCTTGCCAAATCTGCATCGTAACGCCGATCGTCTCAAAGCCTCGACGCACCATGAGGGCCGCGGCGACGCTGCTATCGACTCCGCCCGACATAGCGACAAGGACGCGCGGCTTAGGGGACATCGCCCTTTAGAATCGCCTGATACTCGGGAGCGCTCAGCGTGTTGATCAAATCGGCCGACGACACCGTTCGGGCTTTGAGGCCGTCCGCGAGAATGATGATCACGGGGGTGCTGATCAGTCCGAGTTTGTCGGCGAGCGCGCGGTCTCTGTACACCCGGCTGAACGCACCGCTTTCGGGGTCCCTCAGCAATTGGCGCGCCTTTTCGGCGTCCAGCCCGAAGTTGCGGATCAGAGCGAAGTACACATCGGTCTGCTTCGTTTGATCTTGCTGTAGCATCGAGGACTGCTCGGCGAACTGCCAAAAGAACCCATGCTCGCCCGCGTATTCGCTGAGAATGGCGGAGGTAAGAGCAGCCGGGTGGGACTCAAACAGCGGGAAGTGGCGGTACACGTGCTTGATCTTGCCGTTGCTTCTGCGGACGAGGTCCTTAATCACCGGGTACAGCTTCATGCATTGGCCGCAGGTGAAGTCGGCAAACTCGACGATCGTAATCGGCGCGTCCTTCGATCCGTGAACATGGGCGTCCTCAGGAACGAGTTGCTCGTAGGAGTTGTCGCCCAGGACCGAGATGTCGACCGTGAGCTTCTCACTGCGGGTGAGCTTCACCGCCTCCCAGCCAAGGAACCCAAGCGCGAGCACCGCGCTGATCCCAAGAACCCCAAAGTCGATCGCAGATCCTCGGGCATCCTCGGGGGGACCGGACTGCCACAGGACGGCATGGAACAAGAAGAGCAGCGTCATCGTGATTGCCGACGCCATGCACCACGGGCAAAGCGACTTGATGACCGCGAGGGAGTGATATTGCAGGTAGAAGCTCACGAGCGCTCCTCCCAAAGTCAGGACGAAACCCGCGCGGGTGAGGGCCTTCCAACTCTCCCCAGAGCCCGTAAGGCGCAGGATCGTAAGACCCGTAACGGTCAAGTACGCCACAAGGCCATAAACGGCGACCGGGATATTGAACCACTTCGAGCTAGGATCGAGCGCGACCGCATCGCATCCTCCGCCGTAGATTCCGCACGGCAAAGGGCGTTCCAAGATGTGCCCCAAGCTCAGAACGCCGGCGACGAAAATCCCGGCGAACGATAGCACTAAGATGATTCGGTTGATCCAGACCGCTGTCACGGGGTGAATTATAGCTCCCAGGTGTCCAACGAACTCAGGACCGCGCAGGTTCCCAAGCCTGATCTCGCTCCGCGCCGAGCCTGAGTTGAACCGGGCGGGAGGTATTCTCATCAGGTACGCGATGCCTCAAGCACTCGTTCGAGCTTCCGACCTGCTTCTTCCAACCCGCGCAACTTCCGGGCGCGGCCAGTACTTCATTCAGACGTGGGGCTGCCAAATGAACGAAGAGGACAGCGTTCAGATGGCGCGTTATCTCGAAGAGGCCGGGTTCGCCCCCGCGCGAACGCTTCGGGATGCCCAAGTCGTGCTCCTCAACACCTGCTCGGTTCGCAGCAAGCCTGAGCAAAAGGCGTTTTCGATGCTGGGCGAAGTCGGACTGTTGAAGCGTGAGAAGCCCGAACTCATTGTCGGCGTTTGCGGGTGCATGGCGCAACTCCGGAGCGATGAGATCAAGCGTCGCGCTCCGTTCGTTGATTTTGTGATTGGAACTGGGCAGATCGCATCCCTTCCTGGGCTCGTAGAGGAAGCCGCGCAGGCTCGGAAATTCCGGACTCGGCTCGGGCTGCCTGAGCGCAAGGGCGCCGTCGTAACGGACGTGCCGCGTCGTATCGCGCCCCCAACGGGCTCCTCCGCTGGTTGGGGAAAACTCAAGGCGTTCGTGCCGATCCAGTACGGATGCGACAAGTTCTGCACGTTTTGCATCGTCCCGACGACCCGGGGCCGGGAGCGGTCTCGGCCCACCGAGGACATCGTTGGGGAGGTTCGGCAACTCGCGCAGAGGGGCGCCAAAGAGGTCACGCTCTTGGGGCAGACCGTGAACAGCTACGGAAGGAACCTGGCCGAAGGGCGAGTCCCGTTCAGCAAGCTGTTGTGGCTTCTCGCGGGCATATCGGGTTTGGAGAGGATTCGCTACACCTCGCCCTACCCCCGTGACTTCAAAGAGGACCTCATCGAGTGCATCCGCGAATGCCCGCAGGTGATGGAGCACGTTCATCTTCCCCTCCAATCCGGTGACGACGAGGTGCTGAAGGAGATGCGGCGGCAGTACACGCTGGGCTCGTTCGCGCAGATTCTCGAGAGCTTGCGGGAGGCCGTGCCCGATCTTGGCGTCACTACTGACCTAATCGTGGGGTTCCCGGGGGAAACCGAAGAGATGTTTCGGAACACGATGGCCGCGGTCGAGAGATTTCAGTTTGACGGTGCTTTCATGTTCGCCTACAGCCCGCGCCCCGGAACTCCGGCAGCGGAAAGGGAGCAGGTTCCGGGACCCGTGAAGAAGCGGAGACTGCTCGAGCTCATTGAACTTCAGACTTCGATCACGCTTCGAAGAAACGAAAGTCGCGTCGGGAAGGTGCTTGAGGTGCTGGTCGAAGGGCCGAGCCGCAAGAACCCCACGAGGTTCGAAGGTTATTCGCGCGAGTTCACGATGGTCCATTTCCCTGGCGACCCTAAGCAAATCGGCCGCCTCGTTCGAGTCGAGGCGACCGCGGCGCATCTTTGGGGCGTTTCGGGCCGGATCGTCGAAGGAGCGTAGCCCTTGGGGCCGGCCGATCTCTCGCTGGGGGCGTCGATCTGAAGAGATGCTGCCCCGTGGGGGAGTTGTGCCGAAAACGGCAGATTTGCCTGCCCCTACCTAGGGGAATGTCCGCTATGATGGACGAAGACCCATGCTGACTTCCTTATTGCTAGCCGCTTGGGCTGCGTCCCGCGTGGATGAGCCCATCAGGCTGGGGGATAGGCTCTGCCACCCCCGGCGATTGATCGCCAAGTTCGCTTCGGCGGGCGACCTCAAGCGTTCCATCCCCAAGGGCGGGAAGGTGCTTGCATGGTATCCGCAGATTTCGGTTGCCGTGGTTGAGACGCCGAAGGGCACTCTGCAGGCCTCGCGAAAGTGGATGGCCGAACGGACGCGTGCGCAGTGGGTGGACTTCGACCGATTGGCGCTTCCCGCCTACGAGCCGAACGACCCGATGTGGCCGGATATGTGGCACATGCGAGCGATCAAGGCGGACCTCGCTTGGGACCATTCGTTCGGAAGCGACGCCGTCACGGTAGCGGTCATCGATACCGGCGTCGATCTCACGCATGAGGACCTGTCGGCCAACGCTTGGGTGAACGGCGGCGAGATTCCCGGAAACGGGATCGACGACGACCTGAACGGCTATATCGACGATATCATTGGATACGACTTCGCTTACGGCGACCCCGACCCGGACGACGTGCATGGGCATGGAACGGCGTGCGCGGGGCTTGTGGCCGCCGTCCAAGACAATTCGCTCGGCGTGACGGGCGTAGCTCCACGAGCCAAGGTCATGGCGCTGAAGGCCGCCACGGACGCGGGCTACTTCTACGACTCGGCCAACATCGCCGCGTACCTGTACGCCGCCGACAATGGGGCGAACGTACTTTCGATGAGCTACTTCTCCGATCGCGTGAGCCGAGCTGAGGGCGATGCGATCCGCTACTGCCGGCAGAACGGAGTTCTTCCCGTCGCCGCGGCAGGGAATTCGTCTTCCGTGTATCCATACTATCCCGCTGCCTACGACGACGTCTTGAGCGTAGCCGCTCTGAACACGAGCCTCAGGAAGGCGGGCTTCTCGAACCACGGGTATTGGGTCGATGTGGCCGCTCCGGGAACGAGTCTCTGGACGACGACGGCAGGGGGAGGTTACACCTCCGGCTTTGGAGGGACGAGCGGCGCGTGTCCCCACGTAGCCGGCCTGGCGGCGCTGTTGTTGGGCGCGAAGCCCGGCTCTACGGCCGGCGAGGTGCGGGCGGCGATCGAAGATACCGCGATCCCGGTCAATCAAGGTTCTTATGGCGTGTACTGCAACTACGGCATCATCGACGCTGAGGCCGCCATGCTGTCGATACTGGGCCCCCCCGCGACTCCACGACCTCCGGAGGTTCGCGTCGTTTCGGGGCTGGGTTCCCAGATCGCCGACTTCCACTACGATACGGACGCGGTTATGACTTTCCGCTTGCACGGACGGGGACTCGATCGGGCGACTACGGCTTCGGTGAGGATCGGCGGGGTGGAATTGCCCATCGCGAATCGGCAGCGAGACTGGATCACCGCTGTGTATCTTCCACCCATCACGGGGCCGCTCAAGCTCTTTTTGGACGGCGAGGAAGCGTACTCGCTCACGATGCCGAACACCTTCACGATGGCTCACCCGTTGCTGGCCGCATCGACTCCGGAAGGCGGAGCTGCGTGCTGGGGCAGCTTCGCCGAGGCGCTGCTTGAGGACAGCCAATACGTTCGCGTTACGCGAAGAGACGACGGAAGGATCGTCCTGCATGGAGTGTTTCGACAGGTGCAGTTCGCTGCGCGTATGGACTTGCTGGTTCGGAGGCACTTCACGGGTACACCTGAGGGGACCGAGACGATTCAGCTTTACGACTGGAGTTCGGCTTCGTACCCCTATGGCAATTTCGTAACGATCCACAGCGGACCCGTCCCCACAGGGCCCACCACTTCCACGTTCAACCTCACCGACCCGATCCGATTCATGGACCCGGAACGAACGATCTATTTCCGGATTCTCACTTCAGACGACCTATCGGAAGGCGCGGAACTCAGACTGGACGTCGCTCGGATTGCGCTGAAGTAACCTCGCATTCGGCGATTCGCTGCGCTGAATTCTGCGTCCATAATAGAGCGCGGAGTCTTTGACTTATGAGCAAGAAGGAATTTGCAGCTTCGAGGCGGCAACTGTTGCAGGCGGCGGGTGGCGTTGCGGCGGCCGCCCTTCTACCCAAACCGCTTCGAGCGGGCGTCCACGTGCAAGGGAGCGACGAGATTCGTGTCGCGCTTGTGGGATGTGGCGGAAGGGGCAGCGGCGCGGCCGTCAACGCCGTGAGCGTTCAGCGCGGCCCGGTGAAGTTGGTCGCCATGGCCGACGTATTCGAGGATAGGCTCAACGACAGCTACAAGAACCTCTCCGGATCGATCGCATCGAAAATGGACGTTCCACCGGAGCGGCGGTTCTTGG
>Ga0226835_1001438_pt1 | contig 12889 bp, 11 predicted proteins | sample LAC_MetaG_1_FD_163627 | JGI IMG/M metagenome (GOLD analysis project Ga0226835, IMG submission 163627) | Anaerobic ammonium oxidizing microbial communities from anammox membrane bioreactor (MBR) in UC Berkley, California, United States -... | ecosystem: Engineered > Bioreactor > Anaerobic >...
CCGGGCCCGAACGGGACAACAACCATCGCCACCGCGACGCCGCCAAACGCGACGATCGGAGCCGCCGGCAACAGCCAGCGATCGGCGTTGGCAAAATCAAGGCTCCGTCGCATCTGAATGCGGGCCGCCGGTCCGCCTTCACCGCCCGGAGCGGCAAGCATGCGCTCAAGACTCCAACTGAGCGCCGCCACCGCAAGCAGCGCCACAAGCACCGCCGCCGCTGTGGCGATCATTCCCATTCGAGTCCGCCCATGCCCCAAGCGTAAGCGATGCCGGCACCGAGCAGCACTATAAAGACCAGCATGTCGAGAAATGCGCTCACGCCGATGTCGGCGAATACCACCGCCCACGGATACATGAAAATCATCTCCATATCGAAGGCGAGAAAGATCAATGCATAGACTACAAAACCGAAGCGGCGCTGCGCCCATGCCGGCGGCGCATCAATTGAGTCGCGTGGCACTTTTGCGAATGTGGCGGCCGCGAGCAGCGCAAGTCCCACTGCCATGATCAGCACCAAGCCAACGACGGCATAATCGTTCAGGATTGGCCCAGCATCTTTCATGGACACACCGATCGTTCTTATCGGCCTCACGATGTACGCTGCGCGCATTCTCGCGCATGGAGAATAATGCGCTTGGTCTCCGATGGTGCCATGTTTGGCGAGTTTCGGTCACAATAAAGTGGGCTCTGGGTGGGACAAATAGGTGCCGACACACGGCTTTCCGGCCATCACGAACCTTTAGCGCGGTCTAGATGAGGCGCCCTGTTCGATGCGGTCGACCCGCCGTTCGATAGCACTTAGCCTCTCGTCCTGACGGGCGGTTAAAACAATAACGTCCGCAAGTTGCTGTAGCGTGCTTTCGATCTTGGCGACGCGCTGGTCGACATTATTTAGCTCCGCTTTCATTCCGAAGAATGCGGCGGTTCCAGCGACGATAAAGCTGACCGCCGTCAGGATGTGCCCGTAGTTGATAGTTCGATCGAATAGCGGCTTCGACGTTTTTTGGTCGTTCGCATCATCTCTCATTGACAGCCTCGTTCGATCATCGAGTGCCGCTCGCGCCAAGGGCGCAGGCGCGTCGTAACCCGTCTGGATGTCGGAGCAGATTGCGTGAGGGCAGCCGTTAAGCTCATGATCGCTTGAGAGTCCGCGCGACCTTCTCGATCGATCGGCCGCCGAAATAAGCGATGATCACGTAGCCAGCCCAGGTCGACACATCACCCGAGAGCGGATCGGTGGTGCCCAAGCCGAGCACCTTGTCCCAGACCACGACCTTCCAGGCGAAAATGATGAAGGGCGCGGCGAACAAGGGCCGGATACAGGCAGTATACCAGCGCCCTTGCTCGGCGATTGTGATAGCCGAGGCCTGCTTGCGCGCTTCGATCTCCGCCTCAATCTCCTTGGCCGCCAGATCGGCCGCGATCCGATCCTGCGTGTTCGCGGAATCGAGCTTTGCCTTATAGGCGTTGATCAGGCCGGTGATCACCGGCCCGCCAATGAGACTCGCAAGCCAGGTCCACACGTCAGCCTCCGCTGCTGGGTGCGGCTGCGTCAGACAGTTCGGCCTGATGCCGCCTGTCGGCAAGATTCCGCAGGAACTGGAAGAGTGCCGTGATGGAAATGAGGATCAGCGGCCATGCCCAGGACGGCACCTGCGCGGCGATCGAGCTCACATCGACGCCGCTCACGACCGGCGAAATGAAGTCGTAGCCGCTCACGGCCGCGCTCGCGACGATCACGATCGCGGACGACAGCTTCTGCTTGATCCCCGCAAACTTCTGACGCACAGCCGCGAAGAAGTTCTCTTCCTGTTCATAGAGCTCGCGGAAGGCGGGCCTCGACTTCAGAATGGGTCGAATCCAGAACCAATAGATCGCGACGAGTGTCGCGACCACGAAGACGAACGTCAGCATGGTGTGCTCCTTGGATTAAATGGAAACGGGAACGAGCCCGGGCGTCGGCGCTTCCTGCCGCGCCTGGTGCCAGCGGTTGAGCGCATAGGCGGCTCCGCCGATCGCGCCGGCGCCGAGGATGGCGAGTGCCCCGGCTTCGAACGGGTGCGCGGCGATCCAGTCCCACCAGACGAGCCCTCCTGCGACGCCGCCGGCCGGCACGCCCTTGGTGACCGCGTGCTTCGCAATGTTGGGGACGGGCACGACGCCTTTGCCCGGCGCTGCCTGGCTTGTCGCTGGTCGCGGCGCCGGCACGCGCTGAATCGCCGAAACTTCGACGAGTTGAAGGGAAAAGGCCTTCACCTCAGCGACGCGGCGGCCCCAGCCTGAGCCGAACACCGGCCAGGTCCTCAGGCCTTTGAGGAACCGTAGCCGCTCGTCATTGATGGCGATGACGATCGCCTTGGCGTCGCGCTTTGCGACCGCAGCCAAAACCTCGTCCGTTACCGCACTGGTATTGTCAGGTAATCCGACGACACGGCGGAGGACCTTGCCACTGCGCCCGACCCCGCTGTTCACGCCATAATCGAAGACGCTGTAGTCGACGCCGGCGGGAAGTGCATCGCAACGCTGCGCATCCCAGTAACGCTTGCGGTAGATCGCCTTGGCTTCAGCGACCGACATGGCGCGCACGTCGGCCGCTGTTGCATTCGGCTTCACGTATTTGCGGTAATCCGCCAGCGTGATGCCGAAGTTCGTCGGCCCGCCGGGGTCGGACGGGTGGTTGCTGTAGCCGCCCTCATGCGCGAGCAGGCGCCGCAGCGCCTCGTCATAGGTCGAAGCCGCCATGTCATGCTCCACAAATGGAAAGGCCGCCCGGAGGCGGCCTGGTTGAGATTGGACTGAGGCAGTCGCGGTCAGCCTGGAGGGCCGTCCGATTTCGGATCGCGAGACTCCTTAAGCCTCGCAAGCTCGTCCCGGATCGCATCGATGCGTGCGAGCTGGAGTTCGTTCTGCTCGCTCGCGGCGGCCAGGTTGGCGGCGAGGTTCGCGGCGCGCTCCGACAGCACCTGGATCTGCGCTTGCATTTCACGGACATAGCCGCGGATGCCGGTCGGCAGCACGATCTGTTCGGTCATGTTTCCCTCGTTTCAGGCGATGCGGGCGCCGCAGAAGTTATTCGTGTTGGCGGCGACATAGCCGTCGTTGGTGACGAACTGGACGCGGGCGTCGACCGTGTCGCCGGCTGCGAGCTTGAGGACCGCGGTCGTGTGCAACATCGTCCCGAGGTCAACGACCGTCTTGGTCAAGACTTCCGATTGCGTGACGATCGCGCCATTGAGATGGAATGCGAGGTCAACCTCGGTCGGCAGCGTCGCGTTCTTCTTGAACACGAAGTGCGCGCCGAAGAAGTAATAGCCGGCGACCGGCGCGACGAAATTGCTGTTCGCGGCGCTGAACGCGTTCTGGTCGTTGTGGTTGGCGTTGTTGAAACCGATCTTCGCCCAGGTGCCGGCCGCGTGGTATTCGTCGAAGTTCACATAGGCCGAAAACTTGGCGCCCTGCGAATGGTCGATCTTGCCGCTACTCTTGTCGATCGTCAGCGCGGTGTAGAAGGTTGACGCATCCGGCGTGACCTTGACGGTGAAATTGTCGTCGCCGAGCAACCCGAACAATGCCCGGGTGCTGAAATTGTCCTGCAGCGTGAAGCCCGCATCCTTGGCCGCTGCGCTCTTGTTGATGGTGACGCGCATGTCACCGGACACGTCCTTGTTGAACAGGATGCCGTCGGCGTTGACCGCGAGCCAGTTGTTCAAGTCGGGCGAGCCGTTGATGCCGATGTGACCGTTACTCTTGTCGATCACAATCGCGGTCTTGAAGGCCGAGCCGTCCGGGGAGACCTTGATGGTGAGATTGTCGTCACCAAGAAGCCCGAACAGCGCGCGCGTGCCGAAGGCGTCCTGGAAATTGAATGCCGCGTCTTTTGTGGCGGCGCTTTTGTTGAGCACGATCCGCATGTCGCCGGTGCCGGGCGTCACGTCGTCGTGGCTGAACAGCGCGGCATCGGCCTTGAGCGCCAGCCGATTGGTGTTATCAGCCGCGGCATTGACGCCGAGCTTCGTGAGCGTGCCGTTACCTGCGGCTGTAATCGTCAGGTAGCCGCCGGCCGAGGCGAGGTCGGTCCATCCCGCTCCGGTCCAGACCGTCAGCGCGCCTGTCGCCTCGTCGAAGCAGGTCCAGCCCTTTTTCGGGGCAAGCTTCACCCACTGCCCATTGGTATAGAGCGCGATATTGAGGTCCCAGGCGGCCCAGGCACCGGTTGCGCCGGCTGCGACCTTGTAGCGGTCGCCTTCGGCCGGCGAGCCGGGCGGCGCGGTGTGGGTGGAGTCGATCACCGACAGCATCACGATCGCGTCGATAATCACGATCGCCTGATTGTGGGTGACGTGCTTCTGCGACTGGCTTGCCGCGATCAGCGGCATGCCGAGGTGAGGCGTATCAGTCATTGCTTAGACCGTTCTGGTCGCGCCGGTGCCGCGCCCGTAGGCGAGGCTGACCTGGTAGACGGAGAACTTCACCTGCGCCTGGATGCTGCCGAAGTCGGCAACCTGCATGGCCGAGTTGTAGACAAAGCTCGGTTGGCTCACGCGCGTGGTGCGGACGACCGCGCCAATCCCACTGTCGATTATGTCGACGTCGTAGAGCTCGACCTCCTCGCCGAGCGGCACGTCGGGCGCTTCCCAGTTGTCGCCGTCGATGCGAGTCCGGCGAATCCAGCTCAGCGTCCAGTCGGACGTGCCCGGGTCGCGGATGCCTGCGAGCTGCACCGGGCTATAGGGCCGGAGGCCGACGCCGTCGAAGGCGAACGAGGTGACCTGGTAGGTCGGGTCATCGATGGTCTTGGTCGACGGGCCCCATTTCCAGTTCCAGGGGTTATGCCGCTCAGTCACCGCGATCGACGATTGCATGACGGTGCCGTCGAGCACCACGAAAGTCGCACCGGCCGCGACCGGATCGCGCATGGCGTATTCGCTGCCGAGCTGGCCGCGCAGGAGCCGCGTGAGCTTGTATTGATCGGCCGCAATCAATTCAGCCGTTGCGAATTGCAGGATTTCCCACTGGCCGTCGGCGTTGCGGACCGCGCAGGTGTTGCCGCCGGCGAGCACGAACAGGTCGTCGAGCGAAGAGAGGCCTTGCGTCGATGGAATCTGGACAGTGAGGCTGTTCGCCATGTCCCAGTTCCAGAGCGGCCCGGAATAGAAATCGAACAACGTCCTGCCGATGGTCGAGCGGTTGATGATGAGCTGATCCAGCAGGTTGCCGCTCGTTGCCGGCGAGCGGAACACGTTCACCCGCGCCCATGGCTCTGCGTAGGCCGCAAGGCGCGGCACGCCCGGCACTTCCATGGGTGTCAGGATCGGCATGTCCATGATCTCAAGGAGCGCCGGGCCCGGCTCTGTGACGGGCTTCGGCTGCCGCGTCGGCGGCGGCCCATCCGAGGCGCCGTAGGTCGCCTCATCCGTGCGGATGAGCTTCGCCGGCCGGCTGTATTCGAAACCGACCGAGTCGGCCCGCATCTCGAATATGCGACCATTGAGTTCGAGATTGACCACATCGGTCGGCTCGATCGCAAAAGCCGACGGCGGCAGCGTCAGCTCGGCGCGCTCGCGCATGACCCAGGCATCGACCAGCAGTGTATCGACGATGCCTTGTGCCTCAGCGAAGTCGAACACGATGGCGGGCTGCAGTTCGATGGTCTTTGCGCTCGATCCGCGCAGCCGGCGGGTATAGACGTCAGCTGCCTGGAAATCGTTGTCCGGATCGAGGAATTGCAGGTGCACGGTCCCCGGCAAATCGGTTTCCTGCGCCCGGGTCAGGCTGTAGATACCCTTGCTGTCGCTGCCGGTGTCGACCAGCTGGTCGAGCAAGAACGCCTCGACCGCAGAGCCGCCGCGCTGCACGAACTTAATCAGGCCGCCCGACTCGCACGCGTCGAAGAAATAAAGCTGCATCAGCGGCCCCAGCGCGGACCGCGGGCTCATCACGCTGTTGATCAGGTATCCGCGGACGATGCCGTTGATTCCGGAGACGTCGACCGAAATGCCCAGGCCCGCGCAGATCTCCGCGACGACATCGGACAGAGTCACAAGGCCAAGTCGGCCGGTGAGCCAGTGGCCGCGCCGCCAGTTCGGCCCGTCGCGCCAGACCAGCGAACTGTTCGGATATTGCGGATAAGGCCGCGCGTCCCAGGTCCAGGCCCACATCGAGGCGCGGTCGATCATCGGCCTGCCGTAGACCGAAGACGTGGGATTGTGTCCGTTCGCCGGATCCCAGTAGGTCAGGTGCGCTTCGAGGAAGGCGCGCTGGATCAGGTCGTCGCGCCGGCCGGTCGAAAAGTAAGGATAGAAGCTCTCCGACGATTTCGGATCGTAAAAGACGTTCGGCTGATTGCTGCCCTTGTCAATTGCGGGGCAGCCGAACTCGGTGAACCAGATGGGCTTTGACTGCGGCGCCCAGGCGGTCGGCGAGGCACTCTCGATCCCGCCCGGGCGGTCATAGTGCTGGTTCGTCCACCAGCTATGAAAATCCTTGTAGCGGAAGACCCACGGCTTGCCGGTGGCGCCATCGGTGACTGTGGAGCGCGTCTGCGTCTTGCGGTCATCGCTTGACGCATAGAACCAGTCGAAGAGCTCGCCGCCCTCGATGTTAAATTGCAGATAGCCCTGGTCGTAGATCGATGGCGCGCCGGCTTGCGCATCGAGATGCAGCCGGCCCGAGCGCCAGTCGGACAGCGGCATGTAATTGTCGACGCCGACGAAATCGATGCTTGCGCTGGCCCACAGCGGATCGAGATGGAAGTAGACATCGTTCGAGCCGTCGCTTGGCCGGAAGTTCGCGTACTCACTCCAGTCCGCGGCGTAACCGACCTTGCAGCCGGACCCGACGATTGCCTTCACGTCGGCGGCGAGCGCAACCAGTTTCGAGACGGCCGGGAACGCCGATGCGCTCGACCGCACGGCGTTGAGGGCGACCATCTCGGAGCCGATCAGGAAGGCATCGACTCCGCCCGCGGCGACGGCAAGCTTCGCATAGTGCAGGATGAAGCGCCGATACGACCATTCGGCGGAACCGCCGTAGGGGATCGTGTCGCCGTTCCAGGCACCGAAATCGGACGGCGCCGCGGCGCCGAAGAAAGCATCCACCTGCGCGCCGCCGCCGGCAGTCTTGTCAACGGTGCCGGCGTAGCCCGGCGCGGGCGAGCAGGTGATCCGGCCACGCCATGGAAACGCCGGTTGCCCGTTCGTAGCGGCATTGTCGCTGTAGGGGTCCGGCAGGCTGTTGCCGGCCGGAATGTCCATCATGACGAACGGGTAGAGCACGACGCGAAAGCCGCGCGCCTTGAGCTCGATAATGGCTTGGACCACTGAGCGGTCGGCCGGCGCGCCGCCGAGCAGTGGACCGAAGCTGTCGGAAGAGACAACATCGGCGCTCGCGCGCCCGAGGCCTGAGACCTGCCAGCTCCATGGCGTGTTGGCTTTGGCTGCGAACTCGATCTTCGGTTTGATCTCGCAGTTGCCGCAGCGCAGGTCGGTGCCGTGCCAGGCAATGACCAGCGAAACCGTGTCGATGTTCGGAGCGCTGGATTGCAACTGGTCAAGCGAGACCAGGAAGTCGGCCTTGCCGATGCTGCCGTGCCGGTTCTCCGCGATGGTGTGGCCGAAGCCATCGTCGCGATAGACGGTGTCGGTCGCGTAGACGAACTCGCCGAGGCTCGGAATGAGCGTGACGCCGGTCAGGATATCCTCGAGGCGGACACCTGTGGCGCTCGGCCGACGGATCACCTCGACGGTGATCTGCGGGATGCGGTTGCCGAATTTCTCGACCGGCATCTCCTCGAAGACGATGTAAGCAAGACCGCGGAACCCCGGCACATTGCCGGCGCCTTCGACCACTTCGATCTTTGGGTCGGCGCCCTGGCTCTCGTCGCCCTTGTAGAGCCGCCAAGTGAACTGCGACATGTCGAGCGGCTTGCCGTCCGCCCACACGCCGCCGATGTCGACAATCGATCCCTCGCAAAGACCGAGCGCAAACGAGACATAATAAGTGTAGGTCGTGGTGGTCGTGGTGACGGTCTGCCCGCCACCACCGCCGCCCTTACCGCCACCGCCCTGAGTCTGGGTGGTCGTGGTGACGACCTCCCGAAAATTTGTGGCCCAGATCATCTGCGGGCTCACGCGCATGCGGCCGTAGACGCGCAGCACCGCCGCGCCTTCGCTGGAAGACGTGACAAACAGGTTTGTGAGTCGCGGACCTTCCTCCTGGTTCTGAATCGGCCCGGGCGCAAAGAGCTTCTGGTCGATGAAGCCGCCCGCAAAGGCGCCGACGAGCGCGCCGATCGGGCCGCCGACCGCATAGCCGGCGATCGACAACACAAGCTGAGCCATCGTCAGTCCGTCACGTCGGGAAATTCAAACGCATAAGCAATCCGGCGCCGCCAGGCAGCCGGCAGCGCATTCTCCGCGACCACATGACGGTCGTAGGCATGAATGATCGTGTCCGGGCCCGAGGCGATGGCGGCGTGCTTGGCGGGGCCGCGGTCCCGGACGCGGATCAAGATCACGTCGCCTTCCTTGAGCGGCTCACCGTCGCGAAGCGGCGCGGCGTCGATCTCGACGAGGTGCCGGCGCGCGGCGTCGCGCAGCGTCTCCTGTCCGGTCTCCTCGGCCCAGTTCGGCGAATAGGGCGTAATCGGTTGCTTTTCCGGACCGCAGAACACGCGATAGACGCCGCGAATGAGTCCGAGGCAGTCGGCGCCCGCGCCCTTGAGCGACGCCTGGTGCCGGTAGGGCGTGCCGATCCAAGAGCGGGCTTCGGCCACGATAGCGGCGCGACTAACCCTGGCCGCCGACTTTTGATCCGCCATCGTTGGCGTCTCCAGTGTTCGCATAACTCGTCACGGCGTCGTTGCCGGGGATGTAGGGGAAGCCGCGAAAGTTAGGGACGTTGTTGAAGCGGTCGCGGCACGTCGCGAGGCTCTTGTCACAGCCAGCGGTCACATCGAAGGTGTCGCCGATCGCGATATCGAACGGCATGGTCTCCCACAGCTCGAACGAGACCTCGGCGCCGTTGTTGACGTGGAATTTGACTTCCATGATCGCTCCGGCATTGGCACCGGTGAGCCATGTCACCTTGCCGCCGGTGAACCAGCCGTCCTGGTATCCAGCGAGCCCGCTTGCCGAGAACGTGTGGTTGGTCGCAACGCCATCGACCGTGCCGCTGCCCTTGTAGGTCGGCGACGTGAGGTCGACCGTGCAGCGGGCATCGCCCAGGTCGGCATCGCACGAGCGCTGGTAGATGCGCCCGCGCTCCTGGTTCAGCGCGTGCGAGAGGCCCCGCATTTCGGTCGTGAACGCGTTGAGCCCCCGCGAAATCTCCCCGACCGAGCCGCAGAACAAGATCTCCCGATCGCTGACGTCGTTCCAGTCGACCAGGAAGAGCGTCAGCGATGCATTGTCGTAAAGGCCGGCAGCCAGATCGGTTTCGTTGAGATGGTCGCTCTGCAGCGCGCCCGCGATATCCATCGTGTCGACGTTTAGAGCAAGCGTCTGGGTGATGGCGGAGGCCGTCATGCCGGCGAGCCGCTCGTAGGTCACGCCGTCGAAGTTTAAATTCTCGTCGTGATCGGTGAATCCGATCTTCACGCCATCGGTCCGCTGCAATAGCCAGCAATGGCAGAACGTGGTGAGCCCGCTTGCGAGCTTTTCTCGCATCGTGGTTGACAGGTCGCGCATGTGTGAGGCCGGTTTTTGTCGGGCGCTGCTACTCGCGCACCTCGATGAGGTCGATCTGCGAGACCACCTGCTGGTCCCAGGCGTTGGCCTGCACGGGCAGATGGTCGGTATCGAAGCGCACCGGCACGTCGAATTCGAAACTTGCGGTCGGCGACGAACCCGGAGCAGACGCGAAGGTGACCTGTCCGGTCAGATGGTCAATGCCGGCCGGCACAACCGGCGAGCCCGCGATCTTGACCGTGACAGTCCCGACCACCGGCTTGGTGATGGTCCGGATGTGCTCGAAGCCGCCGATGTTGTAGTGCTTGACGATCTGCCACGCGGTCGGCGTGATCTCGACCATGACCTGATCGCTCGCGTCATAATCGTTCCAGTCCTTCAGCCGGAACGAATAGCCGCGCCCCTTCACGACATGAAAGAACGCGATCACCTCGAGCATCTGCTCGCGCGTGCGGATGCCGGTCGAGATGTTCCACTTGCCGCGCGAATTTGCCCACAGGATGTTGCGCTCCTCGGCTCCCGAGGCGAGCGCCACCACGCTCGTCGAGAACGACGGTCCGCCGGTCGCGCCGCGCGCCACATAGGGCGGGAACGAGATGTCGCGGAACGGCTGCGGCACGGCTTATCCGGTTGTGGCGGGGCAATAGGGTCGACTGGCGCGAATGCTCAGCCGTGGTAACGTGCCCTGGCGCACGCGCTGTTGGCCGAGGGATGTCGATGCCGCATTGGTGGCGTCAGCGAAGGGCAAGTCGCGAAGACGTCATTCGTCAGGCCGACGAACTGATCGCGCTTCATGGAGCGGATGCTTACGGTATTGCCCGTGACCATCGCGTCCGGACGCTCCAGGAGCAGCAGCACATCGAGCATCGGTTCTGGTCTGCGGTCGCGAGGTGCATCGCCGACCGTACCGGGCGCCAGGTCGGCCTCGACACAGCAACACGCTATCTCGAAGCCTTGCCACGACAGCGCGATAACACGAGCGCCGATCGCGTGCCGGCCACGGTCGGCGAAAGTGCGCCGGTCGACGGCGAAGCCCGCGCTCTTCCGGACCTCCGGCTTGTGTCCGCCGGGGACAACGTGATCATGTTCCCCGCACTCCCATCCGCACGGCGCGCGCGAGGTCGGCTGCGACCTGGGTGCGGCTGGCCTGGAAGGCGGCCGGGTTAGGCGTCTGGATGGTCACGTTGATGACGGGTGCGACCGCCATCGCCCCGCGTGTCCCGTAGTTCCGCGCCTCCTCGCGATTGAGCACCCGCTCGCCACGCTGGAGGATGGCCGGCACCTCGTCTGGCGAAAGAAATACACCGTCGTGGAAGCGAGGCGCATTGCGGAAGACAGCTGCCGATACGAAAGCCGACCTGCCATCCATCCCGACGACTCCTCCTTCGTGGAATTTGAAGCCCTTGAGCAGTCCGCCAAGCAGCCCGCCGACATCGCCGAGCGTCGTGAGATTGGTGCCGAACAGCAAATTCTTCAGCGGGTTGAGTACGGCGAGCTTGAGGATTTCCTTTTCGATGTCGGCAAGAGCTGCGCGTCCTGCATCGGCCCATGATTTCCAGTCGAGCTTTCCCTGCGCAATCAGGTCGGCGAAATGGTTGAACGTCGTATCGGTCATGCCCTGCAAGGACTGCATGGCTCCTTGCGAGCGGGCGAGCGACTGGTTCAGCCGTTCGATGTATGCGGCATTCGCGAGGATCGCCTGGCCTTCGGCGCTCGCGAGATCGATCCCTTTCTGCCGAAGCTGCTGCTCGGCCTGCAGCTGCGCAATGATGATGGCGCGCTGTGATTCGCTTGTGCCGGCGAGATCGATCTGCTTCTGCAGAAGCTCGATCTGGTTCTTCTGGCCTTCGAGCGTCTGCAGCGCCGCGGCGCGCGCCTGCTCGCCGTGCAAGCGTGAATAGGCGCCGCGCAATGCATCGATGACGCGCGCGAGCGTCGCCTTGGCATCGCCTTCAGCGAGCGATTGCGCGATGATGAGCGGCCGGAGCGCCTGCTCGACCTGCATTTGCCGCTGCGCCTGTTCGGTCGAGAGTCGACCCGCCAGCACGGCATCATTGAGCCGCCGCTGCGCTTCCGCTTCGGCGCCGAGATCGTTGACGGATTTCGCCGACTGCGCCGCCTGTTCGGCAATCTGCTCGCGGAGGAGATCGCGCGCGCGGCTCTCGACGTCGACGCCGTTCTGCACCGCCTCGGTGAGCGCCTTGCGGCGCACCTCGGCCTGCTGGGCGGCCGCGGCGCCCTTCAGCCAAGCGTCGGCGAGACCGAGCGTAGCCTTGGTGTTGACGTCGAGGACGTGCGCCTGGTCGATCAGCCCTTGCGTGGCCTCGGCGCGCGCCTTCGTCCCGGCCCGCGTGATATCGGCTTCCGCCGTCGCGACCGGGATCGCCTGGCCAGCGAGCTCGAGGCGGCGCCGCTCTTCCGCGATGGCGGCCTTCTGTTCGGGCGTCTTCGCCTGGAGCGCCCGGATTTCGAGTTCGTCGAGCCGGCGGGCCTTATCGGCCGGATCGAGCCAGGTCGTGATCGCGCGGGTGACCGCATCATAGGCGGTCTCGACCTGCTTCAGGTCGGCGACCTTCTGGCGGACGAGCGGATCATCAAGCGCCGTGCGAAGCTGCGCCTCGCGCGCCTTGAGCGTCTGCAGCTCTTCGAAACCGGGCGTGATATCACGCGCCACCGTCCCGGCGCGGACCGAGAGCTCGTTCGCTTTCGCGTCCTTGGCGCGCCGCTCGATCGTATCGAGCTTTGCCTCAATCCTGGCGATCTCGGCATCGACCTGCGCCAGCATCCGCGTGTTGAAGTTGCGGGCCTGGGCGGCAAAGCGCGTCGGCGGATTCTCGATCAGCGCCTGCAGGCGCGCGCGCTCCTGCTGCAGCTCCTTCAGGCGTTCCTCGATTGGCGCGCCATCGATGACCCGGGAGATCGCGCGACCGAGCGCGTCATAGGCGCCCGACGCCATCCGTCCGACGAAATCCCAGGCGCGGCCGAGGGCCGTTGTCGCCTCGGCGGCATCAACGAGGCTCTTCCTCAGGGCGTCGAGCAGGACCCGCTGTGCCCCGGTGCGATCATTGTGGTCAGCGAGCGTGCGGACATATTGCCGGGTCTTGTCGTCCAGGAAATTGAGTTTTTGATTGAGCGAGTCGGCGCCCTTGATCGGATCGGCGAAGGCGCCGGCGAGCTCCTTGGCGGCGGCCGCGACATCG
>Ga0226835_1001439_pt1 | contig 12879 bp, 10 predicted proteins | sample LAC_MetaG_1_FD_163627 | JGI IMG/M metagenome (GOLD analysis project Ga0226835, IMG submission 163627) | Anaerobic ammonium oxidizing microbial communities from anammox membrane bioreactor (MBR) in UC Berkley, California, United States -... | ecosystem: Engineered > Bioreactor > Anaerobic >...
GGGCAATGCCGACCAACTCAGCGCGCATCTGATCCGTCGATGTGGTTTCTGTGTCAAAGGAAATGCTCTGTGCATCTTCTAATCGCTGAACCAATTCATGGAGCGCTTCAGCGTTGTTCACCAGGATGGCGCGCCGGTCGGGCGCAGTTCGGTCTTCTGTTTGAATATGGACAGCGGTGGCGCGCGGAGGTGCTTCTTGGCTGAATAAGGGAAGTTGCTGAGTCGGCGCAGAACCTGACTTGTTATTAGCTTGCAACAACGAGTTCAAACGCGCCATGAGGGTGCGAAATTCTAATTCGCGGAAGATTTCTTCCACCTGCCTGGGGTCGAAGGCGTCTGTACGAGCCTGTTCGAGATCTAGAGGCACAGGCAGATCGGTTACAATGGCTGCCAGCTTACGACTCAGATAGGCGGAATCCTTTCCGGCCTCCAGTTTTTTTCTCAAAGCCGGCGAAAGTTCGTCCAGATGAGCGTAGAGATTATCAAGGTCGTTGTATTTGTTCAGCAACGATACAGCCGTCTTTTCACCCACCCCGGCCACGCCGGGGATGTTATCCGAAGTATCGCCCACCAAGGCCTTGTAATCCACCACCTGATCCGGGCGCACTCCCAGATAGGCCACGACATCTTCCACAAAATAGTCCTTTGAATCAGATAAGCTTTTCCCAGGCAGACTGACAATAATACGGTCATCCACCAATTGCAGCAAATCGCGGTCGCCAGTGATGATCTTTACCCCCAGCCCGCGCTGAACTGTTTGGCGGGCGACGCTGCCCAACACATCATCCGCTTCATAGCCTTCTACTTCCAGGCGTGGAATGTTGAACGCGTCCACCAATTGGCGGATGCGTTCAATCTGCGAACTCAGCTCATCGGGCATCTTGGCGCGAGTGCCTTTGTAGGCAGGAAAGATGTCGTCGCGGAAAGTTCTACCGGTGTCAAAGGCGACCGCCAGATATTCCGGGTGTTCCTGTTCCAATAAGCGCAGCAGCACACTGGTGAAACCAAACACTCCGGCAGTCGGTTCTCCGTTGCGCGTCCGAAAGCCGGAGCTAGAGCCGCTGGTTAAGGCAAAATAGGTGCGATAAGCCAGGGCATGTCCATCAATCAGATATAAAACAGGAGGCATAGGTCACCTTTTAAATTTAGGTCACAGACAAACATGAGTTTATCACGGGCTTTCCGGTGAAGCAAGTCAGGAAATAGAATATTAAAAAAACGTTGACAATCTGTGTTGAACATGTTATTTTTGAGTAAGGATGTCGTGGGCGAAGAGAGCCATCGTTGTACTCTGCATTCTTGGTTTTGTAATCGGAATGCTCACGGTTGCGGGGGAAAAAGTCGCCGCCCAGACTGTCACGCGCCAAACGACCGTCATCATGCAATATACAGAATATCTGTGGTGGTTGATCCGCTTCTCGGATAACCAAATTTTATGCCAGATCGCGGTGGATCATGAAGGCCCGCCCACGGTGCGAGAAGTGGGTTTGGCTTGTGGTTCCGATCTGGCCGATCAATGGTGGACAACGCCGCCCTGTAACCCCAAGAAGCCGGTCAACCGCTGCGAGGGTCTATATATCTACCAGGCATCGTCTACCCCCAAAGAGCGCGAAGTGCTGGTGGCGCTGCCGCTGCCAACGGTATGGGTGACACTGGAAGGCTGCTCGCCAACGCCGCCAGAGAATCTGTGCGCTGAACTCCCATCTTTGATCTTGACCGGTGAAGAGCCGCTGCCCGACGAACGGATCATTGCCATCCAGGGAATTTTCGACGGGCAGCTTTTTTATTGCGAGGGGGACATCTGCAAGCTGCCGCTGCGAACCACACCTCCGCAAGGGATTACCATCGAGTTTTGGGCTGACTCAAGCTACGGCGACTCGAGCGAGCATTTCACTGCTCATGTACGGGTGCTGGATAGCGGTGTCTCGCCTGTTCCGGGAGGCGCTGGTTGGTATGTGGATGTCATCAGTTCTCAATGGCAGGGTGAATCACTGGCGAGCTGCGCCCGCATTTGGGAGGCATTTCCGCCGGCTGGCGCGCCGCCCAACTGGCTATCTACGCCGGATCATTTTGAATTACTGGCAAGTGGAGAGCCCTATTATTATCTGGCAGGCAGATTGATCAGCCAGGGGGTTGTGGATGCCAGCGTCTGCCCAAACAATGGGCTGTTGCCGAACGGTTATGCCGACGCCTGCGGATTGGAAACCGCCCGTCCGCTGGTGGAAGACTGGCAAAACCAATTCGACAACCGCCTCATTGAAGTCGCCAACGAAACGGGCGTTCCAGCTCAATTGATGAAAAACCTGTTTGCTCAGGAAAGCCAGTTCTGGCCAGGGATGTACCGCGTGCCGTTTGAATTCGGCTTGGGTCAGCTCACCGACCATGGCGTAGATGCCGTCTTTTTGTGGAATCCATCCTTCTTTCAGCAGTTTTGTCCTTTGGTGCTTTCCGAGGAAGCCTGTTCACGGGGCTATTTGTCCCTTTCCCAAGATGAACAAGCCATTCTACGCGGCGCCTTGGCCTTGCAAGCCAGAACCGATTGCGTGGATTGCCCGACAGGCATTGATCTGACCAATACCTTTTTCACCGTTTCTTTGTTTGCCAACACATTGCAAGCCAACTGCGCGCAAATCGCCCGTACCATTTTCACCGCAACCGGGCAAATGGCCGGGCGTTTAGCGACTTATGAAGACTTGTGGCGTTTGACCATCGCCAACTATCACGCCGGCCCGGGGTGTGTCTCGTTCGCCATCCATCAAGCCTGGCAAACCGCTCAAACCTTGAGCTGGGATGTCGTCTCGACGCGTTTTACTGAACCCTGTCAGGGGGCCGTGCCTTACGTGGAGCAAATTACGCGCTAACCGCAGACGAGGCAGGTAGAGTTACTTTACCAACAACCGCGCCAGCTTCAAAAATTCGTCCCACTCCTCTTGAAAGAAGTGCAGGGTCACGTTGTTCATCTCCAGATGATAAGTGATCTCGCCATCCGGCTCAACAGCACGCCAGGCGCTGTAGGTGTCTGTTTCGGCGATCAATTCGGTTTGAGGTTCCATTTCGTCGGACATCTTTCCTCCCAAAGCATCATAAAGGATTTTTTTATAGATCAGGGCGCAGGCAACACATACCACGGACTGACAAAACCGCCCAGATAGCGTACTTCAAAATGCAGATGCGTACCGGTAGAATTGCCGGTGGAGCCGGCATAGCCAATAACACCACCCTGGCTCACGCTTTGGCCACAGCGAACAGCCGCTGACTTCATGTGAGCATATAAAGTCTGGTAGCCATTGCCGTGGTCAATCATCACGGTATTGCCGTAACCGCCGTTCGCCCAACCGGCGAAAACCACCACCCCGCTGTCTGCCGCATAGATTGGCGCGCCGTCTCCGGCAGCAATGTCAATACCCAGGTGACCGGGCCAATAATCATTCCCTGAAAGGATGTGATTCGCCGCCGGCCAGACGAACACACCGCTTCCATAAGCGCCATCATAGCTCCCTGTGCATGCCCCAGCGCCGTACACCGAGCTAGAGACCCCGGCGCTGCCGCGTGGGATGGTGGGGATAATCCATTGACGAAACTCGCGATGCCCACCCGGCACGATCAACCATGTTCCCGGTTCAACCTGAGGGTTAGAAAGATCCAGGCGATTGCCCGGCCAATTCAAGACCTCATCCAGATTGGCTTCAAACCGCGCCGCCACTGTTTCCAAACTATCTCCCTCCTGAAATTCATAAAGCACGCCATCCACCGGTGGAATGCGCAATTGCATGCCCACAGAAATCAGGTCTGGATTATCGTTTAGTTGGGCGTAATTACTCCACAGCACCGTTTCCGGCTTTAAGTTGAATTTTTTCGCGATCTCGAAGACCGAATCGCCTTTCTGCACCGTATAAGTGATCACTTCCTGGCGTGGACGAGAGGGGATAATCGTATGCAGCTCAGGGCGTCGCAAAATCGCCTGTGATGTTTCAGTGGGGAAATATTCTGGCATGATTGCCTGCAAATTCGGCGATGCCTGCCCCCAAGAAGCACGCATAGCCTGCTTCTGACCGTCGGACGCAACCACTTCATTGGTCTCGCCTGCCGGTAAAAAAACAGCGCGCAGACCCAGATAAAGAGCGATTCCAACCAGGGAAAAAGCCAGCAACCAGGCAGCCACCGACAGGAACCGCCCCTTTTCCCGTGATGGATCCATTTCCCGCGGCTCCTCAGTGCTGGGAGATCGAACCTCCACGCAGGATCAGTCCTCGCTCAGCGTCTCCAAAAATTCCTGGTTGTTGGCAGTGCGTTGCAAACGCTGAAGAATTGCTTCGGTGGCAGTGGAAGGATCTAAGCCAGCGCCGTGCGGCGGAGCAGCTACCATCTGATCATACATGCGGCGCATCAGCCAGACACGCGGCGTGATGTCCGGACCCAGAAGCAACTCTTCTCGCCGGGTGGAGGAACGCTCGATGTCTATAGCAGGGAAAACACGGCGCTCTTGCAAACGTCGAGAAAGATGAAGCTCCATATTACCGGTGCCTTTGAACTCTTCATAGACCACATCATCCATACGGGAGCCCGTGTCAATCAAACAAGTGGCAATGATGGTTAATGAACCACCTTCTTCGATATTACGCGCCGCGCCAAAGAACCGTTTCGGCGGATAAAGGGCAGAAGGATCAATACCGCCAGAAAGTGTGCGCCCTGAGGGTGTAACCACCAGGTTATAGGCGCGCGCCAAACGGGTGATTGAATCCATCAAAATGACCACATCTCGCCCAATCTCGACCAGACGTTTTGCTCGTTCGAGCACCATCTCGGCTACCCGTACATGGGAGGTGACTGGTTCGTCAAAGGTAGAGGAAATCACCTCCGCCTCCACGGAGCGATCCATATCGGTGACTTCCTCCGGGCGCTCACCAATCAAAGCCACCATCAGATGCACTTCCGGGTATTTGGTCGAAATCGAGTTGGCAAGCTGCTTCAAAATGGTGGTTTTGCCGGCTTTGGGTGGAGATACGATCAAGCCGCGCTGTCCGCGCCCAATGGGCGTGACCAGGTTGATCAGACGCGTAGAGAGCGTGTGGCGGTCGGTCTCTAAATCAAAGCGCCGATCCGGGAATATGGGCGTCAGAGATTCGAACGACGGCCGATATTTGGCGTCATCCGGATTCAAGCCATTGACCGTTTCAACCTTAAGCAGGCCGTAATGACGTTCCGATTCGCGCGGCGGACGCACATGGCCGATGACTAAATCGCCATTGCGCAGGCTGTAACGCCGAATCTGAGACTGCGAGACATATACATCGTAAGGCCCAGGTTGATAATGGCCGGAGCGCAGGAAACCAATGCCTTCGCTCATAATTTCCAGGATGCCGCCGCGCAATTCCAGGCCTTGTCTTTCTGCTTCCGCCTGTTGAATGCGCAAGATCAAGTCTTCTTTCTTCAGACGGATGGCGTTCTGTATGTCCAGGTCTCTGGCCATTTGGCGCAATGTGGATAAGGATGCGTTTTCCAGTTCAAGAACCTTCGTATTTGCCATAGTATTTGGAATCAGATCTAAGTGAAGTTGATATAGGGATAGGTATGCAAAAACCGCGGGAGCTTTCCGGTTCGCAGTGAAATCACGATGTATAAAGGGTTACCTGCTCGTCAACGATTGAACACCAAACAAAGGGAGACTGTAGCCTTAGAGGAGGCTGCTGAAAAGACTGGAGGACCGAGCTTCGAAAAGCCGAAGAGCTTCCCCTATCAGTTTGGATTATACCACAAACTAAAAAGAAATATTAATCTTCTCGCGTCAACCAGCGTTCTAATCCTTTCGGCGTTTGGAAGTTAGCCAGCTCGTCTAACAAAACTTCGATATCTTCCTGGCAGGTGAAAAGGGCGTAATGTTCGTTGTAGATAAACCCTTCCTCCAGCGCATGTTTTACCAGCGCCAACAACGGGTTGAAATAGCGCCGGATATTCAACAGCCCCACCGGTTTACGGTGCAAACCGATCTGCGACCAGGTGAGGATCTCGAAGAATTCCTCAAAGGTACCATAACCGCCGGGCAGAGCCACAAACGCATCTGCCTGCTGAGCCAGGCGCTGTTTGCGCGTGTGCATCGAATCGACCACTTCCAATCGAGTGAGACCCGGATGCGCCAGACGCGGGGTGTTGAAAATTTCAGGGATTACGCCAATCACTTCTCCACCGCCCTGCAATGCGCCATTTGCCACTGCGCCCATTAATCCCGTGCTGCCAGCGCCGTACCATAGCTGCCAGCCACGGCGGGCAATGGCTGCGCCTAACTGATAGGCCGCATCCAGATATTCACTGCGGACCTTATCCGATGAACCGCAATAGACGCAGATTGAATTCATGAGTTCAACACCTTTATAGAAGCCAATTGATGCGCCTGGCGGGTTGGTTCCGGTAAACGAAAGCGCCTCGCGCAGTCCAGCGTGTATCGTATAGCAGATTCCAGGCTCACCTGATGACCAATCGAAACATACACCGGACGAGTGTTCTGCCGCGTGCGCAACGCCGCGCCAACGATTTCGCCCTTGTCGAATAAATATTGCCACTCGCCGCGCGCTGCGTCGAGGGGGGCGTGTTCTCCAATCAAACGAGATTTGGCTGCGCCAATGGAGGGCAAATCGCAAAGCAAACCCAAATGGCTGGCCAGCCCAAAGCGCCGCGGATGGGCGATCCCCTGTCCATCGCAAATCAGTAAATCAGGCAAACTTTTTAGCTGTTCAAGCGCTTCCAACGCAGCCGGCGCTTCACGAAACGAGAGCAAACCAGGAATATAAGGAAAGGAGGTTGCCCTGCGCGCGACCGCCGACTCAATCCACTCCAACCCTGGAAAACTGAGCACCACAACCGCAGCGCGGGTAAGCGCGCCGTTTTCTTCAAAACCGATGTCTATGCCAGCCACGCGCTGGATCACGCCGTGTTGATCCTGGCGGATCACCCGCTGCCACAGACTCTCTTGAATGGCAATGGCTTCCTGAGGCGTCACATCCCAGGCGTGTAGCGATTGAAAAGTCATGCGTCGAATTTTACCTCAACTTATGGTATCCTCAGATTATCTAAAGATCGCAAAAAGATCCGATCTACCTACCGCTGGAGGAAAGAAGATGGCTGCAGACCCTCGCGCAGGCAAACCGGCAACGCCTGATATGCTGATTAACGTTCCACGGCTGGTCAGCGCCTATTATACCCATTCGCCCGACCCTGAACAGGCCGCTGAACAAGTTGCATTTGGCACTTCTGGACATCGTGGTTGCTCGCTAAATCATAGCTTCAATGAAGACCATGTTGCAGCGATCTGTCAGGCTATCGCCGACTTGCGCAAAAAACAGAGCATCACAGGACCCTTATATCTGGGCATGGATACGCATGCGCTGTCAGAAGCTGCCCTGGCGACCGCCATCGAGGTCTTTGCAGCCAACGAGGTTCTACTGATGATTCAAACTGGGCTGGGTTATACCCCAACACCAGCTATTTCACATGCCATTTTGACCTATAATCGTGGCAAGGGCGGTCAGAGGAAGGCTGACGGCGTGGTGATCACCCCTTCGCACAACCCACCGGAGGACGGCGGCCTCAAATACAACCCACCCAACGGCGGACCGGCAGATCCCGAAACCACTCAAATCATCCAGGATCGGGCGAACCAAATGCTGCGCGAAAAACTGCGCGCGGTGAAACGCCTGCCCTATAAAAGAGCTTTGCAAGCAGATAATACCCACTTTTTTGACTATATCACCCCTTATGTGTCTACGTTGAACGAAGTGATTGATTTACAGGTAATTTCAGCGGCCAAAATCAAAATCGGTGTGGATCCTATGGGCGGGGCGGCGGTCGCCTATTGGGATCCCATCGCGGACACCTATCATCTGGATCTAGAAATTGTGAACCGGGCGATTGATCCCACCTTCTCTTTCATGACCGTGGATCATGACGGAAAAATCCGTATGGACTGCTCATCGCCCTACGCCATGGCGCGTCTGATTGGTTTGAAAGACCGTTTTGACATCGCCTTCGGGAATGACCCGGACGTGGATCGGCACGGCATCGTTACACCCAGTGCGGGCTTGCTCAACCCCAATCACTATCTGGCTGTGGCAGTGTGGTATCTCTTTCAACATCGGCCGGGCTGGCGCAAAGACGCCGCGGTGGGAAAAACGCTGGTCTCCAGCGCGATGATTGACTGGGTCGCCGCCAGCCTGGGTCGCAAGTTAGCCGAAACGCCGGTAGGGTTCAAATGGTTCGTGGATGGTTTGCTGGAAGGCACGTATGGCTTTGGCGGTGAGGAGAGCGCTGGAGCGTCCTTCCTGCGCATGAACGGCAAAGTGTGGACGACGGATAAGGATGGCATTATCCTGGATTTGCTGGCGGCGGAGATTACCGCGACATTGGAGAAAGACCCTGGCCAGTGTTACCGCTCATTGGAAGAGCAATTTGGGCGCACCTATTACGCCCGCCTCGACGCGCCGGCTAACACGGCGCAGAAAGCGGTATTGAAAAACCTCTCGCCGGAAATGATCGCCGCCAAGACGCTTGCGGGGTCGAAGATCCTCGCCAAGCTGACTCGCGCCCCAGCCAACAATGCCCCCATCGGCGGCTTGAAGGTTGTTGCTGAACAGGGCTGGTTCGCGGCGCGTCCCTCCGGCACCGAGGACATCTATAAAATCTATGCGGAGAGCTTTGTCAGCCAGGAACATTTGCAGCGCCTGCAAACCGAGGCGCAGGAAGTAATCAGTCAGGCATTCAAAGCAGCCGGGGTATAAGCCACAATCGCATAGCTATGCGCAGATTTTTCGAGCGAATTATAAACCCCGAATAAACGCCTCCCCCAGGGCAATCAACTCGGCGTGGTCTTCTGGTGGGTTGGCAGTTTCAAGCAGCGAGAGAGTTCGCTGACGCAGTAAGTCTTCCGCCCGCGGTCGGCCGCGCGCCTGCCATTGCTCTAACCCCAACCGAGGGAAGACCATGCTCTCATAATACGCCCGGCGATAAAGCTGTAGAGTCAGGTCGGCGTCCAGGAAACTCCCGCCCGGCCCGCGCTGAGCAATCTCGTCAACCCCAAGGACGGTATCATCCAAAGGGAAGCCTTGTGCAAATCGCAGCGCCTGAGCGATGACTTCATGCGAATATACCGCAAGGGCGGGAGAAAACACCTTCGAACCCAAGACGCCGCCCACAAACGGCGCCAAACCCACCTTGCCCAGCAAGCTGGTCAGATGATTCATCCATAATAGGCCGGCGGCTGGCAGGTCGGCGCCCCAGCCCAGACCACAGCCAGACGTCCCAGCGTGCGGCAGACCGTAATGCGCCATCATCTCCGCGCACGCCAGGTTGATGACAAACGTGTGCGGATCGTAAAAATCCTGCATGGCGCGCATGTCAAAGAAGGCTGGCAGGCTTCCCAGGATGATCGGCGCGCCAGGGCGAGCCAGTTGCGCCAACGTCAGGCCAGCCAGTAGCTCCGCGTTCATCAAAACCAACGTTCCAGCGGCGGTGATAGGGGTGGACATCCCCGCCATGCTATAGTTCGAGTAGATCACCGGCAAGCCGTGTTGGATGGCTTCCAACATCTTATCCGCGGTACTGGCGTTGATGATCAACGGAGTGATGGGATTGAAATATGGCAGGAGAAAGGGCTTGTCGCCAAGTTCGCCGTGCATGCGCTGCGCCAATTTAAGCACATGGGGAAACAGGTCTTCGTTCGATATTAACAGCAACAGCGGTCGGGTGGTATTGGCGATCATCTCCAGGGTGGCGTACATATCGGCGGTTTCAGGTGGGTAATCCTGAACGACGCCAATCGTAGAAACGACATCATATAAAGGCAGGCTGTTTACCAACCGGGTGCATAACGCCATGTGTTGCCTGGTGAAAGGGGTCACATCGTCGCTGAGCGGGTCTTGATAGTATAAATTGGTGACGCCCAGGCCAAAACGCGCGCGCCCCTCACCAAGACGAAATGCCAGTTCGCCACGGCGATCATAGACCTCTACCACCGACGGCGCGGACTGGATCGCCCATTCCACCAGTTCAGGCGACAACGTCACTCGTTCCTGATTGAGCCAGCGCGCCCCTTCCGCGGCGGTGAACATCCGTCGAGCAGCGGGCGAATCGACGCGCACCCCAACGCGGGTGAGGATCTCCAGTGATCGTTGGTGGATATACTGAATTTGCTCCTCTGTCAGGAGATTCATTTTGGGGCTAACGCTGGCTGTCATGGCATATATCTCCTTGCAAGTAGATTCAGCCATTGGCGCGCAAATAACGCAACGCCGTCTCTGCCAGAAGCGCCGCGCCAATCGGCAGACACTCCTCATTGAGGTCGAATTGTGGGCTGTGTAAATGACGCTCATCGCCCTCAATGCGGCACCCCAGGGAAAACATCGCGCCAGGGGCAATTTCCGAGAAGCAGCCGAAATCCTCCGCTCCCAAACCGTTCTCTGGCGGCAGCACGTGTTGAGGGCCAAGCAAATCTGCGGCAGCCTGACGGATCAGTTCGACCACGCCTGGATCGTTGAACATTGGCGGCGTGCCAGGCTCGATTTTGAGCTGATAGTCGCCACCCAGGGTGCGGGCCACCTGCAAAGCGCGTTCTATTTCCGCGTGGATGGTTTCGCGCACCGACTTTTCGAGATAGCGGATCGTTCCAGACAGTTCCACCCGCTCCGGGATCACATTCTCCGCCTGGCCGCCGTGCAGGCTGCCAATGCTGACTACCGCCGGAGCAAAAGGATCTAATCGGCGAGAGACAATGCCATGCAGCGCCAGCAAAACATGCCCGGTGATATAGATGGGGTCCACCGTGTTATGCGGCGACGCGCCGTGCCCGCCCTGACCGTAAATGGAGGCAAAGAAAGAATCCACCCCGCCGGAAGCGGGGCCAGCCTCGAGGCGAATAGCGCCGACCGGAGTAGCCGGGTCCACATGCAAGGCAATAATACAGGCGACACCCTGCATAGCGCCATCCTGGATCATGCGTGGCGCACCGCTCAATCCTTCGCTATCGTTTGCCTCTTCGGAGGGTTGGATGAGGATGCGCACGCTGCCGGGAAAAGTCTCGCGCGCCAGCAGGGCGGCTGCGCCCAAAGCCATGGCGGTATGGGCGTCGTGGCCGCAGGCGTGCATCACGCCCGGGTTCTGCGAAACATACGGCGTATCATTCGCTTCCTGGATGGGCAGCGCGTCCATATCGGCGCGTATGGCGATCATCGGCGTTCCCTGACCAAAATCAGCCAGCACGCCGGTTTTCCCCACCCCACGCCGCACCCGCCAGCCCAGTTCACTCAACACCTTCGCCGCCTTCTCGCTGGTAACCATTTCTCGAAAACCCAGTTCTGGATGGCGGTGGATTTCCCGTCGCCAGGCGCGAATTTGTCCTTCGATGGCGCGAGCCTTTTCCAACATTGAAGACCTCCTTTCGATCAGTTTGCAGCCAAGACCTGCCCAGCCCCGGTCATAATTTCATCTAAATAACGCTCTTGCTCTGGAGATAACGGCGGAACTTCATGTTCCGTTAGAATGCGCTCCGCCTGCGCCTGGGCGCGCTCAGCCATATTTTTACGCTCGCCCTGCTCCCAGGTTTCCCAAGAGGCGCGCTCAGCAAGGCGGGTGAGCAACAACTCGCCAGAGCGCAAACGAAGCGAGGTATGCCGCTCGGCGAGGAAATTGCGCGGACCAGACATGGCGGCAGCAATCACCTCCACCGCCAGGGAATCGGCGTCGCAAGAAAAGCCGCGTAACAGGCGGCGAACGCTGGCGGCAATTTCATCGTCGCATACCATCTGAGCGTAAGAACCCATCACACCGGCCTCCATCTCGCCAATGCCGGAAAGCTCGTCTGCGCCAGCCAAAGCCGGGATGACCGCATTCAAGGCGCGCTCATAGCCATTCTGAATATCTAAGACATGGGCATTGGTCGAGAGGCCATATACATTGACCGGCAAGCCATAGAAATGACCCAACTGCACCGTCGCAGCGGAGGCTAACCCCAACTCGACCCCGCCCCAGACGGAAAAGCCGGTGCGCGGCTCCATCATCGCCAGACGACCGCAATAAATCACCGGCAAACCAGGGTGTACAAGCTCGGCGATCACCATGCTGGCCAGTAGCTCGGCGTTCTGTTGCACCAACGCGCCAGCAATGGACATAGGGGCGGTGGTTCCGGCAGTGGGGCAAGGCAACGGCGCGAATGTCACACCAGCCCGTGCGATTGCCATCATCGCCTCCACAATCGTATCGGGAAATGTCAGCGGGCTGACTGGCGAAACGCTCAGCGTCAGGTATTCCTGCGGCGGGCCCAACACTTCCGCCATGCGAATGGCAAATTCCGCTTCTGCGCCGGTCTGCACGCCAGGCCCCTGCAGGGGCTTGGTGGTGTGCGGCAAAGCATAGCGATACATCGCCAAAGACATCAAAACGCCAGGCACATCCAGAGGGGTGAAAAACGGCGTGATGGTGGTGACGCCCGGCAAAGCATCCAGGAGACGGGTGCTATCGCGCACATCTTGAACAGTGGCCGGGCGGCGAGCGCCGCTGCGATGGTCATACACATCTCGCGCGCCGCCTAGGTTATGCCAGTGCAGTTCGCCGCCGCCCAACACTTTGATTGTACCGCCGCGCCCGCGCAGGCGAACCTGGCGCGGCGGCAAGGTCAAGACGCGCTCGACCAGTTCGGGCGGCAGCAAGACACGTTCGTCCGTCATCCGCGCTCCTGCTTCAGCCAACAGCCGCCTTGCCGGTGCATAGCCTAGAAAGATGCCTGTCTCGCCGAGAATGCGCAACGTGGCGTGATGAATGGCTTCGATCTCATCCTGCGATAAAACCGAAAGTTGTAGCATCGTTTTTATTCCAGAAGCCGGGCAAGAAATTCAACGC
>Ga0226835_1001440_pt1 | contig 12873 bp, 10 predicted proteins | sample LAC_MetaG_1_FD_163627 | JGI IMG/M metagenome (GOLD analysis project Ga0226835, IMG submission 163627) | Anaerobic ammonium oxidizing microbial communities from anammox membrane bioreactor (MBR) in UC Berkley, California, United States -... | ecosystem: Engineered > Bioreactor > Anaerobic >...
CCAAACCCTGCCGCCGGGATGACCGCCTTGCGTACCTTGGGGCCAGCTTTGAGGGTGAGTTTTATGGCGGGTAAACCCAGATCATTTTCCAGAATACGCACCACGGCCTCCTGGTCAGCTTCACTACGGCATAAAAACTGTGCGGTGCCGTCGCCCTGGGAACCAACCCCTTTACAGCCATAGATATGCGGCTGAAGTGGAGCGTAACTGAGCACACGGTGCAAGACGGGGGCCGTCAATTCTTCCGGGCAAACGGGCGTGGCATACCGGTCAAAATATTCCTGGGCCTGTTGCATTAATGCTCCGAGAGCGGGGGCGTCTGAACGTTGCAGGGCCTCCACCGCGCGAAACACAATCTCTTTATTGATGGGTCCAAGCAGGCGCTGAACGTTTTGTTCGGCCTCGTTTTCGGCAAAGGGGTAACAACGGTTCAGCCGGTTGAGAATCTCCATGGTGTCTTTGTGAGAGAGTAAATCCACCAGAACGAAGTGCATGTCTTTGTCCACCCGGAGTTCTCTGGTTTCCAGACGGTCACCGTCAAAGGTCATCAAGACGGGACGGTTGCCATAGGCGCATCCCTGATCCATTCGCCCGCAACGGGAAGGAGTGGTGATTTCGCCCATGTACGCCAGTTCCATTTCGCCCCGGATGGTTAGCTTTAGATCATATATACGGTTGAAGGCCCGTGCAGTCAGGACACAAATAGCCGCACTGGAAGAAAGCCCCTTGCGAATGGGAATATCCGTTTTATAGTTGTGAATAACCAACCCTCGAACATGGTAATTCGTCAACACCTGGTAAGCTACCCCGGCAACATAGCTCCAGAACCCCCCCTGCTGGGCTTCTTCCAGAAGCGCCTGAGGTTCCATGGCGATTTCGTATGGGCCTACGACCTCACCTTCTGGGGTGGTGGAAGTGAGGATGAGCTTGTTGGGGTGGGGCTCTACTTCGGCGTAGATGCCCTGGTTGGTGCCACAAATGATGGCGTAACCTTTCTCAATTTCCGCATTGATCCGTCGGTAACCACCCGCCCAGTCGGAATGTTCTCCCAGCAGGCAGACGCGCCCGGGAACGAAGATTTTCATGCCGGCTCCTGATGTTGAGGATAAAGAACATCCTTATTGTATTGGGATTGGGCCACTGCGTCAATTTGATCAGCGCACAGGTTGATGGGATGGTGTTGTATAATTCACTCAGACGGTATGAAGACCCACATCATTCAGCTGGATAATCATGATGACGTCATTTCGGTGCGCGATAAAATGGCCTGGAGTAAGGCGCCACGGATTTTACTCGTCTGGCCTCAACGTGGGAGTATCCTGGAGCGGCAGGTAGACCTTTTTCTGCTTCAACGTCATGCCCGGTCGCTTGGAGCTCAACTGGGGTTGGTGACCCAGAATCAGGATGTGCGTCGAATCGCTCTGGAAGAGGGGATTCCGGTGTTTGGCTCGGTTGCGCAGGCGCAAAACCGTTCGTGGCGGCGTCCGCACCGGCAACGCAGACGGAACTGGCTGAATCAGCGGTCGCGTATGGCCCCTTCAGATTTACGCACGTGGAGGGCCTCCCTTCAACCGAAACAGATTGCGAACCCCTTTTTACGTGTCCCATTATTTGTTTTAGGAATTCTGGCGGTTTTTTCACTGGTTGCTTTCTTTTTACCATCTGCGAAAATTGTGCTTACCCCTCTCCAGATGGAACAAACAATGGATTTACCAGTCTGGGCAAGCCCTGATATTCCGGTGGTTAACCTTTCTGGTGGTCTGCCTGCCTTCCCGATAAGTGTGGTAGTAGAGGGGAGTGAACAGATTCCCAGCAGTGGAAAGACGGCTTTACCAGATCGATCAGCGACTGGCGAGGTGGTTTTATCCAACCTTGGGGCGCAGTCCATTGAGATTCCTCAGGGTACCGTCATTCTGGGCGGCGCGGACCGCTCTCAAAGGTATGAGACAACCCGCCGGGTAACTGTTCCTGGAGGGGTGGGTCAGACCATTACCGTGCCGGTGAGGGCGCTTTTACCCGGTTCGCAGGGAAACCTGGATGCCGGAAGCACTCTGGCGGTAGAAGGGTTGCTTGGAATGTCTGTTCTGGTGAGTAATCCGGAGCCGATCCAGGGGGGAGAAGATCGATGGACTTCCTCCCCAAGCGCGCAAGATTACCAGAACCTGGAGCAGAAACTGGAAAACTCTCTCCGGTCTGCTGCCATGGAAGAACTTTTAGCATCTTTGACTTCTGATCAGCTGATGGTGCCGGGAAGCCTGAAACTGACCCGAAAAATGAGCGAAACCCGAGAACCTCAGCCCGGCCAGCCAGGCAATGAAGCGCGCCTCAATCTGCAGATTGAGTTCACGGCATGGTATGTTCGGAAAGCGGATGTATATTCACTTTCTCAGGCGGCTCTAAACGTCAGTCTGCCGGATGGTTTTCACCCTTTACCGGAATCCCTGGAAATTCATTTTGCTGAGGAAAGCAAAGCGGATGCTCAGGGAGCAATCCATTGGACAATGCAGGTTTACCGAAAGGTAGAAGCAGATTGGTCAGGCGGCATTGCAGCCCAGGCGTTGGCAGGTTACCCTTCTGCCGAAGCGGTATCTAAACTTACGGCGATGTTTTCACTGGCCGAGCCTCCTGAGGTATATTTATTCCCATCCTGGTGGCCGAGAATGCCCTGGGTTCCTTTTCGGATCGAGGTTGTAAGGCGATGAGAGGAACCGGACGCATCCTGGGTGTAGATCCGGGCGATCAGCGCATCGGGCTGGCAATCAGCGACCCAACAGGTACAATTGCCGGCCCTCTGGGGGTCATTCATCACGTGGCAAGGGCTCTCGATGCGGCTCAAATTGCTCAGATTGCCCGGGAGCAGGGGGCAGTGAAGATTGTGGTGGGGCAGGCGCTGGATGAGGAGGGTTACCCAACCCCGCAAGGGCGTAAAGCGGCGCGCCTGGCAGAGGCCATTCGCGGGCAAACCGATATTCCGGTGGAGTTATGGGATGAGAGCGGTAGTACCCGCCTTGCGCGTGAATCACGGATTGCCATGGGGGTAAAACGCAGCCGTCGTGGCGGCCACCTGGATGAGATCGCCGCGACGATCATTTTACAAAGCTACTTAGACGCACAGGGTGAATGATGAAAAAGAGACCCCGTTTACGATGCCTCGAACTCATACTGCTGGGGGTGTTCATCCTTTCTTTCTTGCTGTTGCTAATTTGCGGTGCAGGGTATTACCTTCTTCCCCGCCTTGCGGAAGACGCTTTTGGCCCGGCCAACCCTGCAATGGGAGAGGTGCAACGAATCACTGCCTCGGTGGAATTGCTTCTTCACCGGGAAGATCTTAACCGTCCGCTGGATCGAGAAGGGCAACCTCGTACCTTTATCGTCCAGCTAGGAGAAACCGCCAATTCGGTGGCTGTCCGCCTTGAAGAGAGCGGTCTGGTCTGGAATGGCGCGGTTTTTCGAACTTACCTGGTGTATACCGGGCTGGATACAACGATTCAGGCTGGAGAATATACTCTCAGCCCGGCGATGACCCCTCGCGAAATTGCCCTGGAGTTACAGGATGCGACCCCTGAAGAGGTGGAGTTTAACATTCTGCCTGGTTGGCGCGCCGAAGAGATTGCCGCGGCACTGCCTACTTCTGGGTTGTCGATTCGCCCGGAGGCTTTTCTACAGGTGGTTAGAAAACCTCCGGATTCTATCCTTCCTGAGGATTGGCCCTCAGGAACGTCACTCGAAGGGACGCTCTTGCCAGGATCTTATCGGTTGATGCGTAATCTTACCGCAGATATGCTGGTGAGGACTTTCACCCGGGCTTTTGATCAAGCCGTGACTGATGATCTGCGGAGCGCGTTTGCGAGCCGGAATCTCAACCTGCAAGAAGCCGTTACGCTGGCTTCGATCGTTCAACGAGAGGCAGTAGTTGTCGAGGAGCAGCCATTGATTGCGTCAGTGTTTCTCAACCGTTTAACGGATGGAATGAAGCTCGATAGCGATCCCACCGTTCAGTATGCGCTTGGTTTTAATCCTGCTCAAAATACGTGGTGGACTAACCCGTTATCGGCCAGTGATCTGCGAATTAATTCCCCGTATAATACTTATTTGAACCAGGGGTTACCTCCGGGCCCAATTTGCAATCCTTCTATCGAGGCTCTGCGGGCAGTGGCTTACCCGGCCCAGACCCCCTATTATTATTTTCGCGCCGCCTGTGACGGTTCGGGGCGGCATACCTTTACGCGAAGCTACGAAGAGCATTTACAGAACGCCTGCCCGTGAATTTCTTCAGAAAAGGAGCAACCATGGAAATCCTGGGAATCGATATCGGCGGAACCGGCATTAAAGGGGCAGTAGTGAATACTGAGACCGGCGAGATGGTCACCGAACGCTACCGCCTCCCCACCCCCGAAAAGGCCCGGCCTGAGGAGGTGGCCGTAACTGTGAAGGAGCTGGTAACCCACTTTGATTATCATGGGCCTGTAGGGGCTGGCTTTCCGGCGGTGGTTCAGAAGGGCGTGGTGCGCACTGCGGCGAACATTCATAAAACCTGGGTTGGCCTGGATGCCGCGGCTTTATTCAGCGAGGCTACGGGGTGTCCTTTCTATGTGGTGAACGATGCCGACGCTGCCGGGCTGGCGGAGATGTCCTTTGGCGCCGGACGCGGTCAGATGGGGGTGGTGATGATGATCACCATCGGCACGGGAATCGGCACGGCGCTTTTCATTGACGGGATTCTGGTGCCGAACACAGAACTGGGGCACATCGAAATTCGCGGTAAGGATGCCGAATCACGTTCCTCAGATGCAGCCCGACAGCGGAAAGAACTTTCGTGGCAGGCGTGGGCAAAACGTTTGAATGAACACCTGGAGCGGTTGGAAAATCTCTTCTGGCCCGATCTCTTCATTCTTGGCGGCGGCGTCAGTAAGTCGGCAGATAAATTTGTTCCTTATTTCAATCTTCGGACCAGGGTGGTAATCGCTCAATTACTTAACCAGGCAGGGATCGTAGGCGCGGCGCTTTACGCCAAAACGAAAATTGGCTGATAGATCCTTGCTTATGCTAACCGGTTGCGCCTGAACCGACCATTCCTCCCTCGGTCAGGCGGCGGAGGTTGCTCAACGCGTTTTGGATTTGATCCGCGGATACCGGGATACCCGTATCGCGATGAAGAAGTTCACCGCGTTGAGCCTTTTCGAGGGCAACCTCCAGAATGGTCAGGTTGCGATTCGCCGCTTCCTTCACCAGTACAGCCCCGGCGCTATAACCAATGAGAGGGTTCAGGGCCGTCACGAGGATGGCATTCCGCGCCAACCAGCCTTCGGCTTTTTCGCGGTTGGCCTGTAATCCGAGCACACACTTCTCGGTAAATGCGCGGATTGAACCGATACCAACCTGCATCGCTTCAAAAAGGTTGTGGGCGATAATCGGCATCATCACGTTCAGTTCGAGTTGCCCGGCCTGCGCCGCCAGTGAAATGGTCAGATCGCATCCCTGAAGATGGTACATGGCCATATTAAGCATCTCGGCCATCACTGGATTCACCTTCCCGGGCATGATGCTCGAACCGGGCTGTACAGCCGGCAGGCGGATTTCATCCAGGCCGGTGGCAGGACCCGAAGCCAGCAGACGAAAATCGTTGGCGATGCGGGTGAGGGTAATGGCCAGGGTTCGCAGGGAGGCAGAAAAATCCGCTACATCGGCCATGCTTTGCATACTTTCGAAAAGGTTATCCGATCCTTCAAGCCGAAGCCCGGAAAGAGCGCTCAGATGCTTTACCATGCGCTGATGATACTCCGGGTGGGCATTCAGCCCGGTGCCGACAGCGGTGCCGCCAATGCCAAGGCGGCGCAGGCCTTCGGCGGCGCGGCGGATACGCCCGGCATCTCTTTCGACCGCACAGGCATAACCGGAAAACTCCTGCCCCAGCCTTATTGGAACCGCATCCTGCAGATGGGTGCGCCCGGATTTGATCACATCATCAAAGGCTGCGGCTTTGTCTTTGAGGGCAGTGGCAAGGTTCTCTACAGCATCGAGGAGTTTATCCAACCGCCAGAGCGCTCCCAGGCGAATGGCGGTTGGGATGACATCATTGGTGGATTGAGACATATTAACATGATCATTGGGATGAACAGGCAACCCTCCGAGCAGACGTGAGGCCAGGGTTGCGATCACCTCATTGGCATTCATGTTATGGCTGGTGCCTGCGCCGGCCTGGAATGGGTCGACAACGAACTGATCATCCCACTGACCTTCCATCACTTCACCGGCTGCGCGAGCGATTGCCTGGGCTATTGGTTTGTCCAGCAAACCAAGCTCACCATTGACTTCAGCCGCTGCCCGTTTAATCAACGCCACAGACCAAATCCATGCCCGCCAGGGCCGAATGCCGGAGATCGGGAAATTCTCAACTGCTCGCTGAGTTTGAGCACCCCACAGGGCATTCTGGGGAACGTGGACTTCACCCAGGGAGTCGCGTTCAATGCGGAAGGTGCCTGTTTCTGGATTCATAGATCCTCCAGGAAAAATTGAGGACTACCCGTTTGCGTACCTAACGGATAGCCCTCAGGAATATCCTCAGGGAAAAAAGTTATCCGGGGAGACCAGACTCCCCTGTCGATCCTCTGGTAAGGCCCGGCTCAAGAAGCAGCGGAATATCCGGGTCCTTCTTTGAAGAATTTTTTATTGATCTCAATGGCCGGGGTAAGATCGACAACCTCACCAGCCTTAAGTGTCTTGGTGGCTTCCAGATGAACCGGTTCACCTTCATGGTTGACCCCATCATAAACCTCGTCGAAACCGGGGGTGCCAACCGGCATGGAGAGCCGCTGTCCTTCTTTGGCTTTGAAGGCAGAGGGAACTTCATCCTCAGGGAAGATGGCTTCCCAGGGGCATTCGGGGACGCAGGCACCGCAATCGATGCAGGTATCTGGGTCGATGTAGAACCACGGCCACTCACTTTCGGGTTTACCCGGAACGATACATTCGACCGGGCAGACGGTAACACATCCACCGTCGCGCAGGCAGAGGCTGGTGATTACGTGCGTCATGGATTCCTCCTTCGAAAAATGAACCTGAACCTTAGATCGCTCACGATTTTTGTTCAAAACGCCGCTGAGCTGCTTCCCAGTCTACCAGGTTCCACCAGTTAGACAGGTATTCAGCGCGGCGATTTTGATACTTCAGGTAATAGGCGTGTTCCCAAACATCCACTCCGATGATTGGGTACAGACCTTCGGCCAGGGGGGTGTCTTGATTGGGGGTAGAATGAATGACCAGCCCCCCGGAAGAATTGCGGCTTAGCCAGGCCCAGCCGCTGCCAAAACGCCCCAGCCCTGCTTTCTCGAATAGCTCTTTGAATGCCGAAAAACTCCCGAATGTTGCCTGAATGGCCGACGCCAGGCTTCCGACCGGTTCTCCGCCTTTCCCGGTGCCCATTATGGCCCAGTAGAGGTTGTGGTTGTAATAACCACCCCCATTGTTACGTACGGTGGTGCGGATATCTTCGGGAATGTTTTCCAGGTCTTTCAAGATCATTTCGATCGGCAGGTCAAAGAACTGCGGGTGCTTTTCAAGTGCGGTATTCAGGTTGTTCAGATACGTGGCGTGATGTTTACTGTAGTGAAGCTCAACGGTGCGGGCATCGATATAGGGTTCGAGGGCATCGTAAGCATAGGGAAGGGGAAGCATTGAGAAGGCCATTGGGTTACTCCTTAATTATAATATAATAGAGTCTCCGTGGAATACCATCGCTGATATTCCAACGGTTTACGAGAAAGGCCGGGGCCTGCTTTAGGGCAGGTTCCTGAAAGTTACGATCTAATTCTATCTATTTGGGTGATGTTTGTCAAATTATCAGGAAAGAAATTCCATGACGCCAGAATCCCGACCTCCTGCATCTCCATTTTTGGTGTTGTTTCTCGGAATCTTCGCAGTATCTACCTCGGCTGTCTTCGTAAGGTTGGCGCAAATGGAAGCCGCCCCGCTGGTGGTGGCGGCGTATCGCCTGGTTTTTGCCAGCCTGATTCTCCTCCCGTTTACTTGGCAGAAAAGAGACGAGATTCGCCAGTTGAAGAAAGACCAGATCACTTGGCTGCTTGTTTCGGGGGCGTTTCTTGCGGTTCACTTTGCGGTGTGGATCACCTCTCTGGCATATACCAGTGTGGCGAGCTCAGTGGTGCTGGTTACCACAACTCCCCTGTGGGTGGGTCTGTTCTCTCCGATCTTCCTCAAAGAGCGATTAAGCCCACGAATATGGGGTGGGTTGCTGGTGGCGCTGTTTGGAGGGGTTCTGGTGAGCCTGGCTGAGGTCTGTTCGTGGGCAGGTAGCGGGCTGGCCTGTAGTGGTCTGGAAGGATTCTTTCAGGGTCGGGTTTTTTGGGGAAATATCCTGGCACTGGCGGGAGCCTGGTTTGCCGCGGGGTATATGCTTGTAGGCCGGAAAGTGCGGGCTACGCTGTCTCTGGTGAGCTATATTAGCGTTGTCTACGGTTTTGCAGCCATTCTTCTGGTGGGTATGGCGCTGCTTTCCGGGGAGGCCCTGAGTGGGTTTCACGGGTTGACGTATGTATGGTTAATCTGTCTGGCGGCCATTCCACAGCTTCTCGGGCACACCTCTTATAATTTTGCCCTGGGGTATCTCCCGGCGGTTTTCGTTTCCATTGCGGTATTAGCGGAACCCATAGGAGCAACGTTACTGGCCATTCCCGTGCTGGGGGAATGGCCAGGGTTTTTGGAGGTAGCAGGTGGCATGATGATTTTGATGGGTATCTCGCTGGCCACCTGGAATGGTCAAAAGAGAGGAAAGCGTTAAAGCTCCTCCGCCCGGGTGATTACGTCCATTTTTTAACGACTTTCGGCGGCTTCATCGATTCTGGAAGGCGGCTATACAGAAAATTCGTTTCTTTGATGCGGGCTTTGAGAGCATCATCGAGAACGTGTGCCTCAAAGCGCCATGCCCAGTTCCCTCCAGCCCGCCCGGGGTAGTTCATGCGGGCTTCACTCCCAAGTTTTAGGAAATCCTGCAGGGGTGCCAGGGCGAAAACCGCCACTGAGCTCCACACGGCACGGATCAAATCCCAGGAAATATCCTCTCCAGAACGCGCCAGATAACGGCGAGCCAGGTCTCTCTCTTTTTCAGGAGCCGAAAGATACCATCCCAGTGAAGTGTCATTATCGTGGGTGCCGGTATATGCCACGCAGTTGCGAACATAATTGTGCGGGAGGAAGAGATCGTCCGGGTCAGCGGCAAAGGCAAACTGAAGAATTTTCATACCGGGCAGGCCAAATTGATCGCGCAGGGCAATGACATCTGGCGTGATTTCCCCAAGATCTTCGGCGATAATGGGCAGGTCTCCCAGTGCGTTCTGCAGGGCCTCAAAGAAAGCTGCGCCGGGTCCGGGTGTCCACTTGCCATGTTCCGCAGTGGGATGCCCGTAAGGGACCTCCCAGTATGCGGCGAACCCACGAAAGTGATCCAGACGAATGATGTCTACCGTTCGAAGCGTGGCTCTGATCCGTTCAGTCCACCAGGCAAAGCCGGTCTGCTGATGATCATCCCAACGATAGAGAGGGTTTCCCCAGAGTTGCCCGGTCTCTGAAAAGTAATCCGGTGGAACCCCGGCGACCACGGTAGGACGACTTTCATCATCAAGGTAGAATAATTCGGGGTGAGACCACGCATCGGCGCTGTCATAGGCCACAAAGATGGGCACATCTCCGATGATTTGAATCCCTCTCGTATGGGCGTATTGACGGAGTGCCTGCCACTGGCGAAAGAAAAGGAATTGGCGGAAGATGTGGTTCTGAATGGCATCGGCAAATTCGGCAGCAAAGGTCTGCAGGGCGCCGGGTTCTCTCCGGCGTAATGGCCTGGGCCAGTTTTCCCAGGATACACCCCCCTGAGATTCTTTAATCGCCATGAAGGTCGCAAAATCGGACAGCCATGAGGCGTTTTCGGCCTGGAATTGTTCAAAGGCTTCCCTGCGCCTGGACGAGCCGGAACGTTTGAAGCGGTGGTAGGCTCGATCCAGGAGGGTGAGCTTCCACTGGATCACCGGCCCATAATCTACCCGGTCTGTGGGAAAGGCAGGGCGGTCTTCCAGATCTGCGGCGGTTAGCAGGCCATCCTCAAGGAGCAATGCCGGGCTGATCAGATAGGGGTTACCCGCAAAAGCAGAGAAGCACTGATAGGGAGAATCTCCATAACCGGTTGGGCCTAACGGGAGAATCTGCCATAATGAACAACCAGATTCCGCCAGAAAGTTGACCCAGCGATATGCCTCTGGGCCAAGATCGCCGATGCCATCCGGGCCGGGAAGGCTGGTTGGGTGAAGGAGAATACCTGCAGAGCGAGTGAAGTTCATTCAATTTCTCCCTGAGTTTGGGTTGAGTCGGTTAATGTGTTGTAGAGATCAAGATAAGCCTGAGCGGAACGAGACCATGAAAAATCCTGACTCATGGCAAAACGTTGGCGGGCAACCCAGGAGGGACGGTCAGCGTATGCTGTAAAGGCGCGACGCAGGGCCGCTGCCAGCGCCGGTGTAGAGGCAGTTTCGAAGAGGAAACCACTGCTACGAGTGGGATCGTCCAGGTCGATGATCGTATCGCGCAGGCCGCCAGTAGCGTGAGCGACTGGTAAACAGCCGTAACGCATGGCGATCATCTGAGTGAGGCCGCAAGGCTCGTAGCGGGATGGCATTAATAACACATCACCCCCGGCAAACATACGGCGAGAAAGCTGGCTGTCGAAGCGCAACACAGCCCGAACCCGACCGGGCAAATCCAGTTCCAGACGGCGAGCTGATTCCTCGAGAAGAGGGTCTCCGCTTCCGAGGAGAATAGCCTGCCAGGGTTCGCTCTGAACCTGTCGCAGGGCGTCGGCTACCAGATCGATGCCTTTCTGGCGGTCAAAACGGCTCACGAGGATGAGCAGCGGGGCGTCGCTCCACGGGTCAAGCCCAACCTCTTCCAGAAGGGCCTTCCGATTTTCTTCCCGCGGGGAGAGATCATCCCGGCTGAAAGGCGCTCTGATCATGCGGTCAGTGGTCGGGTCCCATTCTTTCATATCCAGCCCGTTAAGAATGCCCGTAAGCGAGCTGGCCCGGGATTGGAGGAAGGTTTCCAGCCCACAACCAAATTCAGGAGTGAGGATTTCACGGCTGTACGTTGGAGACACAGTGGTAATGTGGTCGGCCGCGGCCAAGCCCATTGGAAGAGGTTGATAGCTCCCCCAGGGAGGGAGGCGTGGATCAAGCCTGGGCTTGATGCCGTACGCCCGCATGGCCTGGTCGGTGCCAGCGCCCATATACGGAAGGTTATGCACGGTCAACACCCCACGGGTAAAACGAAAGAAGGGATCGTGTTCCCGAATTTCTGCCAGCTGGTGAATGGCCAAAGCGGCGTGCCAGTCATGGGCGTGGAGGATATCTGGTTTCCATTGGAGGGCACGGCATAATTCCAGGCACGCCAGGGAGAAAAAAGTGAATTTCTCTCCGTCTTTTTGAGTATCGAGGCTGTAAACGCCGCCTTCCTTGGGGATCGGGTCGCCGTCGATGAGGTAAGCGGGAATACCGCGAAAATTGGCCAGGTAGGCGCTGGCTTTCTGCGAGCCTGCCGAGGTGGGAATGGAGAACGTCACCTCAGGCTCAGGAGGGGCAACATGACGGGGGATTACCGCATGGAAGGGAATGGCCACGCGAATATCGAGCTGCGTTCCCTTGAGAGTTGAAGAGAGATCAAGAAGAGCTGGAGGGAGCGAACCGACGACATCACCCAGCCCTCCCACTTTGACAAAAGGAGCGGCTTCGGCAGCCACAAACAGGATGCGTAGAACGTCTTGCTTCATCGCTTTTCTGATTGTACCATGTCGATGTAGTCACTGATGATGGTCTGGTCGGTTGGTGCACCGAGGTAAGCGAGCAATTCCTGGGTCAGATCAGCTTTCTGGCGGGCGTCTTTGCGGCTCCAGGTACGGGCTTTTATTTCCAGGAAGCAACCGAGAGGGGGGGTGGTGATGGTATCAAGATTGACGAAGAACTCGGTTTCCTTGAAACTGATCAAAAAACGTAAACGGTCTTTTTGAATTTCTACTTCTCGCTGGGGTTTAAAGTACTCCCGGTAGAAACGTAAGGAGTGAGATGCCGGTGCGTAATAGCGGCTGCGAGAAAGTAGCACCTGGGGGAGGTGGTGCTCGTGTGCGCCGATGAGCGTTAGCCTGGAGCGGACATTGTAGACTTCTCCTTTCTCGTTAACAAAATCATCCTCACGGTAACGGAGAATACCTTCTTCTTCCTGTGAGAAGAAGAAGTAGGTGTCATATTCATGATAGTGGCGTTTACGCAGGATATGAATTAGCGGTTTCTGCAGCGATTCCAGGATCGGCTCGATACGTTCAAGGGGAACTTTCGCCTGAATCTCGAAGCTTTCTTCTTCCATGGCCCCGCCAATGGCAACCAGTTTCGAAAGGATGGATTGTTCCCGCTGAATGAGGAAGGTGTCGATGCGGCGGGCATACTCCTGCCCGGCCTGGATCAGCTCCGCTTCGTTCAGAGTAAGCAAAGCGCGGTCGCGCATTAACCAGCGGCCGTTGACCATCACATCCGTAACATCGGTCGATTTGGCGGCGTAAACCAGCTGTGCGTAGGCGCTGTTTTCATCGCGCAGGAAGCGAGGAGCATTATGCAACGGGAAAATATTGACTACAATCAGGTCGGCGCGCTTTCCGGGTTCAAGAGAGCCGGTAAGATGCCCAATGTGCATGGCCTGTGCCCCGAGGCGGGTAGCCATGAGTAAGGCCTGAGGGGCGGGCACGGCTGTGGGATCACTGGTAGAGCCCTTGGCCAAAAAGGCCGCCAGACGAATCTCTTCAAACATATCCAAATCATTGTT
>Ga0226835_1001441_pt1 | contig 12872 bp, 13 predicted proteins | sample LAC_MetaG_1_FD_163627 | JGI IMG/M metagenome (GOLD analysis project Ga0226835, IMG submission 163627) | Anaerobic ammonium oxidizing microbial communities from anammox membrane bioreactor (MBR) in UC Berkley, California, United States -... | ecosystem: Engineered > Bioreactor > Anaerobic >...
GCAGGACAAGAGCGGGGAGCTGCACGTCCTGACCATCCGGGAGGGGGAGGGGTGGAAATTCGACCACATCCTCTTCACGCAGGAAGTCAAAGCCCTCGAAGCCCTGGACAGCGCTCCGGAGGTGCAGCCATGAAAGAGCGGGTGTGGATTCTTGTCCTGCTGTGCGTTCTGCTGGCGGCCAGCGTGCGCCCGGTCTCTGCGGGCTGGGGGGATTTCTTCGACCAGAATGGGAACATCCAGCCGGGGGTGATCGACCTTGGGGAGCAGCGGCGACAGGCGGACTGGATGCCGCAGCTGCCGGAGTGGGCCCCGGAGTGGGCAGATCAGCTGACGCAGGCCACCTACCACGCCTACGCGCTGCCGTCGGGGGAGACGGTGCTCCTGCCCACCACGAGTACGCTGTTCTTCATGGCGCTCAACCCGCAAGAATCCGGACTGGCCAATCTGTCCGGGGAGGTGTACGGTTCGGGGGTTGGAATGGTGATACAGGGAGGCGGGGAAATCTTGGGGGGAAATGTGACCGGGGCCGATCTGGTCAAGGGCGTGTTCAAACTGCTCGGCCTGCCCTACACCGACGAGATTGCGGACGCGGCGATCCGCGGAGAAGACGCCTGGTCGGTGCTGTGGAAGGAAGACGCGAGAAATATTTTCGACATCCTGAAAAAAGCCATGCGGGACGACAAACACCTGTACCTGGCGGCCTTGCTGTACGGGAAGTGTGACGTTTCGCCGGTGGGCTGTCCGCCGGAACTGCTGGCGGCGATGAACCCGCCCGACAGGACGCAGGTGGACGCGCCTTCTGCGCCGCGCTGTCCGGCTCCGAAGGTGACGCCGGGGCAGATCAGCGCGGCGGCGAGCAAGACCGCGCCGAACTACGCGCTGGTGACGGGTCAGGACCCGGACAAACGCGGGGTGGATTTGCAGTTCACCCTGACCATCGCCCCGACGGTGCTGGAGTACTACACACTGGAAAAGACATCCAGCAGGCTGTGTATCAGCCCTGCGGGGAGTATCGTGGACACCCCGCCGCCGGTGGAAAAGATCTGTCTGCCCCCCAACCGCTACGAGGAGAAAGAGGTCGAGGAGTGCGTCCTGCACACGCGCAGCTTCTGCGAGCAGGCGCGCGGGGTGCGGGCGACGGCCAGCCTGAAGCAGTCCAGCCGGGACTGGATCACCGGCGAACTGGCGGAGTGGTATCCCGGAGCGCACCTGATCCAACCCGACTGGCTGTGGACGCAGGAGAAGGGCACGGGCGGGTGCGACGGTTCGAACACCTACCGCTGGACGCTCAATATTCCGAAAGTGCAGGTGCGCGATCCGGGCTTCTACGGGATGAAGATCAGCGGGGAGACCCTGGGGACGCCGGTCTCCAGTCCGCGCCTGATCGACCAACCGGCGGGGGAGTTCGACGTGTACCTGCTCATGACCTCGCTCATCCGCTGAGGGCTGAAGGTGGACACCCTGCTGCTGCCGTTCGTCTGGGCGCTCAACGGGCTGCTGGCCACGCTGTATCTGCTGGCGGAGCACTGGGCGCTGGTGGCCGTGCTTCCCCTGCTGGGCTATCTTCTGGTCAATTCCTCCGCTTCCCCCCATCCTGCTGTGGAAGGGCAGGCGCGCGTCATGCGTCCTGCCCTTCTGGGGGCGGCGGGGCTGGCGCTGGCGGCGGTGGTGTTCGCGCCCAGACCCGTCCCGTACCTCATGGCGGGATTGCTGGGTGTGGGGGCGGTGGCGCTGCGGCTGGACGGTTACCGCCCGGATGAAACGCTGTGGAGCCTGATCCAATCCGTGATCCTCTACGCGCTGGTGGGGCTGGGGGCGCGGGTACTGACCTTCCTGCTGGACAACGGCGGGGCGGAAGGGATCAACGGCGGGGTGAATTACCTGGCGGTGCTGGTGTCCTTCACCCTGTGGCTCATGCCCATCACCCAGGCGGGGATGCTGGTCAAGAATCTGCTCGTTCACGCTCCTGCCGGAGCAGATCCGTACACGGTCATCAGCCGGGCAAGGGAAAGGCGGTAGCGATGCTGCGCATTCTGGATAACGGGATCGATACACACAACGGGCGGTGCAACGCGCTCTGGTGTCTGGTGGAGGAGAACGGACAGCAGTACTACCGCGCTTCTGTGCTGCGGGAACTGACCGCGCTGACCGAAGACCCGCAGAACCGGCGCACGTCCGGCGAAGGACTGCTCGGCAAACAGTGGGCGGCAATTACCGGGCTGTACAATGCCGGGGTGAACTTCCTGTACACGGCCTGCGGCGTGTTCCAGCCGGAGCATGTCGGGGTGGTGCAGCTGTACGGCGCGGCGGCGTCCGCGGCGACCCGTGAGCAGGCCATCCAGAAAGCCCTGACTGACTACGCTTCGGTGGAGGCGACCCTGGCGGGGTACGCGCAGTCCAGACTGCAAGCCCCCGATCTGGAGCTCATGCGCTGGTATGTGGAGTTTTTGAGCAGCGCACGCCGCCCGCTGGCGCTGCTGGGTTACCCCGACCCCAGGGTCAAAGCCCGCAGCGCGGGCAGGGACGGGGCAATGCCCGAAGAAGCCGACGACCTGGCGCAGGAGCAGAACGAAATCCTCTTCCGGGGGCTGGCCAAACTGCGGGAGAATTTTGTCTTTCAGGTGGTGAGCGACCACGTTGCCCGCGGGGAACTGGTGCGCCATCTGGAACGCATGGCGCGGATCGCCTCAAACTTCGCTTCCCGGCGCAAGGGAAGCAAGTCCATCGGGTTCAGCGTGGGACTGCCCATCTTCAACGCTCTGGCGCACGGCTACGGCGGGAGCGGCGGACACGCCGAGTCTCACGCCACGAATGAGGCTCTGTCCCGGCAGCACGGATGGGGAAACGCGAAGAGCGAGAACTGGTCTCACTCCGTCACCAACGGGACAAGCGTGACCAACGGGACTTCGGAGACGGTAAGCGGATCGCGTTCGGTGACGGTAGGCGAAAGCGACATGACCGGGCATACTGTCTCGCATTCGGTGACGGAGAGCAGCGGCACGGGAACGTCCAGCGGGAGCGGATCGAGTTGGGGTCTGACCCACTCGGCCAGTATGAGCCAGGGGGTGAGCACCAACGGCGGGATAGAAGGCGCACCGCTGGGCATTGGGGCAAAATTCGGCGTTGGCGGCAATCAGTCTGTGACCGAAGGCTACGCTCTCAACCAGGGCGGCTCGTCCTTCTCGTCCACCTCATCGTTCCAGTCGACGAGCGTCTCCAACGGTACGGCGGACACAACGGCGCACAGCGTCTCGCGCAGTGAGACCGAATCCTCCGGCTGGGCGCGTTCGAGTATGCACGCCGTGACGTCCATGCACGCCGAATCGGACAGCGTGGGCGGGGGACGCTCCACTTCTCAGAACTGGGGGGAGGGGTACGGACGGAGCGAAGGTCGGGGCGATTCCCGCTCCCTTGCGGGCGCAGAAACACTCGGCTCCGGGCTGACCTACGGGCTGTCCCCGTCCATCAACCTCAACCGCACCTGGCAGGTGGAAGACGACGTGGCCGAACGCCTGACCGAAATCCTGCGCGGCTTCGAGGGCCTGCTCAATACCGCCACGCACTCCGGCGGATTTGTCACCAGCGCCTACCTGGTGACCGATTCCGACCGCGCCGCAACCGCCGCCGCTTCGCTCATCCCGCAAGCGTTCTACGGGGAGGGAACACCCACACCGGTGGTGACGACCCAACCGCCGGAGGAAGAACGGGACGCCGTACTGGATGCGATGCGGGCGTTTGTTCCCTTCCGTCAGTCGAGCGGAGATCCGCAAGACCCCTTCGACGGCTGGCTGTTTTGGCGCTACGCCACCCTGCTGCCCGCCGACAAGGTGGCGGCATACGTCACGCCGTCCCTGCTGCAGGAAGGCACGCTGAAGGTCATCGCCCCCATTCCCGACGGGATGGGCTTCTACCCGCGCATGCGCGGGGAGGTGGTGCTGGGGCACCAGTACAGTCCGAACACCGGCGATCTGACGCACGCGCCGGTGTGTATCGACAAGCCCCGCCTGATGCACACCATGTTCGCCGGGGATACGGGGTTCGGCAAATCGGTGGCGGCGATGCGCATGGCCTACGAGATGGCGCTGAAGTGGGGCATGCGGGTGGTGGTGCTGGACTTCGGCTTTGCCTGGCGCAGTCTGCTGAATGCGCCGGGGCTGGAAGGGCGGGTGGACATCCGCCAGCTGCGCCCGGACGGGGTGCGTCCGCTGCGCTGGAACCCGCTCCAGGTGGGGACGTACATCAACCCGGAGACGCAGATCAAAGCCTTTGCGGACGTGTTCGGGAGCGTGGCGCAGCTGGGGCAGAAGCAGCAGCAGCACCGCCTGCTGGACGCAGTGCGCACGATCTACCTGCGCCACGGCGTGCTGGTGGACGATCCCGAAGTGCGCGCCGATCCGCAGTGGAGCCGGGTGCGCCTGGAAGAAGCGCCGAGGCTCGACCTGCCTGCGGATGCGCCGCTGGGAGACCTCACCCCGGACGAGCGCCAGCGGGTGGCGGTGGAGCGCAGCAAGGCGGTGGGACTGCAAGACCTGTACCAGGAGATCGAGGCGCAGTACGATGCGCTCCCGCCGCGCGACCAGGTGGGGCGCGGGGTGCTGGAGGGTATCCTGTGGCGGCTGAAGAGCCTGGTGCGGGGCGCCCCGGCGGCGCAGTTCCAGCCGGGGGCGGACACCGTGCCGGTGGAAGACCTCGGCCGACCGAACGGCGTGGTGGTGCTGGAGGGGGGCAAGTTCCTGGACAACTTTGCCAAAGCCTGGCTCTTGGGCTGGGCAGGCTGGATGATTTACTCCGACATGGTTGCCCGCCGGGAACGGCAGATCAACCGCGGCGAAGCCGACCTGTTCATGGTCTTCGAAGAGGCCAACATCATCTTCACCGGGCTGGAAGGCGGGGAGAGCAGCGAGGGGCGCAGCTCCCCGTCGGTGGGCGAGCAGTACAGCAACATGTTCCGCGATTCGAGAAAATACGGGGCGTTCTTCGGGGTGGTGACGCAGTCGCCGAGCCTCATCCCGCAGGGGATCATCTCGTCGTGCAACAACCTGGTGGTGGGTTTCCTGAAGAACCCGGAGGACAAGAACATCGTGTTGTCTGCGCTGGCGCGCAGCGAAAAGGGCTTCGTGGATGAACCCTGGCGGCGGTTTCTGTCCGACGAGTCGATCGGGATGGTCATCGGGCGCTTCCCGTATGCCCACAGCCGCGAAATGCAGCTGCCCTTCCTGTTCCATCCGCTCATGCTGGACGTGCCGGAACCGACGGACGAAGAGATTGCCGCAAAGCTGGGGAGGATCAGGCTGTGAGTGTGAAGGGAAAAATCTGGATGGTACTGGTCTTATGCGTTCTGGCGCTGTTCGCGGTGGTGGTGGCGGCGCAGCGTGAACCGGAGCGGGTGCATCCCTGGCAGGGCGGGGAGATCGTCACCTCCACCCCGCTGCCGGAACTGCTGGAGGCGAGCGCCACGCCGTGGTGGAAAGAACCGCTGCCCACGCCGCTCCGCCTGGCCACCTCCACCCCGACCCCGACCCGTAAGCCGTGAGGAAAAACATGGAGGAGCGAAAAACACAACCACAACATTACGACATTCCGCTGCGGGAGATTGCGGAGCAGTTGAACGGCGCATTGCCGCAGTATGTACTGGTCGTGGTTGCCGAGAAAGAGGGCGACCATGAGCGGGTCGTACACTGCGACCTGCGGGAATACCGGGATGCGCTGGGAATCTACGTCAGTATTCAGCAAACCAGGCCGTGAGGTGAAAAAAGAGATGTTCAAAAAGGTGGTACCGTATCTGTTAGCTGCTGTCGTGTTCCTGTTCGTGCTGGCGTTCCTGCGTCCGCCTGCCCAGACGCCGGTGGTGACCGCCGCGCTTGACCTGCCTGCCGGTCACACCCTGACCGAAGGCGACCTGACCCTGCGCTCCCTGCCTGCCGAAGCCCTGCCCGCCGAAGGGGTGATCACCGACCCTGCGCAGGCGGTGGGGCAGACCCTGCGGGTGGATCGTACCGCCGGGGACGTGATTCTGTCCTCCCACCTGGGAGAGAGCCAGGTGGCGTTGAAAGCGGATGAACGCGCCGTTGCCGTGCATGTCACCGATGCCAGTGGCATGGGGGGCGTGCTGCGTCCGGGCGATCTGGTGGGCGTTTCGGCGGTGATCTTCCAGCAGGGGATGGGGGAAGAATCGGGCATTTTCAGCAAGACGACCGTGGAAGGTTTGCGGGTGCTGTACGTTCAGCCCTCGTTCGTGGCCGAAGACCCGGCGCAATCGACGGTGATCACCCCCGACCCGGCGACGGGGCTGGCCGTCCAGCGCCAGCGGAGCAAAGAGGGGGTGGTCATTCTGGCCGTCCCGGTGCAGGCGCAGGCGGTGGTGTACGACTTCCAGACCGCAGGTATTCAGGCGACCAACGCGGTGCGGCTGGTGAACGCGGTGGAACTGCTCACCGCACTCGACCAGGCGGACAATGCCAGATTAAGCCTCTACATGCTCCCGAAGGATGCTAAAGAGATGACCACCAGCGGCCTGTGGCTTCCCGAACTGGTGATCCGCCAGGTCACCCCCACCCCGACCGGGACGCCCGTCCCGCTCGCCGGACAGCCGTAGGAGGAGGCAGGTATGGCATGGGAAACGAGTAACGAGGGTCCTCAGGATGCCGTGACTCTGCTGCTGGCCGGGTCTCCGAACCGTCTGGGGGTGTGGAGCCAGGCGTTCCAGATGGACAGCCGCTTTCGGGTGGTGACGCTGGCCACCGACCCGCAGGACTTGCAGGCGAAGCTCTCCTACAACCCGGAAGTCATCCTGCTGGATGCGGCGATCTTCTCCGGGCCCGAACCGCTCATGCAGTTTCTGACCCGGGTACAGGGCGCAGCCTACATCGTCCTGCCCGGCGGTGTACCGGAGGACGTGATTCGTCCCATTCGGGAGATGACCAGCGTCAAGGGTGTGTTCGTGGGTGACGTGAACATCCCCGACCTGACCGCCCGAATCATGGCGGAGATCGGGGCGCTGCGCGCGCAGGCCCCGGCGCTGGCAGGCAGACCGGCCTGGCAGCAGAGCGCGACCACCATCGGGGGGTTGCGGGTCATCACGGTGTGGAATCGGGCTGGCGGAACGGGCAAAAGCACGGTTGCCGCGGCGCTGGCGCTGGACGCCGCCCAGCGGGGCTTCAAGACCCTGCTGGTGGGACTGTCCACCCCGGACGTGAGCCTGCCCACCTTCCTGAACCTGAAGACCACCCCGAACCTCTCGCTCTGGTTGAGCAGACCGACCTTTGCCGATGGCATTCAGCCTGCCGTGCAGAGTGTGGGCAATCTGGACGTACTGGTGGGCTTGCAGGACAGCCTGCGGGAGAAAGACCTGCTGCAAAAGCCGGAGGAGCAGAGCAGTATCAACAGCCTGGCCATCGCCGCCACCTACGGGGGGTATGCGGTGATCATCTTCGATACCCCCGTTTCGGGTTGTTATCCATCCGCCATCTCCGCCAGCAACACCCTGGTGCTGGTTTCCAACCCGACCATCGACCACGCGGTGATCACCGCGGAGGGCTACCGGGTGGTGTTCCAGAAGATGGCCGGGCAGCACCGGGTGGGGGCGTCCAACGTCTTCATCGTGCTGAACCGCGGGCGAAACGGCCTGCTGGGCATGAACGAATGGCACGAAGCGGCGCGCACCTTTGCGCAAGCCGCCGGTGTGCAGGGCTTTCCGCCGGTCACGGCGGTCATCCCCGAAATTCCCGAAGTGGCGGTGACCGCGAACGCCGGGCGCAGTGTGCTGACCGCTTCCGAGCAGTTTGCCCGTCCGATCCACAAACTGGGCGATCTGCTCTTCGGGCAGAAGACGGGCGATAACGGCTTCCGCAGCAGTGATGCGGGAGTGGTGAAGCTCGGCCCGATCCGCATTCGCAGGGGGTAGGTCATGGCGAGAGTGGAAACGATCCGGGATGGGTACCGCATTCAGGTGGATGGGGAGGCCGTGACCGTGATCACCGAATCGGGATTGCGGCGGGTGCTCCGTCCGGGGATCACGGTCACCCCTTACGGTGACGCCTTCCTGCTGGATGAAGTCGGGCAGGTGTTTTATCGCAAATACGGAGAGACCACATGGCATGGGATTTCTTTCAAACAGCCGTGTTGAGCGCCGAAGAGCAGGAGGCGGTCGTGCAGGACGCCGCCGAGGAACTGGCCAGCGGCATGACCTTCCGCCAGATGGTGGACGTGGACATGCTCAACCAACGGGCAATCGGCGCAGTGGGCGAAGCGCTTGCCCGGCGCAGGCTGGACGTGCCCCGTGACCAGGCGCTTTCCCTTGCCGAAAAGGTGGTGGGACGGGTCAACGGGCTGGGGGCGCTCCTGCCGCTGCTGCGGCGGGATGACCTCTCGGAGATCACCATCACGCCGGAGGGCAGGGTATTCGTGCTGAAGAAAGGCGCGGTGAACTTCTCGCCGGTGGAAGACATGAAACTGGACGCGCAGGAGTGCGGGCGCATGGTGGAAGCCCTTCTCCGTCCGACCGGGCGGGGTATCTCGGAAGCCACCCCGACCGTCTCCGCCAAACTGCCGCGCATCGAGAGTCTACCCGGGCTGAAAGGCGGGGCGCGGGTGCATGTCCTGCACCCGGCGATTGTGCCGTCACGGGCGGGGATGTACTCGGTCAACATCCGCCTGTTCGAGCCTGCGCCGGTCAAACCGGAGAAACTGGTCGAGTGGCAGGTAGCCCCGGAGAATGTGATTGCCGATCTGCTCTCGGCGGTTGCCCGGGGCGTGCGTATGCTGGTCATCGGCGGGACGGCTTCGGGCAAGACGACTTTCCTCTCCGCCATGTGCAGCGCCATCCCGAAGGATGCCCGGGTGGTGAAAATCGAGGATCCAGAGGAAATCTGGATGGATCACCCGCATGTGGTGACCATCGAGGCGCGCAAAGCCCCGCTGGGCAGTACCAGCGTGCAGGACTACACCCTGCGGCACGGTGTGGATGACGCCATGCGCATGTCTCCCAAGTGGCTGATCGTGGGCGAGGTGCGCACGGGAGACGCCGCCGCGTCCCTCTTCCGGGCGCAGATGAGCGACCACCCGGGTTTGAGCACCTTCCATGCGGAAGGACCCGAGGCGATGGTTGCCCGTATGGCGCTCATCATGGGGGTGGACGCCAAGATCGAGCGCATGAACGCCAAAGACCTGATTGCGCAGGGGATTGAGGTGCTGGTGCAGGTGGGCATTCCCCGCAGCGGCGACAGACGCCGGTTGATCGGGGTGTGGGAAATCCAGCCCGAACTGAAGGGCGGGAACGTCATGTTCGAGCCGTTGTACGCCTGCGGCGACAGCAACATGAAGCCGGTAAACAGGAGATGAGCAATGAAATTGAGCACCCTTCCGGGAAAGTGGATATTGGTCAAGGAGTAAGCGGCATGGAAGCGATGACGGTTTTACGTCAGGTTTTGCCGTTTGTAGGAGCCGGAGCGATGGCGTTCATCGCCTACCGGCTGGGGGCGGGGCTTTCCAGCGCCCGCGCCCGCAGCGCCGTGCGGGTGGCCAGCCTGGTGGGGGTGGTGGAAGAAGAGCAGAAGGTGGCCTTTGGCAGTGAAGAACACCGCCTGCGGCTGGCGTTCCGCAAGCTGGGGCTGAACGTGGCCGGGCACGAGCAGACCGCCCTGACGGTTGCCCGTCTGGTGGCGGGGCTGGGGGTGTTCCTGGCGCTCCGCCTGTTTCTGGGACTGCCGCTGCTCACCAGTCTCATCGGCTTTGCGGGGGGGTGGATCGTGGTCAACGGGATGGTCAACGGGGCGTGGTCGGAAGTGCGCCAGCAGATCGAGGCCGAAATCCCGCAGTTTCTGACCGGGCTGTCCAGCACGGTGCAGGTGACGCCCAACGTCTTGCAGGCGGTGGAGGACGAACTGCGCACCCTGAAGCCAGGCGGAGCCTTGCAGACCTGGCTGAAGGACGAGTTTCTGCCGCGCTGTCAGCGGGAGGGTTTCGAGGCAGTGGACGGGTTGACCCGCGAGGCGTTTGGGTTGTCGTCCAGTCTGGGCGTGATCGTGTTCCTCATCGGGCGGCTGTGGCGTACCGGCGGCAAGGAATGGGAGACCGCTTTCGAGATGGCAAGCAAGAATCTGGAAGGCGTACTGGATGCGCGGGTCATGGGACAGGCGACCGGCAAGAGTGCCAAAAACTCGGTGCTGTTGATTGCCGGGATTACCGCCGGTGTGATGGTGATGATCCTGCGCAATCCTGCCCTGCACGATGCGGTGCAGATGCCGGTGGTGCAGATTGCTTACGTTCTCATCGTGCTGATGATGCTCTTTGGCTGGAACTTCATGAACAAACTGATTGACGAGGCATTTTGAGATGGTGGATAGACAGATTTTCCTGACAGGAGCGTGAGTATGGACGCATATCAGGTACGGCAAATTCTGGCTCTGGTGTTATCGCTGGCGGCGGCGGTGCTGGCTTACCGCATGGCAAAGACGCTGAAGTTTGAGCGGGGAGCGGCGGCACGGGTCAGCGGGATGATGAACACCAGCGACCAGTCTGTCTTTGACCGCTACGGGGAGAAGTACATCAAGACCCGCCCGGCGACCCTTGCAGACCATCTGCGCATGGCACAGTTGGGTGGCAGGTACGAAGGCTGGACGGTGGGCGGTATCCTCGCCCGCAGTGCGGTGTACGGGCTGGGAGCGCTGGGGTATCTGCTCCTCACCCATCCGGCCCCGCTGTTCTGGCTCATCCTGCCCCTGGCGGTGGTCTACCCGATTGTGCGGATCCGCTCGGCGGCGAACGACACCCGGGCAGAGATTCAACGGCTCATGCCTGAAACGGCGACCGCACTGGCGGCGGAAATGTCCGCCGGAGCAAGCCCGGAGCAGGCGTTATCCCGTGCGGCGGAGATACCGGGTCCACTTGGGAAAATTCTCAAAGAGGCGTTGTCCGAATCGTCCCGCAGTGGACGACCGGCGTTTACCACCGGTACGGCGGAGGGTGTGGTGCTGGAAGTGCTGGCGCGCTACAACGTGCCTGCCCTGCTGCGCTTCGGGGTGCAGTTAGACCAGGTGGCAAGCAAGGGCGTGGAAGGTCCAAGATTGATGAGTGAGGTTGCCCGCGGTTTTGCCCGTGAGTACCGGGCGCAGGTGCAGATGGCGGCGGCCACACTGGACAACCAGTTGCTGGCGCCGATGACGCTGTTCTTCTTCCTGCCCTTCATCGCGGCGATCATGCTGCCGCTCTTGATGAGTCTCTTCAGTGCCTTCTAGGAGGTGCAGGGTGAAGCGCTGGAACTGGAAGGTGGGAGACTGGTTTGGCGCAGTGGTGTTTGCCCTGCTGCTGGGGGCGCGCATGGCGCAGGCGGCGCAGGGGCAGGCCATGGTGCTGCCGCTGGCGGCGCAGGCAGGAGTGGCGGCGTTCCTCATGCTGGCGCGCAAACCGGAGCAGGGGAGCGTTTCCCTGCGGCGCAAACTGCTGGCGTGGCTGGGCGCACTGCTCCCCTTTGCTCTGCGGGTGGGAAATGCGCCTACCGGCTGGATGCTGGTGTCTCTGGTGGGTGTGGGACTGTCCCTGTGGGGACTGGCGTCGTTGGGACGCAGTTTCGGTATCGCCCCGGCGGATCGGGGCTTGACGGCAGGCGGGGCTTACCGTTTTCTCCGTCATCCCATGTATGCGGGTGAAATGCTCTCGTACCTGGCTCTGACTGCCGCCAATCCCACGATGTGGAACGGGCTGGTCCTGCTGGCGCTGCTGGCGACCTTCGTCCTGCGCATTCAGTGGGAAGAAGAGATTCTTTCCGGGTATGAGGAGTACTGCCAGCGGGTGCGCTGGCGCATGCTGCCGGGGGTGTGGTGAGATGGACGCACGGATGATTTTTGCGCTCGGCCTGGCGTTGACGGTTGTCGTGGTGGCGGTGTGGCTGGCGCGCTGGCGAATGGAGGGATGAGATGACGACGGGAGGTTGGCTTGCGGGCGTTCTGGCCGTGGCGTTCGTGGAAGCGGCGGGGCAGGCAGGTGGGCTGCCGGTCGGGGAGCTCCGGGCGCTGGAGGGGCTGGTCTTCAGTCTGGCCTGGGTTGTGGTTGTGTGGAGGAAGCGGGGATGAAGAGGTTCTGGATCGCAGGAGGGATTGCGGCGCTGCTCCTGACCGCCACGGTGGTGTGGGCGGCCTATACCGGGCCGATCCGTCCCCGCACGGTCTGGGTGAGCACCGGTCAGTGGGTGCGGACGATCTACCGCAACAACCCCTGGCAGCGTGAATGTCAGTGCGGCATGAGCGGGCCCGGGGCGCGCTGCGGGGATAACGATTACAACTGCTTCTGCGGGCAGTCCCCCTACAACAACTCCAGCCTGTATACCTGCTACGAGGACCCGGTGCAGCAACAGGTGACCCACAACCCGGCCACGGCGAGCGGCAGTGTGTCCTGCGCCGCGCCGGGGAACAACGGATGGTGCAGAGGGGGTTCGCTGCGGGTCAACGGGACGGAGCCGGTGAGCGGCTACGCGATTACGCGTATCGAGGGCAACTACGACGGATCGAACAACGCGGCGGTGTCCTGCAACAGCGCGTCATGCAATTTCACCCCGCCGGAGGGGAGTGGAACGTTCTGGTACTGGGCGGTGTCCAGCTACGGGGATACGTCGGCCAAAGGCAGCCTGGCGTATAAATTCGACACGGTCGCCCCGTCCGTGTCCCTCTCCTCTTCCGGTACGTCGGGGAGCAACGGGTGGTACGTCTCTCCGGTGGCGGTGAATGCGTCCGGGTCGGACGCCACCAGCGGGCTGGCCAGCCTGACCCTCTCCTGCGGCAGCAACCCCTGCACGATTGCGGCAGAGGGGACGACGGTGGTGAACGCCAGCGCTGTGGACGTGGCGGGGAACAGCGCGGTGACCAGCCTGACGCTGAAGG
>Ga0226835_1001443_pt1 | contig 12853 bp, 12 predicted proteins | sample LAC_MetaG_1_FD_163627 | JGI IMG/M metagenome (GOLD analysis project Ga0226835, IMG submission 163627) | Anaerobic ammonium oxidizing microbial communities from anammox membrane bioreactor (MBR) in UC Berkley, California, United States -... | ecosystem: Engineered > Bioreactor > Anaerobic >...
TAGCCGACACCTCTTTCCATGAGGATCTTCCAGAGCTGTTCGCAATTCTGTGCCGGAACCATGATCTCGAAGCCGTCTTCACCGGTATATCCGGTTCTGGCGATGGTCACCTTGATGCCATCCACAGTGCCCTGGGCGAGGGTGAATGACTTCATCGCTTTTACGAATTCACCGAAGATATCGACGGCCAGAGCTTCCGCTTTCGGTCCCTGCAAGGCCAGCAGCCCTGTGGTGTCGGACATATCGGTCATCTCCACCGCGAATTTCGAGCTGTGCTCCTTGAGCCAGGCCCAGTCCTTAGCGATGTTGGAAGCGTTGACGATGAGCAGATAATCGCTTTCTCGCCGGTAGACGATGAGATCATCGACGGTACCACCATCTTCTCTGACCATCTGCGTATAAAGAGCCTTTTTGGGCTGATCGAGACGGTCCAGATCGTTGGGGATCATATGTTGGACGAAATCATGCGCCGCCGCCCCCGACACCACGAACTCTCCCATATGGGATACATCGAAGAGCCCAACAGCCTGCCTGGTAGCCATATGCTCGGCGACGATGGACTTGTACTGAACGGGCATGTTCCAGCCGGCAAAATCGACCATCCGGCCGCCCAGCTCCTTATGGACGGCGACCAGGGGAGTCTCTCTCAAACTGGCGGTTGTCATTGTCTGGCTACCTCGAAGAAGTCAGGATTATCAGCAACAAAGCGAAAAACAATCATATAGGAAAAGCTATATCTTTGTTCGGGCAAACCCTGTTATAGGGACCATGGGCCGCGCCTCTCCGGTCCTCCGATGTCCTCTCCAGCTCACGCTTTTAGCCGATCCGATATTGCCTGGAGGAGGCGAACACATTAACATCAGCTCAAGTGGGGAAGACGTGTAAGCGAAACCATCAGGAGCTACATTCGTCTATCGAAGAGTCAGACGTCTCAAAGAAAGCAGGAGAGCATATGAAACTCGTCGGAACTGGAAAAAAACAAACCATGGCCATTGCTATGTCGGCGGCGCTCGCCGGAGGCTACTGCCTGATCCAGGACCTGCCGGCATCGGCCCAGCTCAAAGGATCGGCCTCGAGAACTTCAGCCAATAGCCAGACCACATACTGGCAGAAACATCCCAAAGTGAAAAGCGCCACTGTCGGTGCCGGAGTCGGTGTCGCCACCGGTGCTATCACCGGACTGGTGACCAAGAAAGGCGTCGCCCGTGGAGCCGCCATCGGAGCCGGAACCGGAGCCGGTGTCGGTCTCCTGCAGTCGAGCGAGACCATGAAGCGCCATCCCATTGCCAAGAAAGTCGCCCAGGGCACCCTTGTTGGTGCCGGTGTCGGTCTTGCTGCCAAGAAAGGCCGCGGGACAGGACAGACCACCGCAAAAGTCGCCGCCACCGGCGCCGCTGTCGGTCTGGCTGCCGGGCTTCTCAAAGACCTCAGATAGGAGGCAAGACGGAATAGATTGCAGGAAGAAGAAGATCGAAAGATCTTCTTCTTTTGATTTACTGGTCAGAGAAGAAAAAGATCTTTCGATCTTCTTCTTCTCTTTCAGGCTCCTAAGAGCCCTCGCGCACGAATCTGCTCAAGCACACTACTTATGCGATCAAAAGCCTTTTCCAGCGCTATGTTCCTTGCTCCAGGCATTATTCTGTCGAAGCGGGGAGCCCATTCTTCGGGCGGTTCAGTAAGTGGCTCCAAAATCCGAGACGACAACCCTCGCTCATCGGCGAATCGACTCAGCGCGGCTGCAACCTTCTCATGATCGAGCCCCTGCTCGGCCAGAAGTACCATATGCGCTAAGTCGCCGATACGATTCTGGCTCATAGACTCTACATATATGAGGAGTTTGTCTGCAAAGAGGTGCTCAGGCGGCACAACGCTCATCTGTGCAGAATCAATGTCTGCCCATGAAAGATGATTTGGAGCTGTCACTATTTTTGGTGGCAACACGTGACCCTCTGCAACGGCAACATCAAGAGGAAAAGAGGAAAGACGCTCCCGAGAATCGCCGATATAGGCCCGGACTGATACTCTAGCGGCTATCTCCTTTGGCTCCAGGTCACTGAAACCGAGTGCCTCGCCCGTATCGAAACGGAAATGGTCGTTCACCTGAGCCTGCTCAAGCCGGTCGTTCAGTAAGTCGCGGATAATTCGAGGTAGCTGCCCTTTCTCAGAGTGCTGCTCTTCCGTGATGATCACGTCTATGTCTTTCGTATGAGGACTTACAGGCACTTGCGCTTTGACGGCATATCCGCCTTTGACGGTCATCTGCTCCGGGTCCATGCGAGCGAGAAATCTTTCATACGCAATCTCGCTACGGAGTTCCGGAGGCTCTCTTCCCTCTGCCGCTGCCCTGTCCAGCACGTAGGTTTCCAGGCTCTTCTCAAACTCTTCAGCACTTTGAAATCGAGACATCTTTGATTCCTGCCAAATCTAGCAACCATGACACCTTTGCCGCCTGCCAGTCAGAGAATACTTCCCGGTCCAGGTGGCGCTTTGCCACCAGCCCGCGATCCCAGGCATGCTGCATTGCCTGCTTCAGAAAGCGCTGCTCGACGAGATCCTGAAAAAGCAAATCGAGAATTGTTCTTAGCGGTGTTGTCACATTGAAGCAAGAGTACCTTTGAAAGTCCCCGGTCTTCAGGTGCTCCTTGTGCAAGGTCATTCGGAAAGGTGGTCTGGAGTGCCGACGGAACTTCTTAGGCACCGTCATATGGATTCCCTGACCGAGCCCATAGCCGGTCCAGTCTGACAGCTCATGCAGCTGCAAAGCGGTTTCGTAGGAGAAAACACCCTGGGGCTGGGCATGTATATCCAGAGCCCAGAGATGACAGATAACCAGCTCGGGATTTCTCAAAGGCGGGAAATTCTCGAGCCGAAAGATTCCACGGGCAATGCGTTTCCAATTGCCCGCCTGGACATGATGCGCTTGATTCTGCTGGGTGTAGCCCAAACGCTTTGCCTGGCTTGCTGTGAAGTAGCCCTGTTGAGCAGTGGCCAGTAAAAATAGAGCTTGAAAATCTGGCGGCATGTGAGTACAAATAACAAGTTTTACTTTTTAAGTATACACCAGTTGACCTGCACAGCCAAAGCGCTTGTATGAATAACAAGTTTTTCTTGTCATTCGTAGCCACTCCGCCTTTCACCCCTGATCGACTCTATATCACTGTAGAAACAAGCCTGGGCTTACTTTGAAAAAGTCCGCCAGCCGAATGGCTGCCCGCTTGCTCAAGCCCCGATTGCCATTAAGGAACGCCGACAGATTCGATTTATGTCCGACCAGCTCTACCAGATCGGTCTGCTTAATATCGTTCTCTTGCATGAGAAAGGCAAGAGCCTCTCGCGGGCTCATTTCAGGAGACAACCCGGGAAGCTTCTTTTCATATTCAGCAATTAGACTGCCAAGGACACCCAGATAATCCAGCTCGCCGGGAGATAGCTCAGACCGCCTGTATGCAAGCTCCTTCATCTTTCGAGCTGCCTGTTCCGCCTGCTCGTCTGAGCGTATTGGCACCAGAGGAAACTCTATGACCAACCGCAAGTATCCATCGTCTTTTCTCGCTATGTTCAGGCTTCCACCTGTCATATGCCTGCACGCACGCCCCGCAATTTTAATTGTCGTTGATCAGCTTTTACTACTCAGCCTTTGCCAGGAGTGGCAGCTCACTTACGATTAGATCCCAGGGCACATTCAGGAGTCCATCATCTGTCTGCTCAATCAAACCGACACAGGCAAGCTCCTTTACGTCAGTATGCACGTTCTTATAATCTCGCTTCAGCTCACCAGCCAGCTTCCTGATACTCATAGGTCCGGCCTCCCTGAGATGCCGGAGGAGATCGAATCGCCTGGACGAAAGACACTTGAACAACAAGGCAGCATCGGTAAAATGCAATCGATTTACCGGGTGCTCGACAGGCAGTCCTGCCTCCGCCCGCTTCCAGACCCTTATGAAATCACTACCTGCCTGGCGTGCACCGCCTACTCCGACCACCAGTGTTCTCTTTTTCTTAGCCAAGACTTTCACCCCTGAGCATTTCTATATCACTGTAGAAATCAGCAACCAGCGCTTCCACCCCCCTGAACTCATAAGGCTCTTCCCTGTCTTCAATGTGCTTGTGATCGCCTTTCCCTTTCTCATCGTCGTAACGGATCAGCGTCTTGCCGGGCATACCGTAATGGAGCCGGTATTTCAATCCATGGGGTCGATCGTCCGTCTTTTCAGGCAGCTCCCAGAGCTTCATCTCCAGGATGGCTCCGTCGGGAAAGACCACCTTTTCATGGAAGATAAGCTTTGCCTTCATCTGGCAATTATACCATATGGTTTAAATACCACCAATCAAAGAGCAGAAAAAAACAGGCTTGCTAATTGCTCTCTTTTCTCTGATAGACGATATCCTTGATCGCCCGCAGGGGAGCCGTGACTTTCCAGGACGGGCTCTCGAGAAGCTTGTGGATCTCTTTCTGCCAGAGCGCGAGCTCGTCTTCTCTCGTCCGTCTGAGATGATCGATATCCGAGATCGACGAAGTGACATAGCGCAGGCTATGAAAGGAAAGCTCTTTGAACCCGGCAAGCACCCTGGCCAGGTCCTTTTCTCTGAACATAGATGGTTCCAGATCCTCGGCAAGAGGCAGGCGACACTTCCCTGTACCGATAGCCACCGCGTCTTCCACGGTCAATCCGTCTTCTTTCACCAGGTGATCGACATAGAGAGCCGAAAGCTCGATCACACGCTGGACATAATGCTCATAGCTCTCCCCCAGGTCCTCGAGCTGGCTCCTGTACTTCTTGCCCAGTAGAATCAGATCCAGGGCGAAAAGAGTCCCCCTGAGATTACGGGTGGTGCCGCTGCCTCCATGCCGGCGAAAAGAGCAGAGCACATCGCTCAGATAGTAATACCCGGAGCCCTGGATGATCCTGAACCAGTACTCCATGTCGCCATAGTGGAAAAAGTCGGCGTCGAAACCGTCTCCTTTCCTATCGGCGCGGAACATCACCGTGCTTGGCTCGCCGATCCAGTTATCCAGGGTGATCATGTTGAAGATGATCGCCTCGTCTCCGGCCATCTTGAATGACTCAGGAAAGCGATCGAAACGCTTTAGCTCTTCTCCATCCGGTCCGATCCAGCGCTTGCCGGCGCTCACCAGGGCGACGTCGGAATTTTCGATGAGCACGCCCAGTTGCTTCTCGATCTGAGTGGGTGCCAGGATATCGTCCTGGGCAAAAGGCTTGATGAAGTCTCCCTTAGCCCGCTTCAGACATTCGTTGTAATTCTCGAAAAGACCGACATTGGTCTGATTGCGCCATACGGAAAGACGCGAGTCGCCAGCGGCGTACTTCTCGGCTATGGCCAGGCTGTCGTCCCCGGAGCAGTCGTCGGCTATGAGGAGCTCGAAATTCTCGTGGCTCTGGGCGAGGATGCTCTCGATCGCCTCGCCGAGAAAACGGGCTCCGTTATAGACAGGAAGTAGAACCGAAACGAGAGGTCTGTCGCTCACTTGCTGGCCACCAGCTCCTGCTCTTCGCTGCGCACCCTGACGTCTTGCTCGAGCTTCTTGATGAATTGCGGGTTCTCCTTGCCGGCCCGGCCGAATCCCAGAGGCGACAGAAACAGCCTGGAGAGCCTCAGGAAAAGCTTGGCGGCAGAGAGCCGCGGTCTATTCACGATCTGACGCTGCCAGTGATAGAGCCGGAATGTAAAAGACTGCCTGTACATCTCGTCATAGAGCATCTTGTCGAAAGAGCGCAGGAATTGCGCTGCATCAAGCATCGCCTCGCTCTCGTCCTTGAGATACTGGCGGTGGGGATAACGCGCCGCGAACCCCTCTATAGCCTTTTCATAAAGAGCGGCGGTATCGCCGGCAATGACCTTTCGATCGAAGTTGGCAAGCACACGTTCTCTGGCGTTGCGCCCCAGACGCTCGCGCTCGGCGTCATTGGAAAGCAATTCGAGAAGTGCTTCAGCAATGGCTTTAGAGTCCCGGGGCGGGATCACCACACCGGACTCGCCGTCGACCATATACTCTCTGGTACCGCCGGCGGAGCTGCCCACCACGGCGTTGCCGCAGGACATCGCCTCCAGGCAGGTATAAGGAGAATTGTCATAGACCGAGGGCACGATAGAGATATCGGCACTGCGATAATATGTGGGCAGTGCCGCAAGCGGGACCCGGTCGATGAATTCCACGTGCCCGCTACAGTTGGTCCGGCGCAGGCGCTCTTTGAGGTCCTCGAGCACGGAGCTGTGTCCGGCACCGGTTTTAGTATCATCGCCGATGATCACGAAACGGACATTGTCGAATCTGGAAACGACCTCCGGAATCGCATCGACCAGATAAGAAATCCCCTTGCGCTCCTCCAGCCGTCCGATGAACATCACCATCAGGCGCCCGTCGGAAGGCAGGGCGACGTCTCCTTCCGGCGAGAACTCGGAGGTATTGATAGGATTGCGGACGATGGCGATCTTTTCTCTGGGATAACCAAGATCCCGGGCGACGAAATCAGCCAGATCGTCACTGGGGGAAGTGATGCCGTCGGCATTGAGCATCGCCACGCGCTCGATCATAGCGACCAGCTGATGGTCGAATGAAGGAGTGACATTATGGAGTTGCTCGGCAATGAACTTCGAGTGAGGGGTATAAAGACGGACCAGAAGCGGAGCCGCCTTGGTGACCGCCGGCATGAGCCCTTCTGCCAGAAGCTCGGGGGAGTCCACCACGTCGAAAGGGCGCTCTTTATGCAGCTCCAGGAATTTCGCCCAGAGAGCCGTGGCAGCGCCGAGACAGTACTGGCTGTAAGGCGTGTAGAGAGGCACCAGGCTGAGATTTTTGGTAATCCCGGTCTTGTCCACTCGGTGGACCCTGATCGTCTGCCTGACGCCGGCATCCTCCACCACATCTTCAAAGGTCCCTACCCTGTCTTTGGACAGGGAGACGACCTCGACCTCGTGACCGTTGAGGGCGAGACCGTGGGCGAGATGCCTGGTGAAGGTGGCGATACCACCAAATCCGGTATCCGGCGGGTATTCCCGGGAGATGAGACAGACTCTCACTTGGACGTTGAAACCCTGAAGTTCACTAGACTGAGGGCTTATGTTAGCAAATCCCGGGGGTCTTCAGGTGGAATCCGTCTAATTTCACTGCTCTCCGTGTGGCCACCGAACCGAATTAGCTACCGGAGAAAGTAATTCAAGAAAGAGTTTCTGAGCTCACCTGGAGTTCGCCAAATCACCCTATTGCCAATAATCGTTACTCTCTTCTGCCAATGACTTGTTTGATCGATGTGATCGATGAATAAAGTCCACGAATTCCCAGTCTGTCAACTTTGACAGGCGATACGGCGCCTTCTTTCCGCCTCTGAATTCGAGGTAGGCCTGACTCCATTGCCTAATCGGCAGATGTGTATTGGAAAGAATCAGATACTGTGCCGATACTTTGTCCAAGACTTCCTTCTGATGCAAATCCACCAGTCCACTGCTTCTAATACGATTCTTCAACATACACAGATACGATGCAACTTCCGCCGATTTTGCCTTTCTCTTCTCCCATAGAATCGACTCTCTCATGAGGTCTTCGAGAAATACCTGCTGCACGTGATCCATAGACGCTTTGGAGATCGATGTCTTGCAAGTATCTGTAATCATATATCCTGAAAAAAGCAGAACAAGAAGCGAAATTTCAGCAAGGATGACTTTATTCCTACTCAGAACGTCGGTGATGGGAGGGAATACCAGTTTCTCTGAAGTCTTCTTGTCTCCGTATATCAGCGACCTGGCAAACCCTGTAATGACTGTTTTCGATGGTATCTCGACAACGGCATAAAGAATGTGGCTGAGCGCCAGCAGGACAACCAAAAACACCACCAGGAGAAAAATCTCCAGTGACTGACCGGTCTCCGGATTAGGCACCAGAAGTCTCCAAAGCTTGATTAACGGTAAATGCACCATGTAGATGGCAAAACTAACTTCACCAAGGAAAACTAAGATCCTCAAAGTGAGAAGCTTCGATATGGATCCTCTCTGAAAAGCCGATACTAAAATTAGCAGTGAAAACGGAACTAGTGTAGTTCCAACTGTGAGAATCCAGTGCTTTCCTGCTTCCCCAATATACGGGGCGAGAGCATTAGATATGGGTACAGTGAAAGCAATCACGAATACAACAGTCGCCAGAACAAGCGATTCTATTATCGAGGCTCGAACCCTTGATATCTGCAGTTTGTCGTTGACCCTCAGATATAAACTGGCCAGAAAAAAGCCGATTGTAAACTCAAACAATCTGCTGAAAGGACTTATGTAAGCTAGTCCAAAAGCAGCATTGGCATTGCCAAATGAAACGTCTTCTGGAATCGCATTACCCACAGCAAGGGCACAAAACCATAGCCCTGAAACCAAAGCAAACAGCCCAACCCTGGACTTTCGGAAAAGCAAAATGAGAGCCGGCAAAGACAGATAGAAAAAGAACTCCGTGGAAATTGACCAGGAAGGTGCATTAAATGAAAGGTAGAACTGACTATGCGGGACCCATGCATGCAGCAAGGTCACGTTAGCTATCGCTACGATCCAGGTCGGGACCGGACCCGCCATAATCAGTGTTGATGGCAGCACAATGATTGTTAGAATCATCGTCACCATATGCAAAGGCCAGAGACGAGCGATTCGCTTGCTCCAGAAGAGTAATACGTCCTTGATCGACTCAAAGTGTTGATATGAATAGAATAGGATAAATCCTGAGAGGATAAAGAAAAATGACACCCCCTGGTTAAGGGAAAGCCGGTCATTAAATCTCGTGATGTGAGGAAAGGTTCCTCCAAGATGCAAGGTGACAATCATCATTGCAGCGAAGAATCGCAGAGAGGTCAGTGCACGTAACTCTTTTATTGCTCGAACGCTGTTCATATCCCTAGATGACCAAACAATAAGGTTAGTCGAATTCTCCCTGTCATCAAAAGTTCCGCCCTGTTCTTATCTCATGGGAGAAAATATCGACCTGGTGACCATTTAGGTCGAAACCGTGGGCACGATGCCTGCTGAAGGAAGCGAAACCACCAATACTTGGGGTTGGCTGGCATTCCCTGAAGACGAGACAGACTTTCACTTTGAACCAAACCGTGAAGATTGGGATGCAGCTGGAGATAATAGCAAACTTCTGAGGTTTCCAGGTGGAACCAAACTAATTTCACCACCAGGGTAGAGTGAGCTCTTAATAGCTAACAGCTACCTGAATCCCACTTAATCTGGGTGTTCACGCTGAGACCCAAAGACTGCTTCCGTACACTGGCGTCGAAATCCCAGCCTCACCTCGACTCAGTATCGGACTCTTTCTCGCTCGCAGTGAGAGCCGAGACAATTTCCCTGGTCAGATCGACTCCGCTGTCGCGGAATTTAGCACCACCAGCGAAAACGCCCTGCCCATCAACCACTATATCGATCCCGCGATCCTGAGCTACCTTGCCTACGGCTCGGGCTATCGCCGAATTGGCCCTGGCCGACTGGGATTGAACAAGCTGGGCCAGGGCTTCTTCTTTGGCGCGAATTTCGGTCTGGGCTTTCTGGAAAGCTGCTTTGACCTCCTCATCGCCTTTCTTGTCTTCGCGCATCTTTTGGATCGCCCGGTTCGCCTCCTCGGCAGCCTTTCGAAGCTGCGCTTCGGCCTGCGTTTTCAGGAGCTCGGCTTGAGCGGCTTCATGGCACTGGGAGCGTACCTGAGGCAGCGAAAAATAACCAATTTTCACCGTTACGGCGGCCGGCTCTGCAAGGGCAGGACTGAAGCAAGCCGAGCACAGGACCATAACAACTGCTATTACTGTAGCTACTACACCGATATCTGTACGCATTTACTCTTCCGGCCTGGACTCAAGTTCTGATTATACAGTCTAACTTCCAGTCGATGCTTTGCTGGAGCCGGTCTGCCCGGAGGGATTCAGGTCTGGATCTTCGGGGTTGATCGTCACATCTTCCAGTTGCTTCTGCAATTTCTGAACTTGCGCAAAATAAGAGGGCTTGTTGATCACCATTCGCAAGCCACCAAAAACACGGAAATCGAAACCGCTCAGACCGGGGACGCCATTGGACTTCCAGTTCCAGATCGGCTGCGCCCTGACAAAAGTGTAAAGACCGGGAATTTTCTTGCTTACCGGGCGATTGAGCTCGAAGCTCGAGATCATGGCGAAGTTTTCCTGGGGCGGGATGGCGTTGTGGTTGCGGAAGTTAGTAACGAGAGTGTTTGTAGCGATGAAATTCCAGTTCTTCTTACGAGCGATGAACCCGGCTGTATAGAAGGGATCAATCTCCCTGAAGTCACCGGTCAGATAAATGTTTCTGCTTCGCAACTGGAGCTGGGTATTGAAAAAGGCAATGAACTTCGGATCGAAAACATGAGTAAAAGTCAGACCCGGTAGCATATCAGCCTGCCTGAGACCGACAGCCTGCCATAGCTCCCGGACCTGCCAGTCGAGCTGCAGGCTGGAGCGCTTGCCTATGGCTCTCTGATATCGCACGCCACCAGCGAGAGATTGAAATGTCGGTCTGCTCAAGAAACCATGTCGGGCAAAAACATCCTTGATTACGAAATAATTCGCATAAACGCTTGTCCCGGGCAGGATATCGTAGCCCAGGGTGACATTGGGTTGAATACGATAGACATAATCCCGCTCTGGGCTTCTATTGGTAAAGAGAACATTGCTCTCGAATCGATTGGTGACTTCGGTCACAGAGCTGAACCATAGACGCGGAGGCAGCTTCTGCATCAGGTAGAACTTCAGCCCTGGACTGACGAGTTCTTCCTCCTCTCCGACTCTGGTAGGAGTGACATCAGTCGGGATTATTCCGGGGCTAGGGACGGTATTTAGACGAATCGGCGAGAGATCGGCAGCATAGCCCTCTGTCAGAGAACAGGAAAAAAATACCAGAAAAAAATAGAAAGTCCTGTGCCGAATCTTCATTGTCACCAGTTTAAAAGGTCCCCTGAATCCAGACTAACCACCATGCCTGTCAAAAAAATTAATTCAAATTTAGCGCTGCTTCGACTTTTCGCCTGTATGCCTCCCACTCGGACCAGGGCAGAAGAAGAAGGTCCGTGTAGGGGAAATCGAAAGCTGGTTGCCTTGCATAGACGCGACCATCGTAAAGCCGGTCGATGACGGACTCCAGCCTGGTCTTCGCCTGGACCTCAGCAGTCCTGGACATAGCTTTCTCGATTGCCTCGGCAGCTTTTCCTGCTTTCCCGGTCTTCAAATAGAGCGCTCCAAGTGCATTGAACGGCTCCGGGGAATCCGGCGAGAGACGACAGGCCTTCAGAATACTCTTTTCAGCCTCATCGATATCTCCTTTCTTCATCGCCGCAGTCCCCAGAGCCAGATAAAGCCTGAACGAGCCGCTTCCCTGCTCATCAGCCCTGGCAAAGAATTCCTCCGCCTCCCGGGACCGACCGAGACCGGAAAGAAGATGTCCAAGAGTCTCGTAAACAGTACCCTTCATGGTGCAATCAGATTGGAGCATGGACTCGAGCTTTTCGAGGGCTTCTTCTTTGTGACCCAACCTGAAACGAGCCAGAGCCAGACCTACGGCTGCTGCATCAGCGGTCTCTCCGTTTCCTCCTACCGACTCGAAGGTTTGCACAGCTTCGTCGAATTTGCCCTGCTGTAGAAGCGTATAACCAAGACCGTTCCTGGCCTGGTCCTTCTGGTGACTATTCGAGACAGCAAGCTTGAATTCATCTACAGCCTCCGCGAGCCGGTTCTCTTTCTTGAGGAGATTCGCCAGAATCAAGTGCCAGTCGCCGTTGCCTGGCTTCAATCGAATGAGGGTGCGAGCAGCCTCAATGGCATCTGCTGTTCGCTTCTGGCGCACATATAGATTGACCAGGCTGAGATGAGCCTCAGTAAGGTCAGGCTCGAGTGCTGCTGCCTCTTCAAATGCAGCGATTGCCTCGTCTGCGTCCCCGTTGAAGAAGAGGAAATTGCCCCTGTCCATCAAAGTCTTAGCAGAATCCTTGCCAAATACTGGTAACTGCAAAGAAACCAAGATCAGGAGCAAGATACAGATAGACAAACGCATTCGAACCGCGCACCTTTATCAGAAAAATCGAGGTATCTATCAATAAAAGTGGTCAAAAATTCATCGCGAAATAAGTATAATTGAATTTATGGCATCACAAAGGAAACCTGGATATCTGCTTCACAACCTTATCGGGACTTGTAGCCTGATATTGGCCCAATCATTGTCGATTCAGGCCGGAGCGCAGGAAGCAGTATCGAATTCGATGCCCCAGGATCTTGGTGGCGCCTCGTCAGCAGTCGCACCGGATGCGTCTGTAACATCATCGACACAATCAGCAAGCGCCCCTTCAGCTCAGATAGTGGAGTCCGCCACTCAGCAGGCTTCATCCACAGCCTCCACTGCCACCATGGCTGCCGAGTCCGCTGCCCTACAGGCCTCTGCCACCGCCACAATGGCTGCCGAATCCGCCGCCCAGCAAGCTTCCGCCACCGCTTCCATGGCTGCCGAGTCCGCTGCCCAGCAGGCCTCTGCCACCGCCACCATGGCTGCCGAATCCGCTGCCCAGCAGGCCTCTGCCACCGCCACCATGGCTGCCGAATCCGCCGCCCAGCAAGCCTCTGCCACCGCCACCATGGCTGCCGAGTCCGCCGCCCAGCAGGCTTCTGCCACTGCTTCACAGGCTGCCGAGTCCGCCGCCCAGCAGGCTTCTGCCACTGCTTCACAGGCTGCCGAGTCCGCCGCCCAGCAGGCTTCTGCCACTGCCTCACAGGCTGCCGAGTCCGCCGCCCAGCAGGCAACAGCTACCGCAACCACTGCTGCCGAGTCCGCCGCCCAGCAGGCAACAGCTACCGCAACCACTGCTGCCGAT
>Ga0226835_1001444_pt1 | contig 12828 bp, 6 predicted proteins | sample LAC_MetaG_1_FD_163627 | JGI IMG/M metagenome (GOLD analysis project Ga0226835, IMG submission 163627) | Anaerobic ammonium oxidizing microbial communities from anammox membrane bioreactor (MBR) in UC Berkley, California, United States -... | ecosystem: Engineered > Bioreactor > Anaerobic >...
GGCGTCTTCCAGCAAGTAAACCAGGATGCCCTTCTGCGCGTGCAGGCGGTTTTCTGCCTGCGGGAACAGCCGCGACTGCGGGCCGTCGGCCACCTCGTCGGTGATCTCCTCGCCGCGATGGGCCGGCAGACAGTGCATGACGATCGCGTGGGGCGCAGCGTGCTTGAGCAACTCGGCGTTGACCTGATAGGGCGGGAAGACCTGGCGCCGCCGCTCGGCTTCCTCTTCCTGTCCCATGCTGGTCCACGTATCGGTATAGACCACATCGGCGTTCTGCACGGCTGCGACCGGGTCGCTGGTCACCCCGACGCTCAGCCGCCCGCGCGACAGCCGGAACGCCTTTTCGATCACTTCCTCTTTAGGCTGGTAGCCCGGCGGGCTGCCGATGGTCATCTGCATACCGAACTGCGCGGCGGCCATCATCAGGCTGGTGGCGACATTGTTGCTATCCCCAACGTAGGCCAGGTGCAGCCCTTCCAGCCGGCCAAACTCCTCGTAGATGGTCAGCATATCGGCCATCGCCTGGCACGGGTGGTTATAGTCGGTCAGCCCGTTGATCACGGGGACGGGACTCCACTGCGCCAGCTCCAGGACGTGCTCGTGCTCGAAGGTGCGCGCCATGATGATGTGGACATAGCTGCCCAGCACGCGCGCCACATCCGCGATGCTCTCGCGCTTGCCGAGGCCGATCTCCTGCGGGCTGAGGTAGAGCGCGTGCCCGCCGACATGCTGCATCGCCATCTCGAAGCTGACACGCGTACGCAGCGACGGTTTCTGGAAGATCATGCCCAGCGCCTTGCCCTTGAGCAGCGGCTTGTTGGCGCCCTTCGTCTTGTACTGCTCTTTGAGCACACGGGCGATGTTGAGCATGTCCCAAAGATCGGCGGAAGACCAGTCAGCGATATCCAGGAAATGTTTCACCGTGTTACCTCGCGGGTTCGGAAGGAAGGCTCTCGAACAGGGATTTCGGGGAGTAGTATAGCACAATTTGCGGTACGGTACTCGCAGCCGGACGGCGCGGGCCAGGGAGAAAATCCGGCGGCATGCCACTGACACGCCGCCGGAGAGATGACGCGCTCAGCCGGACGGAGGGCTAGCCACCGCGCGCGGCAAGCTGCGCCGCCTGATCGATGCTGCGATAGTTGTAGTGCGGGCCGCCGAACAGACCGTCCGTCTCAAACGGGCCGGTGTACCACGGCTTCTGCAGCGCATAGTCCAGACGCATGAAGAGCGGGATGATCGGGTGATCGCCTTCCGGACCGAAGAACATCTCTTCGATGCGGTAGTATAGCTCGATGCGGGTGTCCGGGTCATTCTCGCGCGCAGCCTGCGTGATCAGGTCGTCGACCTCGGTGCAGGGGCGCTTGAAGGTGTTCTCGGACTCGCAGTGGAGCACGTCGCCCACCCAGTTGTTGGCGTCAGGATAGTCTGGCCCCCAACCGAGCGTCCAGACATTCGGACGATCTTCAGGCGCGTTGCGCGGGTCGACCGTCTCCAGCAGGACCGAGAATTCCTGCTGCTCGACGGTCAGGATGTTCGGGTCGCACCCCAGCTCGCGTTCCGCCGAGGCCGCCAGGAACTCCGCCCAGTCGCCCGCGCCGGTGTAGGCAACGAGTTCGATCGGCGGCAACCCTTCACAGTTCGGGTAACCGGCGGCTTCGATCTCCGCGCGCGCATATTCCGGATCGTAGCCCACACCGACCTCGTTGATCGGCGGCGCGCCGAACATGCCGGGCGGGGTGAGGTGGATCATCGGAACACCGCGGTTTTGGCGGATCTCCTGCACGAACGCGTTGCGGTCGACCGAGGCCGAGAAGGCGCGGCGGGCATGCACGTTGTCGAACGGCGACTTGTCGTGCGCGAAACCGAAGTAGAACACGGCCAGGTCCGACGTCTGGCTGAGCTGATCGGCGTAGGCCGGGTCATTCAGCACCGACTGGAGTTCCGCCGGGGGAACACCGGATGCATCGATCTGGTTGTCCTGGTACAGCGCGAAGACGGTACCCTGGTCTTCCACCACGGTCTGGATCACGCGCTCGACATTCCCAGGGCCGCGCAGGTCTTCCGGCAGATAGGGATTGCGCAGGAAGACACGGCGCACGCCGCGAACCCACTCGTCGATCACGAACGGGCCGTTGGTCACGATGTTGCCGGGTTCGGTCCAGTCATCGCCGAATTCCTCGATGACATCGCGGGGTACCGGGCGGTACATCCACATCGGGGTCTGGCTGAAGAAGTAGCCCGCCGAGAACTGGAGATGCACTTCGAGGGTGCTGTCGTCCAGCGCGAAGACCTGCACCAGGTCGTAATCGGCGTCGGTCACTTCGTCAACGGGCTTGGTCGAAACGTCGTTGCAGCCCAGGATGATCTTGTCCGCGACGCTGGTGTAGTACGCCCCCAGGCGCGGGTCGCAGGCGCGCTTGATGCCGTAGGCGATATCCTCGGCGGTGACCATGCCCAGGACCTCGCCCTCGTCGGTAACGGGATCCCAGCGCACCCAGGGCACGTCCGTGCGGATCGTGAAGGTCCAGACCGTGCCGGTCTCGTCGAACTCCCATTCGGTCGCCAGTTCGGGCAGGATGTTGCCGGGGTTGAGCGGATCGGCATCCGTCAGGCCCAGAAACAACTGCTCGATGGCGGCGATCGAAATCTGGTCAGAGGCACGCTGCGGGTCCAGCGTGCTGATCTGAGACCCGCTGGTGACATACAGCGTGATCGGTTCGGTCTGGCGCATCACGCTAACCAGCGTCACATCGGCGCTGGTGGCGAGTGCAAAGCCGGTGGGCAGTAGGGCCGCAACCATGGTCAGAATGATGGCGAGCGGCAGCACTCGATATATTCGGTTGCCCATACCACGTTCCTCCATTGTGTCTGCTGAAATAACTTAAACGCCTCGCTAGGCTTCTTTCATCTTGGCCGACCACTTGCCTCGGTAGCCTGGTTCTGCCCCTTCGATAGACACCCCTCCTTACCGTCCGGCCAACCCGTTACCGTTGTGAACACCTGCTAGAGGATGGAAGATCGCAACACCCTACCTTCAGCCGACCGAAGCGGGCCGGGTACAGACAAAGCGGGCCTGCCTCTGCCGGGGTACAACCGGCATGGCAAAGCCCGCAAGCGTTCCTGGTGATGCGGCCACTGTCCACAGACGCGCCGGAGTGTCTCGTCGGGTCCGGCACGGGGCAGCCTGGACGGCGCGAGAACAAGTCCGGGTGGGGTAGTCGCTGTGGGTGTCATGGCGCGCGGCAAGCATATTCAGTGTATAAACCACGCGTGAGGAAATTGCAAGTTTTCGGCGAGCGAAAACACACAAATGCCCACGCAACACCGGATATATTGATTACTTGTCTTGCGCGCGAATGGTTCGATGATAGTTAAGTGGACAATCGAACGCGAAGGGTCGCCGTGTCAGGCGCTGACCGGCACCCAGTTGTATTCCATGTGATTCGCCGTCTCCCGCGCGACAGCCGGACCCAGCAGGCGCTGCACGATATACAGCGCGGTGTCGATCCCGGCGGTGATGCCGGCGGTGGTGATGATCTGCCCGTTGTCGACAAAACGCTGGCCGGATACCACGCGGCAGTTGGGGGCCACGGCCAGCAGCTCGTCGAGCGCAGCGTGATGGGTCGTGGCGGTCAGGCCGTCCAGCAGCCCGGCGGCGCCGAGCAACAGCGCGCCCGTACACACCGAGAGCACGATCTCCGCTCGCCTGGCCTGGGTGCTGATGAACTCCAGCAGGGCCGGGTTCTTGCTTTCGTGGCGCGCGCCCAACCCACCCGGCACCACCAGGATGTCGGCCTGAATGGCGTTCTTGAAGGTGTAGTAGGGTGTGACGCGCAGGCCGCTGCGGGTGGTGATGGGGGGCGTGTTCCGCTCGGCAACGGTCGTCACTGTGAAGGGGACGGGGCCGGTTGCGCGCTGCCCGGTGATGGCGAAGACTTCCAGCGGGCCGCAGAAATCGAGCGTGTCCACGTCGTCAAACAACGTGACCAGTACGTTTCTCGCCATAGCCAAAACTTTCTACTTCGGTCAGCCGTCTTTTAAAAACACACTAACTAACTCCCAGCAAAAAGCGCACGAGTCTGCTTCTGATCTTGAGCTGCGGCCAGACGCAGCCTTTGTTGGATACGCCCGATCGGACCCTGAAGAACTGGTAGTGCATCGTACTGTGCCAATGAAGTCGTATCCGATTCAAATGAACCGGCGAACATTCAGTCTCCCGTTGGCTTGACCGAGCTTCGTTCGACCATCAGGATCGCAGCCCGCTCCGGCGCTCTCGTCCGGTGGATCACACCTTTGGGAACGACATACCCTTGGTGCGGTTCCAGGATGATGGTCTTATCTTCCAGGTCAATCAGAAACCTGCCCTGCAGTACGAAAAAGAACTCATCCTCTTCATCGTGCTTGTGCCAGTGGAATTCTCCCTGCATGACCCCAAGGCGAATCACGCTATCGTTCACCTGGCACAGGGTCTGGTTGAACCATTGCTCTTTGCACTCAGCGATCAGGGTCGGCACATCAATCAGTTCCAAAGGACCAAACTTTACGTCCAGGTTGATGCTGTAGTTCTGCTGGTCGTCCACGCTGGTGATCCTTTCTTACTGTGACCGTGTCCATTCACCCTGAATCCTCGAGGACTGCTTTCGGCTTATTGTATCCGATAGCCGGTTTTTTGAAAACCTTTTCACGTCGCACCGCTGCGCCAGGCGAGAGGGGTGCAGCCCCACCAAATCGCCGCTTTGGCTCGCCCCAGGCTCAGCGCCCGTACGGCGTCATCTCCGCCCAGTTAGTCCCCACGCGCGCGTCCGCCACCAGCGGCGCGTCGAGCGTGAATGCGGACTCCATGATCTCAACCGTCAGCGGGGCAACCGTCTCGATCTCATCGTCGGGCACTTCGAGCACCAGCTCGTCGTGCACCTGCAGGATCAGCTTGGCCTGATAGCCGCCATCCTTCAGCGCGTGCGCCAGGTTGATCATGGCGATCTTGATGATGTCCGCCGCCGTGCCCTGGATCGGCATGTTGATCGCTTCGCGCTCGGCGCGCTGCCGGGCCTGGAAGCTGGCCTGCACCGGACCCTTCTCGTGCAGGATCGGGAAATAGCGACGGCGGCCCAGCAGCGTCTCAACGTAGCCTAGCTCGCGCGCGCGCTGCAGCGAGGCGTCGAGATAGCGGCGCACGCCGGGAAATTGCTGGAAGTACCCGGCGATGAACGCCTCGGCCTCGGCCAGCGTCAGGTTGCTCTCGCGCGCCAGCCGGTACGCGCCCATCCCGTACATCAACCCGAAGTTGACCGACTTGGCGAAGCTGCGCTGCTCGTAGGTCACTTCTTCCAGCGGGACGTGGTAGACGGCGGCAGCGGTGGCCCGGTGGATGTCCTGCCCCTCGCGGAAGGCCGCCAGCAGAGCCGCGTCCTGGCTATAGTGCGCCAGGATGCGCAGCTCGACCTGGCTGTAGTCCACCGAGAGCAGGCAGTGTCCCGCCGGGGCGATGAAGGCGCGGCGCACCCGGCGGCCCTCTTCGGTGCGGATCGGGATGTTCTGCAAGTTCGGGTTGCTGGACGACAGGCGCCCGGTCGAGGTGCCGGTCTGATTAAAGCTGGTATGCACGCGCCCGGTGTGTGGGTTGACCAGCGTGGGCAGCGCGTCCACATAGGTGCTTTGCAGCTTCTGAAGCTCGCGCCAGTGCAGGATCTTCTCGACGATTGGATGCTCGCCGCGCAGGCTTTCGAGCACGTCGGCGGCGGTGCTGAAGCCGTGCGACGTCTTGCGCAGCCCTTCGGTCGTCAGCTTGAGGTGGTCGAACAAGACTTCGTTGAGCTGCTTCGGGCTGCCGGGGTTGAAGTGCCCGTAGCCGCCGCTGAGCGCGTCGATCTCCTGCTCCAGTGTGCGCAGTCGCTCGCTGAGTTCGGCGCTCATCTCGCGCAGAAAGGGCACGTCCAGCAGCACGCCCGCCATATCCATGTCCGCGATGATCGGGACGAGCGGCATCTCGATCTCGCTGAACAGCTTCCAGGCCTGCTTTTCTTCCAGTTCGGGCCGCAGCACGCCCACCAGCCGAAAGGTCAGGGCGGCGTCGGCGGCGGCATACGGCGCAGCCAGCTCCACCGGCACGCGGTCCATGGTGATCTGATTCCGGCCAGCGCCGATCAGGTCGGCGATTTCGGTCATTTGCACGCCCAGCCGCACCCAGGCCAGGTTTTTCAGGCCCAGGTTGCGGCTGCCCGGATCGCACACCCACTCGCCCACCATCGTGTCAAACGTGATCGGGCTGACGTCGATCCCGTAGCGGCGCAGCACGACCAGATCATACGGCGCGTTGTGCCCGTACTTGGGGATCGCGGGATCGGTCAGGGCGGGGCGCAGCGCCTCGATGACCCGGTCGAGCGGAAGCTGCCGGGGCGTGTGGCCTTCGACCAGATCGGGCTGGGTCTGCGCGGCGGGGCGGGGCGGCGCGTTGGGCGCGATGTGCCCGACCGGGATGTAGAACCCCTGATCCTCGCTGACGGCCAGCGAGATGCCCACCAGATCGGCGAGCATCTGGTCGGTCGAGGTTGTCTCCACGTCGAAGGCAATCGCCTCGGCGGACGCCAGCCGCTCGACCAGCGCGGCAAGCGCGGCTTCGTCGTCCACCACGGTGAACGGGACGACGCTCTCGACCGGCGGCAGCGGGATCTCGGCCTCGTGTGCCGTGTCGAACATGGTCAACTGCTGGCCGGGAGCGCCGGTCAAGTCGGCGCCGGGGCGGCCCGGCAGCCGCCGGATCAACTGGCGAAACTCCAGCGCCCGGAAGATTGGCTCGACGTCCTCATAGCGGTAATCACGTGCGACACAGCGCGAAAGCTCCAGCCGGACGGGCACGTCGCGCCGGATGGTCGCCAGGGCGACCGACAGGAACGCGCTGTCGCGCCCTTCCTCAAGCTTGGTGCGCAGCGCTCCCTTGATCTCGTCAAGGTGCTCGTACACTCCGGCGACGCTGCCGTACTCCATGATCAGCTTCTTGGCGGTTTTCTCGCCCACCCCCTTGATGCCGGGGATGTTGTCCGAGGCGTCGCCCATCAACCCTTTCAACTCCGGAAGCTGGTGCGGCTCGATCCCGTATTCTTCGCGGAAGCGCGCCAGATCGTAGACGCGCGCGTCACCGAGCGTCTTGCCGGGAAGCTGCACCCGGGTGTGTTCGGTCAGCAGTTGGAGCAAGTCGCGGTCGCCGGTGATGATCAGGACGTCGGCGCCTTCGGCCTCGGCCTGGGGCGCGACCGAGCCGATCACGTCGTCGGCTTCGATGCCTTCCAGCTCCAGGATCGGGATGTTGAATGCTTGCACCAGCTCGCGGATGCGCTCGATCTGGACGCGCAACTCGTTGGGCATCTTGTCGCGCGTGCCCTTGTATTCGCCGTAAAGCTGCTCACGCCCGGTGAGGCCCTGATCAAAGCTGATGGCCAGGTACTCCGGGTTTTTCTCTAGGATATCCAGCAGGGTGCGGGCGAAGCCGAAGGTGGCATTGGTCGGCTCGCCGCTGCGGGTGCTGAAGCTCTCAATCGGCAGGGCGAAGAACTGGCGGTACGCCAGCGCGTGGCCGTCGATCAGAACCAGGGTGGGGCGTGCCATCGGCGTCATTCCTATCGCTGGGATTCGGAACAGATGTGCGTATTATACCACTCCGCGCCCGATGGCGATACGGATTCGCCGGGCGCGATCGCTGCCCGCAGCCCGGATGCGGCGCTTGCTGGCAACGCTGATCGCGCCGCCGCAAACGCCGTGCTGCCAGGGCCGAAGGGGTGTACTGCGTTATGTAATCGTCATATGTTTCTTATGTTAATCCAACGTTTCAGCCGGTATAATTGAGTTAATTCCCGACGTGGGATTTGCACCTCTAGGATTCTGCGAAAGGAAGGAAAGATGAAATCGCGTATCGCATTCGTTCTGACTGTGGTAGCCGCTCTGGCAGTGGCGGCGGTTCTTCCTGTGCGCGGTCCGGTTGCCGCCCAGGAAGAAGTCGGTGAGGGTCCGGTGGGGTTCCTCTCTTACGATTTCTGCACCGGGGACTATACCCTCGAAGTGCTGGAAGGAGCGCCAACGGAAGGCACAGCCACGGTAGAGGTGACGACCAGTTACGGCATTGGCGCAGACACAACTGAGATTGACAGCGCCACTCATGACCTGGACTGGGCCGAGCCGCAGGAGATGAGCGGTACGCTCTCGGTCGAATATCCGGAAGGGGCCGAGACACTCTACTTCACAGTGACGGTGGATGGGAGCCTGTCGCGCGAGGTAAGCATCCCCGTCAGCGAACTGGTTTGCGAGGAGCCGGGTGAGGGCGAAGAGCCTGTCGATGAACTGCCTGCCGATCAGCAGCCTGTTGAAGAGGTCATTCTGCCCGGCTGCGATGTGACGATCCCGCTCGAAGGGGCGGTGGTCGGGCGCTTTGTGCACACCGCCGAGACCTACTGGGCGCCGGACTTCAGCAAGAAGACCGAGCCTGAGGTCCTGATTCCCTGGAACACGACGCTGTGGACGTTCGGCGTGGACGAGAGCGGGCAGTTCCGCAAGGTGGTGCTGAACTGCACGTACCTGTGGGTTCCGGTGGAGACGATGGGGCCGAACTTTGACGAGGTGTGGGGCGGCGCGCCGCTGCCGATGACGGTCGTGGAGTAGCCGCACCGCGTCAGACCGACTCGATGCGCCCCGGTGGATCGCCCGCCGGGGCGTTTCTTTTTGACGCCTCGACCGCCAACCAGGCCGGTCAGCGAGCAGTTTTCCGCTTTATATTATTATTTTACAAAATATTACGAAACATATGATACAATCGTACTGATCGTTTCTTGCCGGATGCTGCCCTGCAGAACGACGCTTCCCGTCGCGCTCAAACGTCACCTGGAGGCGCCACCATGCTCTACCGCCTGTTGTTTGCTGCTCTTATCCTGGCGCTGATATTTGGCGCCGCCCCCGTCCGCGCTCAGGACGACCCGCTTATCATCCGCTTTGACGAACCGCTGATCGTAACCTTGACCCCCGGCGCCGTTCAGCAGCTTGCCTTTGTCGCGCTGGCCGGTGACCGGTTTGAGCTACGCCTGCTCGCGCTGGCGCCGGTTGCGTACAACGCGACGCTGATCGATCCGCTGCAAGCGCTCGCGCCGCTGGCGGTCGATGGCACCGGCAACGCCGTGCTGGCCGTCGATCCCGCGACGCGCAGCGGGCGCTACACGCTGGTCATTGATCAGGCCGCAGCGAGCGGCGATCTGGTCATCCAACTGACCGCCGCGGCGAACCTGCCTGAGCCGCTGCCCTTCAACGCGGAGACAATCACCCTGCTCGCCGGGAACGTGATCCGTTTCCGGTTGGACACACAGCCGGACTACCTCGAGACGCTGCTGACCATGGCCCCGCTCGAAACAGGTGAGGGCGCGCTGCCTCGCGTGGTGCTGATCGACCCCGAGGACTCCCGCGTGATCGCCGAGCTGGGCGATGGCTCACTGCCCGGCGCGGCGCTCCGTCTGCCAGGGGATCGTTCCTACTTCCTGGCGCTCGAACCGGGTCCGGAGCAGGCTGAGATCGCGCTGCGCTGGGAAGGGACGCTTCCCGCGCCTGCCGCCGCACCCGATGGCGGACCCGCCCAGGTACCCGGTGGCGCAGTGAGCGCGCCTGCCGCCACCCCCACACCTGAGGCGAGCCTGACCGCCACCCCGTCGGCGACACCGCTTTCTACGCTCATGGTGACGGCCACGCTCACACCCGATCCGGACGCGACCGCGACGCCGATCCCCTCGCCGACGCCGCGCGGCCTGCTGGCGGGCACAGCAACCGATACGCCCAGCTACACCCCGACCCGCACGCCGAGCTATACGCCGTCGTTCACCCCGTCGTCCACGCCGCCCGGCGCGACGGCGACCTATACGCTCACGCATACGCCCACTTACACGCCAGGCTCCACGCGCACGCTGACACTGACTTACACGCCCAGCTACACACCCACCTGGACGCCGACCTACACGCCGAGCTATACGCCCACGCGGACGCCGACCTACACGCCCAGCTTCACCCCGGCGCCGCCGGTACCCGAAGCGGCGCCGGACGCGAACTTCAATGCACCCCTTAACATCCCGCTCGATAGCACCGCCTCAACCACCGATTTCGTGTCCTACCCCGGCGGAGATCGCGAAGACCGTGTCCGTTTCGACATCACGGGGATGAATCCGAATCCGGCGCTGTCGGGCGGGCGTGCGCGGCTGGTGATCACCGCGTCGTGCTTCGGAACCGGCACACAGAACATTCAATTCTTCACCGGCGGGCAGACGTATAGCTGCGGGCAGACACTGGTTGATCGCGAGGTGACGTACGACTCGCGCACCGGGCAGGTCACCATCACGGCAACCGGTGGAACGAGCACCTATGTTCAGTGGGTGTTGACCGGCAGCGCCACCCGCCTGAACTGAGCGGTGCCCTCACCCCAAGCCCCTTTCCCCGCGACGCGTCGCAGAGGGAGAGAGGGTTTCAAATGCCGTGCTTGCGCTCCCCTTTTCCGCGCGCGAGGGAGAAGAGGCCGGGGGATGGGGGGTATCTAGCTGGCCTGTGCCTGGCGCTGGTAGGTGATGAAGCGTCCGATTTCGCGGTCGCTGAGCGCGCGCGGCGGCGTGACGACGTAATAGCCGTTGGCCCACAGCCGCCCGGCGGCGTCGATGCGCTCCGGAAAGTGCTCCTGAGTCAGGCGCGCCGTCTCGTCGAAGAGCATCTGGATCACCGCGTCGGGCAGGCTTTTCTGCGGGACCTTGAGTGTCAGCCGGATGTAGTCGGTCTCAATATCCAGTTCGTCGATTTCCCACGCATTCCGCGCGGCGATGTCTGCGATCCACCCGCGCAGCGCGGCGGCGTAGTCGCCTTCTAGCTCCAGGCGCGGATCCCAGGGCAGCCACAGCAGGCAATAGCTGGTGTACGGCACGTCGGGGCGCGGCGCGTGACGGACGGGCGCGCCTTGCTCGCGCCCGGCTGGCGCGGCGCGCAGCCCCTCCGGGGCGCGCAGATCGGTCGGGCGGCTGGGGTGCGTGACGGCAGCGGGCGCCTCGGGCGTCTCGACCGGCTCCGGAACCAGATCAAGCGCTTCGCTCAGGCGCCGGGCCTGGCGCCGGATGGTGCGGATCGAGGTGTTGCTGCTGAAGACCATGCTCAACACCATCCCCCCGCCAACCGCCGTGCTGTAGAGCAGGAACTCGCCCGCGTCGGGCAAGGTCACATAGCGGCTCAGCGAGTCGTGATCGGGCGGGCTGGTCGACCACGCCACGGCGATGGTCTGCTCCAGGCGTTCCAGCGCGGGGGCGGGCAGGTCGCCCGCTTCGGCGATCAACTCGCCGCCAGAGGTCAGCAGCGTCGCCTGCGCCGAGCTTTCGAGCGAGAACTGGGTCAGCTGCAGGGCGATCTGGGCCAGCCGCGCCGCTTCCTCGTCGTCTTCGGGCGGCGGGGCTTCCGGCTCCGGTTCCGGCTCCTCGATGAGCAGGTGCGCGGCGGGCATTTCGGCCGGCTCTGCGCTGCGCGCGGCCTCGTCCGCCGGATAGTCGAGCGCGGGTAGTATCTCCTCAACGGCCGGCTCGCCGGCGCCGTCCTCGACCGGTTGCGGGATCCAATCGGGCGCGGCGGCTTCGCCCTGACCGGTGTCGCCCTCGCTTTCGTCCCAGGTATAGGCCGTCTGGCGCACCCCCTCGTAGAACGCCTCCGAGATCTCTGTTGCGAGTGTATCTTCTTCTTCCATTATGTCGGGCAGCCCGGTGAAGAAGTCATCCGGCCCGGCGTGCTGCGCCGCCTCGATCAGGTCCGCGTCCAGGTCGAGTTCCAGCGCGTCGCCAACCGCGTCCTGCTCGTCCCGCTCGTCGCTGTCGGCCACCTCTGCTTCCTGAGCCTGATCGCGGAAGCGGTCGAAGTGAGCCGGAAGCGCCTCTTCCGCCGCTGGCTCGCCTGCTTCCTCATCCGTCCACCCGGCGTCGAAATGTTCCTCAGGTGCTTCGGGCAGGGCAAGGGGCGGTTCCTCGTCGAAGGCGGGCTGTGCCGTCTCATCCGGCGCCGGCCCGGCCAGGGGCGCGGGCGGGCTGAACAGCTCCTCGAGGTCGGCCGGCTCCCACTCGCCGCTGTCGGGGAAAAGCTGGCGAAGCTGCTCGGCTTCTTCCGGCGTCGCGTTTTCTTCCCACGAAGGCAAGGGACGCAGCCGGGGGCGCCGGTCGCGCGGCGGCGGTAGCTGCTGCTCGATCTGGTTGAGCAGGTCGTTGAGCGAAAACTCGGCCTCTGCGTCGTCTTGCGTGACGGCGTGCAGCGCGGTTGTGGCGGGATAGTGCCACGAGTCCTCTTCGTCCGGCGCCGGCTCGTGGGCGGGCGGGGCGGCTGGCGCGCCGGGTTCGGGCAGGTCGGCGGACGCGAGCCAGTCAGGCAGCGCCGCGTTGGTATCCAGGCTTTCCAGGCCGATCTGATCGACTATGTCTGGCTTCAGGCTCGACGGGGCGCGTGTCTCTTCGGCGGTGTAAGTCGGCTCGGCCAGATCGTCTTCTCCCACTTCTTTGCCGGCCAGCGCTGCGAGCACACTCTCGAAGGATGGGTCGAACAGGCCGCTGATCACGTCCCCAATGGTCGTGTCGTCCAGCTCGGATTCGTCTCCCAGATCGGGTTCCTGGGGCGGGTGCCCGCGCCGGATTGACTCCAGCACGTAGTCGAGCGGGTTGGGCGGCGGCTCTTCGTCGCTGTCGGGCGCGCGCGGCGCCAGCAGATCGTCCAGCGGCCCGCGGCGGGGCGGAGCAGCCGGGGCGCGCAGCGAATCGACCAGTTCGTGAAACGCCTGATCGTCGGGCGACGGCT
>Ga0226835_1001446_pt1 | contig 12819 bp, 11 predicted proteins | sample LAC_MetaG_1_FD_163627 | JGI IMG/M metagenome (GOLD analysis project Ga0226835, IMG submission 163627) | Anaerobic ammonium oxidizing microbial communities from anammox membrane bioreactor (MBR) in UC Berkley, California, United States -... | ecosystem: Engineered > Bioreactor > Anaerobic >...
CCCCTACCAGCTGTCCCTCACCGGCGTCACCGACATCACCACCGGCGGATACACGACGTGCGCGGTGGCCGGTGGGTACGGTTACTGCTGGGGCGACAACGTCGAAGGCCAGGTCGGCAACGGCGCTCCGGGTATCGACGTCCACACCCCCTACCAGCTCCCCCAGCCCGACGTCACCGACATCACCACCACCGGGCTGACGACGTGCGCCATCGCCGGCGGGCACGGCTACTGCTGGGGCAGCAACGGCGACGGGCAGGTCGGCAACGGCACCATCACGGACATGCCGAGCCCCTACCCGCTCCCCCTCACCCACGTCACCGGCGTCACCATCGACGTCTGGAACACCACGTGCATGATCTCGGACCGGGACGCCTACTGCTGGGGTCGGAACGAGTACGGCCAGGCCGGCGCGGGCGCCGGCCTGGAACCCGGGACGCCCCTGCTGAGCAACGTGGCCCGCATCGTCGTCAACAGCAAGACGGCGTGCGCGGTGGCCGGTGCCCACGGCTACTGCTGGGGCCACAACGACGCCGGGCAGATCGGCGACGGCACCAACACCGATGCGCCCAGCCCGGTCCAGGTGTGGTGACCCGCAGCCCCGACCGGTTGGTGCGACCCGACCGCGCCACGGCGAGCCGGCCGGTCCGCCGGCGATCCGGCACCGGCTGACGACCACCGGCGGACCGTGAGGCCGGCGCCGCTCACGCGGTGGACGGGGAGACGCCACCCATGGCCCGGGGAAGGGCACCGCGCCAGGCGCTCTCGGCTTCGGGCAGGGACACGTCGAACGCCCCGGCCGCCACCAGGCGGCCCCCGCCGGCCCGGCCGAGCTGGGCGGCGACGACGCCCCCGGCGGCGGCCCGGTCGACAACCTCGGCCACCCGGCCGGGGGCGACCGAGAGCACCACCCGCGACGCCGACTCCGAGAAGCAGTCGAGCGGCCCCCCGATCTCCACCTCGAAGCCCGTGCCGCCGGCGATCGCCATCTCGCAGAGGGCCGCCGCGAGCCCCCCGTGCGAGCAGTCGTGAACCCCGGTGACCATCCGCTCGGCCACGAGGGCGGCGACCCGGGGGTGAAGCGCCGCCGCGGCGTCGAGGTCGGCCACCGGCGGTCGACCCCCGCGGAGCCCGTGGAGCGAGGCCCACTCCGAACCTCCGAGCTCCCGCGCCGTGGTGCCGAGCACGACGATCCGGTCGCCGGATCGCAGAGCCGCCGGGGGCGGCACGTCGTGCAGCGCCGGGATCAGTCCGAGCACCGCCACCACCGGCGTGGGATCGATGTCGACCCCACCCGACTCGTTGTAGAGGCTCACGTTCCCACCCACCACTGGGATCCCGAGCGCATCGCACGCCTCGGCGATGCCATCGACCACCTCGCTGAGCTGCCACATGACCTCGGGGTGCTCCGGGTTGCCGAGGTTGAGGCAGTTCACCAGGGCCCGAGGCTCGGCCCCGGTGCACGCGACGTTGCGCGCCGCCTCCATCACCGTCAGGCGCGCACCGGTGCGCGGGTCGAGGGCGCAGTAGCGCGCCAGGCCGTCGGTCGACAGGGCGACGGCGCGGTCACGGGTGCCGGGGACGCGCAGCACGGTGGCGTCGGAGCCCGGTCCGACGACGGTGTTGAGGAACAGTTGGTGGTCGTACTGCCGCCAGACCCACTCCTTGTCGGCGACGTTCGGGGCCGCCAGGAGCGCCAGCAGCTCGCCCGACACGTCGGCACCGTCGGGGAAGCGCTCGCCGAGCAGGACCGCGGGGTCGTCGGCGTTCACGGCGTCGAGAGCCGCCGGCCGCTCGAGCGGGCGGTGGTAGACGGGGCCGTCGCCCAGGCTCTCGGCCGGGACGTCGGCCAGCGGGACGCGATCCGAGGAAACGCTCGCCGGCGCGTCACCCGGCGGCGGAGCCGGGTTCGCGCCCGGAACGCCCACCGCGTCGAAGAGGCCGTCGTAGACCCGGAACCGGCGGCTGTCGGTGACCCGGCCGACCACCGCGGCCCGGACCTCCCACCGCTCGCAGACCTCCATCACCGCGGCGAGGCTCTCCGGCGCGACGATGGCGAGCATCCGTTCCTGGGTCTCGGAGGTGAGCACCTCGCTCGGGACCATCCCCCTCTCGCGGCGATGCACGCGGGCCACGTCGACGTCCATGCCGGTGCCACCGGCGGCGGCCGTCTCGCTCGCCGCGCAGGACAGGCCCGCGGCGCCGAGGTCCTGGACACCCCGTGCCAGTCCGGCCTCCAGCAGCTCCAGGCAGGCCTCGATGAGCTTCTTCTCCTCGAACGGGTCACCCACCTGCACCGACGGGCGCATCTCCTCGGAACCCTCCCCGAACCCCGCCGAGGCGAGAACGCTCGCGCCGCCGATGCCGTCGCGGCCCGTCGCCGACCCCAGCAGGACCGCCAGGTCTCCCGGGTGCTCCGCCTTGGCCAGGACGAGCCGCTCATGCGGGAGGACCCCGAGGCAGAACACGTTCACGAGCGGATTGCCCGAATAGCACCCGTCGAAGACGATCTCGCCGCCGACGGTGGGGACGCCCACGGCGTTCCCATAGCCGCTGATCCCGGAGACCACCCCCTCGAAGAGGAACCGGTTCCGCGCGTCGTCGAGAGGACCGAAGCGCAGCGGGTCCATCAACGCGATCGGGCGAGCGCCCATCGAGAAGACGTCGCGGATGATCCCGCCCACACCGGTGGCCGCGCCCTGGTAGGGCTCGACCGCGGAAGGATGGTTGTGGCTCTCGATACGCAACGCGACCGCAACCCCGTCACCGACGTCGATGACCCCCGCACCTTCGCCCGGCCCGACCATCACCCACGGGGCGTCGGTCGGGAAGCGCTTCAGGTGGACCCGCGACGACTTGTAGGAGCAGTGCTCCGACCACATCACCGAGTACATGGCCAACTCGGGCTCGGACGGCGGGCGGCCCAGCTCGGCCACGACGGCGGCGAGCTCGTCGTCGGTCATCCCGAGGCGGCGGTGAAGCGGTTCGTCGCTCATGCCGGCCGAGCGTAACGAACCCGCCGCCGGGCACACGGGGCGTGGGCGATCCGGCGAGAGAACCGGCGGGGGTCAGGCGTCGGGCCGCCACCCGCGGCATGAGAAGCTCGCAAGCTCAGCCCTATTTAGGGGTTTTCCCCGGCCCCCCCAGCGCGTGTGACCGCCAAATGAGCGCCGCCGGTTCATGAATTGGCGCGCCGACATGTGACGTGTTATCAATCCGTGCTCGACGGGCAGTAACATCAACCGCGCGCGATCGTGAACACCGCTGAATCGTGACCGGCGGTTCCCGACAGGAAGTAGAGGTGTCAGATGTCCCCACGCCGTAAGGGAAGCACGATGACCGCCGAGCACAAGGCCGCCCTGGCCCACGGCCGTGCCCTCGGCAATTCCGTACGCGCCTACCTGGACGCACTCGAGCGGAACCGACCCCGCCGGGGCCGGAAGCGCACCCCCGACAGCGTCCGCAAGCGCCTGGGCGTCGTGGAGAAGGACCTCGCCGAGGCGACGGGAACCCGCCGGCTCGAGCTCCTCCAGGAGCGCCGCGACCTCAACAACGAGCTGGCGGTCATGGCCGTGAAGACCGACATGAACGCCGTGGAGAAGGGGTTCATCAAGGCGGCCAAGGAGTACTCCGAGAACAAGGGCATCTCGTACTCCACCTGGCGTGAGGCGGGCGTCCCGGCCGACGTGCTGCGACGCGCCGGCATCACCCGGAGCATGTGAGACCCCGACCTGGGCTGCCCCTTACGAGCCGTAGGGGTAGCCCAGGTCGGGCGCACCCAGCACCGGGGCGTAGGTAACGCCGCGACGCTCCAGCTCCGCGGCGAGCGTCCCGCCCCGGTCGAGCAGCAGCGACACCCCCACCACCCGGCAGTCGAGGTCGGACGCGACCACCGCGTCGAGGGCGGCGAGGAGCGACGCTCCGGTGGTCGCGGTGTCCTCGACCACCACCACCCGGTCGCCGGCCTCCAGCGGACCGGCGATGCGGCCCCCGACCCCGTGGGCCTTGGCGTCCTTGCGGACCGCGAAGGCCCGGGTACCCGACTCACGGGCCACGGCCAGGGCCACCGGGACCGCTCCCAGCTCGAGACCCCCCACGGAGTCGAAGGTGTCGACGCCCGCGGCGTCGAGGGCCTCGACCACCGCTCGGCCCACGAGGTCGAGAGCGTCACCCCGGAAGGTGAGACGCCGGCCGTCGAGGTACCAGTTCGAGGTCCGGCCCGACGCCAGGGTGAACTCGCCCTCTCGGATGGCGTGGTGCCGCAGCGCCGCCGCGAGCTCGGCCTGTACCGGCCTCACCGGGAGCCGGCGACGACGGGCATCGAGCCCGACGCCGACCCGGAAGCAGGGACGGTGGCGTTCACCGCACCAGCGGCACCGGCGGCGTCGAGGAGCGATCGGAGCAGGACCACGCCGTCGGTAGAACCGAGGATCGACTCGCTCGCCCGCTCGGGGTGCGGCATCAGGCCGACCACGTTGCGGCCCTCGTCGCAGATGCCGGCGATGTCGTCGAGGCTGCCGTTGGGGTTGTCGAGGTAGCGCAGGACGACCCGGCCGTCGGCGCGGAGACGCTCGAGCGTGGCCGGGTCGCAGACGTAGTTCCCCTCGAAGTGGTTGACCGGGATGCGCAGGACCTGGCCCGGCTCGGCGGCCGAGGTGAGCACCGACGCGGTGGTCTCGACCCGGAGACGGACCGGCGCGCACACGAAGCGCAGCCCGGCGTTCTTCTGGAGGGCACCGGGGAGCATCCCGGCCTCGCACAGCACCTGGAACCCGTTGCAGATCCCGACGACGGGACCGCCGGCGGCGGCGTGGCGGCGCACGGCGTCCATGATCGGCGAGAAGCGGGCGATGGCACCGGTGCGGAGGTAGTCACCGTGGGCGAACCCGCCCGGAATGACCACGGCGTCGGCTCCGCCGAGGTCGTGGCGGTCGTGGAAGAGGATCTCCGCCTCGGCCCCCATGCGGGTGACCGCATGGACGATGTCGTGCTCGCAGTTGGTACCGGGGAACAGCACGACGCCGATGCGCGCCGTCACGCCGTCTCCAGTGCGGACAGCGAGATCCGGTAGTCCTCGATCACCGGGTTGGCCAGGAGGCGCCGGCACATCTCGTCGACCTGGTCGCTAGCGGCGGCCTCGTCGACGGCGTCGACCACGAGCCTCATCGTCCGGCCCATCCGCACTCCGGTGACGTTGGTGTAGCCGAGCGCGGGCACCACCCTCTCGATCTCGGTTCCCTCCGGGTCGAGGATCCCCTCGCGCCGTGAGATCTCGACCGTGACCTCGAACTTCACGCCCCACATCCTACGGCCGACCACCCTCCACCCGGGGACCCGGTCGGCGTTGGGTCATCAAACGACGCCACACGACGAGAACTGACCCAACCCGGAGACTCCACCCCCCCGACCGAGCCGGCGTTGGGTCACCAAACCACGCCACACGACGAGAACTGACCCGACCCGGAGACTCCACCCCCCCACCCCCCCAACCGAACCGGCGTTGGGTCACCAAACCACGCCACACGACGAGAACTGACCCAACGCCGTAGAGATGCGGGCGCGGTGGGGGGGGACGGGGGGCGGGGAGGCGCGAAGTGCAGGGATCGATGCGCTCAGGGCTTGGCCGTGGGGCCGTACCAGTCGGCGAAGCGCAGGCCGGTGAGGCGCTCGTAGGCCTCCACGTATCGGGCCCTGGTACCGGCGATCACCTCCGCCGGCAGAGGTGGCGCCGGTGGCGTGTGGTCCCAGCCGCTCCCGGCGTAGGAGTCGCGTACGTACTGCTTGTCGAAGCTGGGCGGCGATCCTCCGGGCTCATACGCGTCGGCGGGCCAGTAGCGCGACGAGTCGGGGGTCAGCACCTCGTCGATCAGGAGCAGGCGTCCGGAGTGGTCGAAGCCGAACTCCACCTTGGTGTCGGCGAGGAGGATGCCCCGCGCCTCGGCGTGGGCGGCCCCGTGCCGGTAGACGGCCAGGGTGATCTCGCGAAGACGTTCGAAGAGGTCGTCACCCACCAGCGCCGCGGCCGCGGCGTCGTCGAGGGGTTCGTCGTGGCCGGCCTCGGCCTTGGTGGTGGGCGTGAACAGGGGCTCGGGAAGGCGTTCGGCCTGGCGCATCCCGGGTGGCATCGAACGGCCCTGGACCCGGCCCGTCTCGCGGTACTCGCTCCACGCCCCCCCGAACAGGTAGCCGCGGGCGATGCACTCGAGGCGCACGGGTCGGGTGCTGCGCACCAGAGTCGCCCGCCCCGCGGTCTCCTCGGGGGCGGAGCCGTCCGGGAAGTCGGTGGGGTCGACCGACACGACGTGGTTGGGGACGATCCCGACCGTCTCACCGAACCAGAACGCCGAGATCGCGGTGAGCACACGGCCCTTGTCGGGGACGGGGTCGGGAAGCACCACGTCGAACACCGAGATCCGGTCGGACGCCACCATGAGGAGCCGATCGCCGCCGGCGTCGTAGAGGTCGCGCACCTTGCCGGAGTAGAGGTGCGGCAGCGTGATCCCCGTCACGCGCCGACGACCCCCGCCGCGACCGGGCCACCGCTGCCGTACCGCTCCGGCCTCGAGGTCCGTGCCCGCCTCATGCGACCTCACCCGACTCGAGGGCCTCGAAGACCCGGGCCGTACCCTCCAGCGCCCGGTGGAGCGAGAAGCAGGCGTCGAGGGCTCCGCCGTCGAGCAACTCGGCGACCTCGGGGTCGTCGCCCAGGACGTCGCGGAACGGGCGGCGGCTCTCCCAGGTGGCCACGGCGTCGCGCTGCACGATCCGGTACGCCTCGTCGCGGGAGAGACCGGCCTCCACCAGCGCCAGGAGCACCGGCTGGCTGAACACCAGCCCGTAGGAGGAGTCGAGGTTCTCGCGCATCCGTACCGCATCGACCCGGAGGTTCTCCACCACGGAGGCCAACCTCACCAGCACGTAGTGAGCCAGGATGCAGGAGTCGGGGAGGATCACCCGCTCCACCGACGAGTGGGAGATGTCGCGCTCGTGCCAGAGGGCGACGTCTTCCAGGCCGGCCTGGAGGTTGGCCCGCAGAACCCGGGCCAGACCGGTCAGCTGCTCGCTCTTGACCGGATTCCGCTTGTGGGGCATCGCCGACGACCCCTTCTGGCGGCCGGCCCGGAACCCCTCCTCCACCTCCCGCACCTCGGTGCGCTGGAGATGGCGGATCTCCAACGCGCAGGCCTCGACCGTGGCCCCGACCGCCGCGCACGCGTACAGGACCTCGGCGTGGCGGTCGCGGGCGAGGACCTGGGTCGACGGGACGGGGCGCAGCCCGAGCGCGCGGCACACGTGCTCCTCGACCCGGGGGTCGACGTTGGAGTAGGTGCCGACCGCGCCCGAGAGCTTGCCCACCGCGATGATCTCGCGGGCGCGCTCCAGGCGCCGACGGTCGCGCCGCACCTGCAGCGCCCAGAGGGCGAGCTTGGCGCCGAACGTGGTGGGCTCGGCGTGGATGCCGTGGGTGCGCCCAACGGTAGGAGTGGCACGGAACTCGTGGGCTCGGGCCGTGATCACCTCCTCGAGGCGGGCGGAGGCGTCGAGGAGCAGGTCTACGGCCCGGGTTAGCTGGAGGGCGAGGGCGGTGTCGACGACGTCGGACGACGTGAGCCCGTAGTGGACCCACGCGCCCTCGGGAGGTCCGATGCGCTCCTGCACCACGTCGACGAAGGCGGCGACGTCGTGCTCGGTGACGGCCTCGCGCGCCTCGATCGCCGCGACGTCGAAGCCGGCCCTCTCCCGCACCGCCCGAGCCGCCTCGGCCGGGACGACCCCGATCCCCGCCCAGGCCTCGACGGCGAGGACCTCGACCTCGAGCCAGGCGCCGAAGCGGGCGTCGTCGGTGAACAGGGCTCCCATCTCGGGGAGCGTGTACCGGGGGATCACGGTGCCTCCACGGCGGCTCGCTCGGCGATGTCGGTGCGGTACTGGATCCCGGGCCACGAGATCCGCCTCGCGGCGTCGTAGGCGCGGGAGCGGGCGGCGGCGACGGTGGGGCCGACCGCGGTCACGTCGAGGACCCGGCCGCCGGCGGTCACCACGCGGTCGGCCGGGCCGCCGGGTGCCCGGGCGGTGCCCGCGTGGAACACGGTCACGCCGTCGAGGGCCTCGGCCTCGGCGAGACCGTCGACCGGGTCGCCCGTGCGCGGCGAGCCCGGGTAGCCCTCGGACGCCAGGACGACCGTCACGCAGGCGTCGGCGGCGAAGCGCACGGGCGTCACGAGGCGGCCGGTGGCGGCCTCGAGGCAGTGGGTGGCCAGGTCGGTCTCCAGGCGGGGGATCACCACCTGGCACTCGGGGTCCCCGAAGCGGACGTTGTACTCGAGCACCTTGGGTCCGTCGGGGGTGAGCATCAGGCCGGCGTAGAGCACGCCGCGGTACTCGATCCCCCGGCGGGCCAGCTCGGCAAGGGTGGGCTCCACGGCGTCGGCCATCACGGACTCGACGACGTCGGGATCGGCGATGGGCACGGGCGAGTACGCGCCCATGCCGCCCGTGTTGGGGCCGGTGTCGCCGTCGCCTACGCGCTTGAAGTCCTGGGCGGGCGCCAGGGGTGTGCCGGTGGTCGAGCCGTCGCAGAGCACGAGCAGCGACAGCTCGGGCCCGGTCAGGCCCTCCTCGACGACGCACGTGCGCCCGGCGTCGCCGAAGGCCTCGCCGGAGAGGTAGCGGCGCACGGCGTCGCGCGCCTCGGCCACCGATTCGGTGACCACCACGCCCTTGCCGGCGGCCAGGCCGTCGGTCTTGACCACGTAGAGGCCGGTCAGCGTGTCGAGGAACGCGAGGGCCGCGTCGAGGTCGGGCTCGCCGAACGCGCCGTGGCGAGCCGTGGGCACGCCGGCGGCGGCCAGCACCTCCTTCATCCACGCCTTGGAGCCCTCGAGGCGGGCGCCGTCGGCGCCGGGGCCGAAGGTGGGCACGCCCCGGGCGCGGAGGTCGTCGGCCAGGCCGTCGACGAGCGGCGCCTCGGGACCGATCACCGCGAGGTCGAAGTCCTCCGCCCGGCCGAGAGCCCGGTCGAGCGGCTCGCAGGCGGCGACGGCCTCGACCCCGGGGTTGCCCGGCGCGGCCACCACCTGCGTCACCGACGGCGAGCGGGCGAGACCCCACGCGAGCGCGTGCTCCCGCCCGCCACCCCCCACGACCAGGGCCTTCATCGGAGGTAGGCGGCCTTCACGCGGCGCGGGGCATCACGACGGTCTGGTCGCGCGACGGCCCGACCGACACGAACGTCATCGGAACCCCAGCCAGCTCCTCGACGAAGCGCAGGTAGTCGCGCGCCTCGGGCGGGAGGTCCTCGACGCGGGTGGCGCCGTCGATCTCGCCGCCCCAGCCGGGGAGGGTCTCGTAGACGGGCCGCACCTTGTGCAGGACCGACTGGTGGTAGGGGACGTGCTCGTAGCGCTTCCCGTCGTCGCCCTCGTAGGCCACGCACACCTTCAACTCGGGAAGCGTGGAGAGCACGTCGAGCTTGGTGACGGCGATCTCGCTGCACGAGTTGAGTCGGACCGCGTGGCGCAGCATCACGGCGTCGAGCCACCCGGGGCGGCGGCGGCGGCCGGTGTTCGTGCCGAACTCGTGGCCGCGCTCGACGAGGGCCTCGCCGGTCGCGTCGCCGTCCGCGAGCTCGGTCGGGAACGGCCCGCTGCCCACCCGGGTGGTGTAGGCCTTGACCACGCCGATCACGCGTTCGATCGCCCGTGGCCCGACCCCGGCGCCGGTGCACACCCCGCCGGCGATCGGGTTCGAGGAGGTGACGAACGGGTAGGTGCCGTGGTCGAGGTCGAGGTAGGTGGCCTGCGCGCCCTCGAAGAGGACCTCCTGGCCGGCGTCGAGCGCCTCGTGGACGAGGTGGACGGTGTCGTCGATCAGGGGCTCGAGGCGCGGCAGCATCGCCAGGTAGGTGGCGCAGATCTCGTCGGCGTCGAGCGGTAGGCGGTTGTACACCTTGGCCAGGACGCCGTTCTTCTCCCGCAGGACCAGGTCGAGCTTCTGACGGAAGATCTTGGCGTCGAGGAGGTCCTGGACCCGCAGGCCGACGCGTAGCGCCTTGTCGGCGTAGGTGGGGCCGATGCCGCGCTTGGTGGTGCCGAGCTTGTTCTGGCCGAGGTAGCGCTCGGTCACCCGGTCGAGCTCGGTGTGATACGGCATGATCAGGTGGGCGTTGCCCGACAGGCGCAGGCGGCTCGTGTCGACGCCCTTGGCCTCGAGCATGTCGAGCTCGGCGATGAGGACGGCCGGATCGACCACGACGCCGTTGCCGATCACCGGCGTGACATGGCGGTAGAGCACCCCGCTCGGGACGAGCTGGAGCGCGAAGACCTCGCCGTCGACGACGATCGTGTGGCCGGCGTTGTGCCCACCCTGATAGCGGACGACGAGGCTGCTCTGCTCGGCCAGGTAGTCGACGAACCGGCCCTTGCCCTCGTCGCCCCACTGGGTGCCGACGATCACCGTGCCGGGCACGCGGCGCTCCTTCTGGCCTGGACGCCCGCCCGGAACCGGTCGCGGTTCGCGCGTCGCCCCCCTCCTGCGCTCACGTTGAGGACAGGGTAGCCGAGAGCAGGGGCTCGAACCGTCCGCGGACTCCGGCCCGCCGGCTCAGGCCAACCGCTCGAGGGCGCCCTTCTCCGCCTGCTCCCGCAGGACGAACTTCTGCACCTTGCCCGACCCGGTGAGCGGGAAGGCGTCGGCCACGAACCAGTGCTGCGGGGCCTTGTGGGCGGCGAGGCGCTCGCGGCACCAGGCGTGCAGGTCGGCCGCCGCGGGCGGCGCCTGAGGATCGAGGGGGCGCACCACCGCTGCGATCACCTCACCCCACCGGTCGTCGGGGAGGCCGAGCACGGCGGCGTCACCGACCGCCGGGTGCTCGAACAGCGCCTGCTCGATCTCGGCCGGGTAGACGTTCTCGCCGCCGCGGATCACGAGGTCCTTGAGCCGGCCGGTCACGGTCACGTAGCCGCGGGCGTCCATGCGCCCCAGATCCCCGGTGTGGAGCCAGCCGTCGGCGTCGATCGTGTCGGCTGTCGCCTCGGGCATCTCGAAGTAGCCGTCCATGGTCAGGTATCCCCGGGTGCAGATCTCGCCGTCGGTGTCGACCGGCACCACCTCGCCGGTGCCCGGGTCGACGATGCGGCACTCGGTCCGGGGCAACGGCCGGCCGACGGTGAGGGCCTTGTCCTCAGGCGAGTCGTCGAGCCGGGTCTGGGTGATCACGGGGGAGGTCTCGGTCTGCCCGTACACGATCGAGAACCGCACCCCGAGGGTCGACTCGATGCGGCGCACGAGTTCCGGGGGCACGCTGGCCCCGCCCGAGATGACGGCTTCCACGCTGGAGAGGTCGAACTCGGCGAAGCGGGGGTGCTCCATCATCGCGATGAGCATGGTGGGCACCCCGCCCATGATGTAAGGCCGGTGCTCGTGGACCAGCTCAAGCACCAGGCCCGGGTCGAAGTGGTGGACGAGCACGTGGTGGGCCCGCCGCCAGATCGCCCCGAGCGCGCCCAGAACGCAACCGCCGGTGTGGAACAGCGGCATCGGGTTCACCCAGCCGGCACCCTCCGGCACCTCGCACCGCTCGGCGGTGAACCGGGCGTTGTTGGCGATGCCGCGGTGGCGCAACAGGGCTCCCTTGGGGAAGCCGGTGGTGCCCGAGGTGTACTGGACCTGGGCCGGATCGTCGGGCGCCACCGCCGGCAGCTCGGCCGGCGGGGTTCCGGCCGGCACCGCGCCCATCGCGGTGAAAGCCTCCCAGCCGGAGAGGGAGATCGCCTGGCGCAGCTCCGGGAGCTCGGGAGCGATCTCCTCGACCACCGAGGCCATCGGGTAGCCGCGGAACTCGTCGGTGTGGAAGAGGCCCGAGGCGCGCGACTGCCGGAGGATGTAGGCGACCTCCTGCGCTCGCAGCGCCGGGTTCACCGTGACCAGGACCACGCCCGCCAACGCCGCGCCGAGCTCCAGGAGCACCCACTCCGGCTCGTTGGGGGCCCAGATCGCCACCCGCTCGCCGGGTTCGAACCGGGCGAGCAACGCCCGGGCCACCTGCTCCGAGTCGGCGAGGAGCTCGGCGTAGGTCCACCGGCGCCGTTCGGCGGGATCGGGCACCCCGGCGGTGAGCGCAGGGCCGCCCGGCACCTCCTCCGCCGCGCCCCGGAGCACGTCGCCCACCGTCACGTCGAGCACCTCGACGCTCGTGTCGATGGGCCAGCTCGCCTCCGTCAGCTCCCGAGCCACAGCAACCCCCGTGCGCGTGCTCCTGTCCGGGTACCTCGGGGCAGCGTGGCACACGGCGGCGAACGCCGCACCCGGGGCTCGGTCCGGGTTCGGGGGGTCGAAGCCGCCGGGTGACGGGCTCCGCGAGGTTGGAGCGGTCACGCCACAGGCGCCCGGCCCGCCGGGACGATGCCCACGACCAGCCCCACGATCCATGCCGACCGGTTCCGACCCACCACGTCCCATCGGGATCGTGGGATACCGACGGCCACGGCCAGCGCCACGAGCGTCACGCCCAACGGAACCAGGGCCACCGTCGCTACCACGAGCACGATGCCGGTCTCCGGAAGACCCAGGTTCACGGTGGATCCTCCTCCACGAGCGGGACGCGGTCGCCCGCGCCGGTTCGGATGCCACCGGCGCTCCGCGCAGCCGACCCGGCTGACCCCTCCGACTCGGTCGACCCCGGCGACCCCGCCACGCCGCCCAGCGCCGCGAGGTACACGGCGCGCACGGCCAGCGCCTGGCGCACCTCCCCCACCACCTCCTCGCGGAACTCGGCGCGGTACGTCGGGTCCGTCACGAGGTACACGGTGAAGTTGAGCC
>Ga0226835_1001448_pt1 | contig 12810 bp, 15 predicted proteins | sample LAC_MetaG_1_FD_163627 | JGI IMG/M metagenome (GOLD analysis project Ga0226835, IMG submission 163627) | Anaerobic ammonium oxidizing microbial communities from anammox membrane bioreactor (MBR) in UC Berkley, California, United States -... | ecosystem: Engineered > Bioreactor > Anaerobic >...
CAGGAAGTCGGGCACGTGCCTGAACGCCTGCCCGCCGCGCTCGAAATGAAGCATCAGCGGCTGAGCAAGAACGCCTATCACGCCGCCATCGAAATCGAACCCCATCAGGGTGAACATCTCGAGCCGGCTCTCGTAAGGCACGAGCTGGTTGATGCCGCTGAACCAATAGAAGCCGGGAAGGTGGCCCTGCCCCTTGTAGGCGGGAATCTTGCGGATGGAGTGGTACCCGATGGAGTCGCGGCCCGCAACGTCGTCGATGGCGACCGCCTCGTGAAGCCGGAGCTGGGCATCAAGGAAGGAGATGGCGATCTTCAACTGCGCCTCCAAACCAAACACACCAAGAATGCCTGAATATTAGGTATTCGCGCTGAGCGCAAACCAAGAAGAAACACCGAACCACCCGTGCTTCACCTGCGGTTGACGCGCCCCCGCGTCGAGCCAACACCTCGATACTACTTGCCTGACCGAAACGATCGAGAGCGACCGGTCCACGGGCATGCCGCGCCCTGGACGGGACTCACGGCCAAGGGCCGGCTGGGCCGGCACGCCTAGGTTTGGGTGCGGGCCCGTGGCCCTCCAAACGCCTCTTCAGTCTCGTGCAGCCGTACCTGGCCTCCTAGATGGCGCCGCTAAGGTTTTGACGAGAGGCAACTCATGACGCAAGCAGCCGACATGTTCCGGGCCCACCCGCGCCAGTCCCAGATCGAGTTCTCCGTGCTGGCGAAGTGCGTCGACGAATGCTACGCCTGCGCGCAAGCCAGCACCACCTGCGCCGACGCCTGCCTCGGGGAGGCGAACGTGGCTGACCTGGTGCGCTGCATCCGCCTCAACGAGGACTGCCGCGCGGCGTGCCAGGCGACGGGCGAGATGCTCCCGCGCGTGACGGAGGCCGACTGGACTCGCGTATTACCTCCAGGGGTGACGCGCCCGACAATTGTTCGGCCGGCGCGAGGCGTTCGATCCGCACGCTGACCTGCGCCCCGAAAGCGTCGAGGATGCGCTGTCCCCGCGCGGTGCGGGCATGTCTCTTAAAGGCTCCGCTTGCGCCGTTCGAACTCCTCCTCGTCGATCTCACCTCGAGCGTAACGGTCGCGGAGGATCGCGAGCGCCGAATCCTGTGGCGGAGCGGTGGGCGGCTCGATGCTGCTTCGGGGACGGATCCTGCCGGCACCGAACTCACGAACGACCCAGACGATTGCGAGAATGCCGAGGATCCAGAAGATGATCATTCCGAAGCCTCCCGCACCTAGGCCACAACCGCCGTACCCCATCACGGGGCGCCTCCTGCGTTCGCCCGTAGCTGCTTGCTGGACTGGCAATGGCTATTCATCGAGAACTCCTTCCGGCACCAATAATGAGGTGCATTACTGCAGCTTTGTGCCTCGGTATTTAGCGTGAAAAGTCAGCGTAAAGCGGCGCGGCCCAAGGCTTCCTGCTGTCGACTGGTAGGTACTCGCTCTCGTCATGCAAGCGTCGCGTGGCGGGGGCGTACTCCGATGCCGTGGTGTTCACCGCGTTCCTCCTATTCCGTTCCAGATGTCCCAGGGCCAACAGCCGGCGCGCTCCCGCTAGGGCGTTCCGCCCAAGCGCGCCTGCGCGGCGCGTTGCTGCGGCTTCCACCACTCCTTGATGTAGGCGATCACGTCCGTGACCTGCTCGTCGCTCCAGTCGGGGCCGACGGCTGGCATCATGAAGCCGCCCTGCCGGATCATGGCGGCGATCTGCGAGTCGGGGTGGTGCCAGGCGTGCATGGTGCCGTCCAGGGCTGGGATGCCGGCGCGCGAGTTGCCGGCGCCCGTGACGCCGTGGCAGGTGGCGCAGTTCGCCTGGTACGCCTGCTCGCCGCGGGCGATCTGCTCGGCCGGATAGGTGGGGTAGGTGAGCGGCCCGGAACCGCCGCTGCCGATGCGGGCGTAAACGGCGAGCATCACGATGATGACGACGCCCGATGCGAGGGCGATGGTGGATGGGCGCGGGCGGCGGCGTTGCTTGGGCTTTCGGGACAATGTCTTCAACCTCGTTCGGTGGGATGGCGGCCGCAGCGGCCGTACGGGCAGCGGGCGGGCTAGAGGAGTGGGGGCGGGTCGGCCGCTAGCGCGCCGCGACCGGACCCGCCCCTGGCTTCAGTCGGCGGAGTCGGCCAGCCACGCCTGGTATTGGTGCACCTCGCCGGCTTGCGTGACGATGACGTCGCGCGCCAGGTCGCGCAGCTCCGCGTGCGTGGCGCGCTCGAGCGCGAGCTGGGCCATGTCGATGGCGCCCTGGTGGTGCGCGATCATCTCCGTCAGGAAGGCGGCATCCGGGTCTGGGCCTTCGGCCATGGCCGTCATCATGCCGCTCATCTCGGCGTCCATCGTCGCCGCCGAGGCGCCGTCGACCTCGGCGTCGTACCACGCGCGCAGCCAGGTGGTCATCTGCTCGATCTCGGGCGCCTGGGCGGCCTTGACAGCGCGCGCGGCGGCCAGCACCTCGGGGTCGTCGCCGCGCTCGAGCACCCAGTCGGCCATGGCGATGGCGCCCTGGTGGTGGGCGATCATCATCGACATGAAGGCCACCTCGAACTCCTCGCCAGCCAAGCCTCCCAGCTCTGTCGTGCCGGCGGCGCCGTGCATCATGCCCGGCGTCTGACCGGCGGGCATCCCGTGCATCTGGGCCATCATCTCGTGCATCTGGCGCATCATGCCGCTTGGCATGTGGCCCATCATGGGCCCGTGCATGCCGCCCATCGCGTCGGCGCCCATCATCGCGCCACCCATCCCCATGGGGGCGGCGCCGGGGGGCGTGGTCGTGCCGGGCGGGTGGTGGTCGGGGTTGGCGAGGGCGGTGGTGGTCAGCGCGGCGGCGAGCAGCGCGGCGAAGAGTGTCTTGCGGTGCGTCATGGCGCTCCTCCTGTCGAGGAGCATGTTCGGGCGCGCGCGTGAACCGGCGATAACGCCCGTGTAAGGTTTCGGTAAAGCCGCCCAGGACGCGGAGCGGCGCTCAGCCCGCGTCCGGCGCCCGCGGCAGCGTGAACCAGAAGGTGCTGCCCTGCCCCAGGCGGCTGCTGACGCCGATGTCGCCGCCTTGGCGCTCCACTAACTGCTTGGCGAGCGTGAGCCCGATGCCGCTGCCGCCGCCCTCCTGCTGGGCGCGCGCCTGGTCGCCGCGGTAGAAGCGGTTGAACACCAGGCTGAGCTGCCCCTGTGGGATGCCGCCGCCCGTGTCGCTGACCTCGAAGCGCACCCACCCCTCGCCAACCGCGTAAACCGCAAGCTTGACCCGGCCCCCGGCAGGCGTGAAGCGCAGGGCGTTGGCCACCAGGTTGGTGAGCACCTGGCCGCTGCGCTCGGCGTCGGCCCATACGCGAACGTCGGGCGCGGCCGCCACCTCCAGCGTCACGTCCTTGGCCTCGAAGCGCGGCCGGAACGCCTCCGCCACGGCATCGAGCAGGGTGACGGCCGCCACCTCCGCCGGGTGCAGGTCGACCTGGCCGGTCTCCACGCGCGACAGCAGGCTCAAGTCGTCCGCCAGGCGCTCCAGCCGCTGCAACTGCCTCCGGGCCGGCGCCGCCAGCTCCTCGGGCGCGAACACCCCGTCCTCGAGGCCCTCCAGGTAGCCACGCAGGTTCGACAGGGGCGTGCGGAACTCGTGCGCCACGTCGGCCATGAGCTGCACGCGCCGCTCCTCGCTCTTCTCCAGCGTCGCCGCCATGGTGTTGAACGCCGCCGCCAGCTCCCCGATCTCGCCCGGCGCCCGCTGCGTCAGACGCTGGCTGTAGCGCCCGCCGGCGATGCGGCCGCTGGCGCGCGTCAGCGCCCGCAGCGGCCGCACCACCCGCCGCGTGACGTAAAGGCCAACCATAGTGGCGGCAGCCCCGGACGCCACCAGCGCCCACAAGAGCGACTGCGTCAGGGCGCGCCGGAAGCCGGCCGCCAGGTCGTCGGCCATGGCGTCGAGCGTCTGGTCGCCGTGGGCGTGCAGCGACTCCATCATGGCGTCCACGTGGCGCTGCAAGAAGTAGGGCGCCAGCGCTTCGCCCGCCAGGAACATCGTGCCCAGCGCCACCACCACCACCACCAGGTAGGAGGGCAGCAGGCGCCAGTAGAGGCTCGAGCGGGGCGGCCGGGTCATCGGGCTAGTCATGCCACCTTGTAGCCGACGCCGCGCACGGTCACCAGCAGGGCGTCCGCGCCCACGCTGGCGAGCTTCTGGCGCAGGTTTGAAACGTGCACGTCAACCACGCGGTCGACGCCGGTGAAGTCGGGGCCCCACACGCGCTCGATGAGGTCGTTGCGGCTGAACACCCGCCCCGGCGCGCGCGCCAGCGCGAACAGCAGGTCGAACTCCAGCGTGGTCAGCTCCACCTCGCGCCCCGCGAAGCTCGCCTGGCGCTGCAGCGGATCGACGCGCAGGCCGCGATGCTCCACCGCCTCGTCCGCCTCCGCCACCTCGCGCGCCTGGCTGCGCCTCAGCACCGCGCGCACGCGCGCCACCAGCTCGCGCGGGCTGAACGGCTTCACCACGTAGTCGTCCGCGCCCAGCTCCAGCCCCACGATGCGGTCGCTCTCCTCGCTCCTGGCCGTCAGCATGATGACGGGCGTGCGCTGTGCGCGCCTGAGCGCGGTGAGGAACTCGGGGCCGGCCACGCCCGGCAGCATCCAGTCGAGCACCACCAGGGCCGGCGGCGCCGTAAGCGCCGCTTGCAGGCCGGCGGCGCCGTCGTGCGCCACCTCGACGGCGTAACCCTCGCGCGTCAGGTAGGCGCTCACCACCTGCGCGGCGTCAGCGTCGTCCTCCACCACCAGGATGCGGCTCATGACCACCAAACTAACACCCGTTTCCGGGACACCAATCCGCCCAACGCGACTTTACGCGGACCTTACACGACGCTTAAGCGACCGAAACAACCGGCCGCTACCGTGGACGACATGAGCGCGCCGCTGACGCACATGGCACCCCACGGACTATGGATGCTTCTTGGCACCGTCGCCCTGGTGCTGCTGGCGCTTGGCCTCCTGCGCGCGCTCTTCCCCGACTTCTCCCGCCACGACATCAGCACCGCCCCCGGCGCCCAGCCCGACCGGCAGGCGCCAAGCGCGGTGGAGTCGGCGGCCGGCGTTACCGCCGCGGAGCCGCCGCCCGGACGGCGGGGCTGAGATGCCGCGCGCAGAAGAGGTTGCTTCTCGGTTGCTAACGCGCGGGAGCGGCGCAGGCCGCCCGCGACGAGGAAGGCTAGGTGCACCAACGTGAAGAGATGGTTACTGACACTGACCCCGCTGCTAGCGCTGGCGGTGACCGCCACCGCGCTGCTGGGCGGCCAATCCGCCCACGCCGCGGTCCCGCTGGCGGGCCTGCAGGTGACCGTCACCAAGTCCCCCTGGTGCGGCTGCTGCGGCGACTACATCGAGATCCTGCGCGAGCGCGGGATGGAGGTGACGGTGATCGACACCGAGGACACCGCCGGCGCCAAGCTGGCCCTCGGCGTGCCGCCCACCACCTGGAGCTGCCACACCACCGAGGTCGACGGCTACGCCGTGGAAGGCCACGTGCCCCTGGAGGCCATCGAGCGGCTGCTGAGCGAACGCCCCGCCGTGACCGGCATCGCGCTGCCCGGCATGCCCGCCGGCTCGCCCGGGATGAACGGCGTCAAGAGCGCGCCGTTCCAGGTCGTCGCCTTCGACGCCGGCGGCGTGCGCCTCTTCGGAAACTACTAGCAGTGCGATAAGCAGCAGAGAGAGCGGTCGCTTGCTATTGCCGGATCAGGTTGCTGTTCTCAACCGTCGGCGCCAGATGGAGGGCAGTCGTTCAGCGCGCTAGCGAGATAGCCGCTCCAGGATGCCCTCCATCTGGGCGATCTCCTCACGTTGCGCGCGGATGATCTCCTCGCAAAGCTGAACGGTCTCCGGGTCTCGCAGCGTGGCCTGCTCGCAGTTCTTGATGGCTATGGAGTGGTGCGGGATCATCGACAGGGAGAGCTGCGCGTCGCCCACGAACGCCTGCGTTCGGATAGCGGTGAACGCACCCAGGAACACCAACGTGCTAACGGTATAAAGCACCGCGTTGAGGCGCTTGTTCTTGAACATGTGCCGCATCGCGACGAGCATGACGACGATCATGGGCGCCACCATCACCACGGCCATGTAGAAGCGGTTCAAGTTGAGGTGAATGTGCTCGAACGCCGCCACGCCCACGTAAGTAAGGGTCCACATGATCAGGAAGTGAATAGCGACGGCGAGCCCTAGGGTCGCGTACGGCCGGTCCTTCACGGGGCACCTCCGATGTCCGCTCCTGGAGGTTAGGCGCAATGCCGAGACCGAGTCAGTGACCCTAGAACTCAAGGAGTGGCTGGGTTCGCTTCCGACACCTCGTGCTGATAGGCGCGCTGGCGCGGTTCCCACCACTGCTTGACGTAGGCCAGTACCGCCGTCACCTGCTCGTCGCTCCACTCGGGCGCCACCGCCGGCATGTACACGCCGCCCTCGCGGATGTAGCGCGCGAACAAGCTGTCGGCATGGTGCCACGCGTGCATGCTCCCGTCCAAAGCCGGCACCTCCGCCGCCGCGTCGCCCTCGCCGGCTGGGCCATGGCACGCGCTGCAGGTGACGCGGTATAGCGCCTCTCCCGCCGCCACTTGCGCCGCTGAGTAGGTCGGGTACTCGTAGCGCACGCGCGCCGGCGGCCAGCCGAACGGCCTGAACCACACGATGACGTTGGCCACCACTCCCGCCGCGACCAGGAGGCCGATGAGCCACCACCGACCAGCGCGTTTACGTCGTGAACCTTGCGTTCGCATGCTCGACTACATCCTTCCATGACATTCGCTCTGCTATACTAACCACATGCCACCCCCCCTGGGGTGGGGTAAAGCCTAGGAGGCGAAGATGAACAAGCTCATCATCGAAGGCATGACCTGCGCGCACTGCCAGGCGTCCGTCAAGAACGCACTCGAGGGCGTCCCCGGCGTCACCAGCGCCGCCGTCGACCTGAGCGCCGGCTCGGCGCGGGTCGAGGGCGACGCCGACGTCCAGGCGCTCATCCGCGCGGTCGAGGAGGAAGGCTACAGCGCGCGGCCCGCCACGTGAGCTCGGCAGCCGCGGGCGGCGCCGAGGCGACCACCACCGCGGAGCACCTGCACCTCGACCCCGCCACGCGCGAAGATGTTCAGCTCCGCCTGAGGAGCGCCCGCGGCCACCTGGACGGCATCCTGCGCATGCTCGCGGACCCGGACGTCTACTGCGTCGACATCCTCAAGCAGGTCAAGGCCGTGCAGGGGGCGCTGGCGCGCGTCAGCGACGCCGTGCTCAGGTCGCACATCCGCGACCACGTCGCCACCGCCAGCCAGCGCGGCGACACCGAGCACATCGTCACGGAACTGATGGAAGCCCTCAAGTACCGCACCTGAGCGCCGGGCGACGTGAAAGCGTCGCCCGCCTCGCATAGTGAACAGGAGAAGTCATGGAAAGCGTAAGCCTGGGGATCCGCGGCATGACGTGCGCGAGCTGCACCGCGCGCGTCGAGCGGGCCCTGACCAAGGTGGCGGGCGTGAGCGAAGCCACCGTCAACCTGGCCACCGAGCGCGCCAGCGTGCGCTTCGACGCCCAGCAGACGGGCGTGCCCGCCCTGCTCGAGGCGGTCGCGCGGGCCGGCTACGATCCGGTGACCGAACGCACCAGCCTGGCGGTGAGCGGCATGACCTGCGCGAGCTGCACGGCGCGCGTCGAGCGTAGCCTCAAACGCCTCGACGGCGTCGTCGACGCTAGCGTCAACCTGGCCACCGAGCGCGCCAGCGTCACCTACCTCCCCGGGCTGCTGACCCCCGCCGACCTGAGCGCGGCGGTGACCGCGGCCGGCTACGAGGCGCGCGAGGCGGCCGCGAGCGGCGAGCGCGTCGACCGGGAGCGCCAGGCGCGTGAGGCGGAGGTGCGCGCCCTGCGGCGCGACGTCGTCCTCGCTGGCGCCCTCACGCTGCCGCTGGTGGTGTTCGTGATGCTGCCCATGCTGGTGCCGGCGCTGGAGGCGCGGCTGCTGGCGCTGGTGCCGGCCCAGGCGATCAACCTCGTCTCGTTCGTGCTCGCCAGCGTGGTGCAGTTCGGGCCGGGCCGGCGCTTCTACCGCCCCGGCTGGAACAGCCTGCGCCGCGGCAGCCCCGACATGAACAGCCTGGTGATGCTCGGCACCAGCGCCGCCTACGGCTACTCGGTGGTCGCCACCTTCGTGCCGCGCCTGCTGCCGGCGGGCACGGCGCACGTCTACTACGAGGCGTCCGCGGCGATCATCACCCTCATCCTGCTGGGCAGGTACCTCGAGGCCATCGCCAAGGGCCGCACCAGCGAGGCCATCAAGAAGCTGCTGGGCCTGCAGGCGAAGACGGCGCGCGTGGTGCGCGCCGGCGAGGAGCTCACCCTGCCCATCGACCAGGTCGTGCCCGGCGACGCCGTGCTGGTGCGCCCCGGCGAGCGGATCCCCGTCGACGGGCGCGTGCTGACGGGCGGCTCGTTCGTGGACGAGTCGATGATCACCGGCGAACCGATCCCGGCGCGCAAGGGCGAGGGCGACGAGGTGGTGGGCGGCACCGTGAACACCACCGGCGCCTTCACCTTCGAGGCCACCAACGTCGGCGCCGACACCGTGCTGGCGCAGATCATCAGGATGGTCGAGGACGCCCAGGGCTCCAAGCTGCCCATCCAGGCGCTGGCCGACAAGGTCGTCAGCGTCTTCGTGCCCATAGTCATCGTCATCGCCCTCATCACCTTCGGGGTGTGGATGCTGTTCGGCCCCGAGCCGGCCCTCACCTTCGCGCTGGTGAACACGGTGGCGGTGCTGATTATCGCCTGCCCCTGCGCCATGGGCCTCGCGACCCCCACCAGCATCATGGTCGGCACCGGCAAGGCCGCCGAGCTGGGCATCCTCTTCCGCAACGGCGCCGCCCTGCAGACGCTGCAGGAGGCCAAGCAGGTCGCCCTCGACAAGACCGGCACCCTCACCAAGGGCAAGCCCGAGCTCACCGACCTCGTCACCCTGCCGGGCTTCGACCGCCTCGAGGTGCTGGCCTTGACCGCCAGCGTGGAGCAGGCATCCGAGCACCCGGTCGCCCAGGCGATCGTGGACGCCGCCAAGGCGCAGGGCGCCGCCCTAGGCGGCGCCGACGCGTTCGAGGCGGTGCCGGGCTACGGCGTGGAGGGCCGCGTGAACGGCCGCCTCGTGCAGGTGGGCGCCGACCGCTACATGCGGCGCCTGGGCGTCGACGTGACGGCGTTCGCCAGCGACGCCGGGCGCCTGGCCGACGAGGGCAAGACGCCCCTGTACGCCGCCGTCGACGGCCGGCTCGCCGCCGTCATCGCCGTCGCCGACCCCATCAAGGACTCCACCCCCCAGGCCATCGAGTCGCTGCACGCGCTCGGCCTGCGCGTGGTGATGATTACCGGCGACAACGAGCGCACCGCCCGCGCCATCGCCCGCCGCCTGGGCATCGACGAGGTGCTCGCCGAAGTCCTGCCCGACGGCAAGGTGGAGGCCGTGAAGCGCCTGCAGGCGCAGGGCGGCAAGGTGGCGTTCGTGGGCGACGGCATCAACGACGCGCCCGCCCTGGCGCAGGCCGACGTCGGCCTCGCCATCGGCACCGGCACCGACATCGCCATCGAGTCCGCCGACGTGGTGCTCATGGCCGGCGACCTGCGCGGCATCACCAACGCCCTCGCCCTCTCGCGCAAGGCCATCACCAACATCAAGCAGAACCTCTTCTGGGCGTTCTTCTACAACACCGTGCTCATCCCCGTCGCCGCCGGCGCGCTCTACCCGGCCTTCGGCATCCTCCTCAGCCCCATCCTGGCCGCCGCCGCCATGGGCCTCTCCAGCGTCTTCGTGCTAACCAACGCCCTGCGCCTGCGCAACTTCACGCCCCCCATCACCAGCGCCGCCCACCCGGGCGCACCGGAGCCGCGGCTGGCCGCCGCGTGACGCCGTGACGGACCCAAGCCCCGAAGGAGACACCATGCAAACCGCACCGCAGACGCTCGGACAACTCGTTGGCAGCTTCAAGGGCTCCCGCGAGCTCGTGCGCGACCGCCACGCCTTCCTCAAGCGCAGCGCCGGCAAGCACGACGTCCCGCAGCTCGCCGGCCTGCCCATGCTGGGCCTGGGCGGAAGCTGCGGCAAGCCCGGCTTCCAGCTCCCCTACGTGGTGCGCTTCGACGACGCGAAGCTCGAGCGGCTCGAGCAGACCGCCGCGCGCTTCGGCATGTTCGTCGAGTACGGCGCCTACCCCCACCTCAAGCTCGAGGACGGCGGGCAGGAGATCGCCGCCGTGCAGGACTGGACCACGTTGACGCTCGTGTTCCTGCGCCCCTCCTACGACCGCAAGGAGGAGCTGCTGACGGCGATCAGCCAGGCGCTCGCCTGACGCCCCAGGGCGCGAGCCCGGAAAGGACGACACCATGACCAACCAGACCAGAACGCGCGTGGCGGTGAACGGCTACGGCGTGATCGGCAAGCGCATCGCCGACGCGGTGCGCCTGCAGCCCGACATGGAACTAGTGGGTGTCGCCGACGTGGTCGCCGACTACCGCGTTCAGACGGCCGCCCTCCAGGGCATCCCCGTCTACGCCTCCACGCCTGAAGCCGCGAAGGCCATGCGCGCCGCCGGCATCCCCGTGGAGGGCGAGCTGGGCGCGCTCCTGGAGCGCGTGGACGTGGTCGCCGACTGCACCCCCAAGGGCGTCGGCGCCAGCAACCTCGAGCTCTACCGGCGCGCGGGCGTGAAGGCGGCGCTGCAGGGCGGCGAGAAGCACGACGTGACGGGCCACTCCTTCGTGGCGCAAGCCAACTACGCCAGCGCCGTCGGCCGCGACTTCACCCGCGTCGTCTCCTGCAACACCACCAGCACCGTCCGCACCCTGGGCGCACTGCACGAAGCCGGCCTGCTCAAGAAGGCGCGCGGGGTGCTGCTGCGCCGCGCCACCGACCCGTGGGAGTCGGACCACTCCGGCATCATGAACACCGTCGTGCCCGAACGCGTCATCCCCAGCCACCAGGGGCCCGACGCGCGCACCGTCATGCCCGAGCTCGACGTGGTCACCATCGCCGCCAAGGCGGCGCACACCCAGGGCCACGGCCACTTCTGGATCGTGGAACTCACCCGCGAAGCGACCACGGACGAGGTGCTCGACGCCTTCAGGGCCGCGCCGCGCATCGCCCTCATGCACATGGGCGACGGCATCGTCGCGCTCAACAGCACCATCGAGCTGATGCGCGACCTCCACCGCCCGCGCGGCGACATGTGGGAGGTCGCCCTCTGGGAGGACGTCCTCACCGTCGGGGGAAACGAGCTCTACTACAGCTATCAGGTCGACAACCAGGCCATCGTGGTGCCCGAAACCATCGACGCCCTGCGCGCCCTCACCGCCACCGCCGACGCCGACGAGTCGATGCGCCTAACCGACGAGACCCTCGGCCTCACCGACGACTTCCTCAGGCCGCAAGCGCGCCCGCTCGCGCCCGCCGCCCTCACGCCAGACATCGCCCGCGAGGAGGCCCCGTGACCGACCACGACCACCACGACCACGACAAGCAAGGCGCGGCCACCAGCACGAGCACCCAGGACCCCTGGACCGAGGCCATCGAGAGCGAGCCGCACGTCCACCACGCCGAGCACGACGCCCAGCTCGCCCCCGGCCATCACGCTAGCCACGGCAACCACGCCGGGCACGGCGCTCACGCCGACCACGGCGGGCACGACAAGCACGCCGGCCACTCACCGGAGATGTTCCGCGACCGCTTCTGGGTCGCGCTCATCCTGACGCTGCCCATCCTCTACTTCAGCGAGCAGATGCAGGCCTGGTTCGGCTACCAGGCGGTCAGCTTCCCCGGCAGCGAGTGGGTCAACCCGATCCTCGGCACGGTGCTGTACCTCTACGGCGGCCTGGTGTTCCTGCAGGGCGCCCGCCACGAGCTCGCCGCCAGGCAGCCGGGCATGATGACGCTCATCAGCCTCGCCATCACCGTCGCCTACGTCTACAGCATGGCGGTGGCGCTGGGCGTGCCCGGCATGCCATTTTTCTGGGAGCTCTCCACCCTCATCGCCATCATGCTCCTGGGCCACTGGATAGAGATGGCCAGCGTGCAGGGCGCCTCCCGGGCGCTCGAGAACCTCGCCTCGCTCATCCCCCACACCGCCCACCGCATCACGGGCGGCGCCATGGAGGACGTACCCGTCGCCGAGCTACGCCACGGCGACCGCATCCTCGTGCGCCCCGGCGAGCAGCTCCCCGCCGACGGCGTGGTGACGGAGGGGCGCAGCAGCGTCAACGAGGCGTTCCTCACCGGCGAGTCCAGGCCCGTGCCCAAGGAGGAAGGCTCCGAGGTCGTGGCCGGCGCCGTCAACGGTGAGGGCGCCCTCACTGTCGAGGTCGCCCGCACGGGCGGCGAGACCACCCTGTCGCAGATCCAGCGCCTCGTCGAGGAGGCGCAGGCGTCGCGCAGCCGGTTCCAGAACCTCGCCGACCGCGCCGCCGGCTGGCTCTTCTACATCGCCGTGGCCGCGGGCGTCATCACCTTCGTGGCGTGGCTGGCCGCCTCCGGCGACCTGCAGCAGGCCATCGCCCGCACCGTCACGGTGCTGGTCATCGCTTGCCCCCACGCCCTCGGCCTCGCCATCCCGCTCGTGACCGTCAACGCCACCGCCATGAGCGCCGCCAACGGCATCCTGGTGCGCAACCGCGAGGCGTTCGAGCGCGCCCGCGACATCGGCATCGTCGCCTTCGACAAGACCGGCACCCTCACCGAAGGCAAGTTCGGCGTCAACGCCGCGCACGTCCACGGCATGGACGAACGCGA
>Ga0226835_1001449_pt1 | contig 12809 bp, 9 predicted proteins | sample LAC_MetaG_1_FD_163627 | JGI IMG/M metagenome (GOLD analysis project Ga0226835, IMG submission 163627) | Anaerobic ammonium oxidizing microbial communities from anammox membrane bioreactor (MBR) in UC Berkley, California, United States -... | ecosystem: Engineered > Bioreactor > Anaerobic >...
CGGGAGTATCTCGGTGCCGGCGCCGGGAGCGGTGGGGGTCACGTAGCGGCCGTCGAGGATCGCGGCCGGGGTCGCGAAGTGTTCGTGCAGGTGGTCGGCCCACTCGATGAGCCGGCCGTCGAGGGCGGTCCCGGTGCCGAGCACGACGTAGTCGAACATGGCCAGGTGCTGCACCGCTTCGCTCAGGCCGCAACCCCCGGCGTGCGGGATGACGGGCACCCCGGCGTTCGCGGCGAGGAGCAGGATCGCCAGGTTCTCGTTGACCCCACCCACCCGGCAGGCGTCGATCTGGCACACCTGCATCCCGCCGGCGGCCAGGAACTGCTTGAACAGGACCCGGTTCTGGCCCATCTCCCCGGTGGCGATGCGCACCGGCGCCACGGCCCGGGCGATGGCGGCGTGGCCGAGCACGTCGTCGGGTGAGGTCGGCTCCTCGACCCAGGCCAGGTCGAACGGCGCGATCTCGCGGATCCACCCGATCGCCTCGTCGACGTCCCAGGCCTGGTTGGCGTCGACGGCGATCCCCACGTCGGGCCCGAGCACGTCGCGGGCGAGCGCGAGGCGGCGCCGGTCGTCGTCGAGGTCGTGGCCGACCTTGAGCTTCACCTGGCCGAACCCGCGCTCGACGGCCTCGTGCAGGAGCCGGGTCATCTTCTCGTCGTCGTAGCCCAACCAGCCGGGCTCGGTGGTATAGGCCGGGTGGCCCTCGGCCCGGAGCCGCGCCTCGCGCTCGGGCGCGCCGCTGCGGCGGGCCTCGAGGAGCGCGATCGCGTCGGCCGGCCGCAACGCGTCGCTGAGGTAGGTCCAGTCGACCATGCCGACGACCTGGGCCGGCGTCAGCTCGGCGAGGAACTTCCACAGCGGCCGGCCCGCGGCCCGGCCGGCCAGGTCCCAGAGCGCGTTCACCACCGCCGCGGTGGCGAGGTGCACGACCCCCTTCTCGGGGCCCAGCCAGCGCAGCTGGGAGTCGCCGCCGAGCAGGCGGGGGAGCCGGGCCAGGTCGGCGACGGGGCCGTCGAAAGTCTCGCCCACGAGCCGGGCCGCGAGGGTCTCTACGGCGGCCACGCACAGGTCGTTGCCCCGACCGATCGTGAACGTGTAGCCGTGACCGGCGAGGCCGGCGTCGGTGTGCAGGGTCACGTAGGCGGCGGAGTAGTCGGGGTCGGGGTTGGTCGCGTCCGAGCCGGCGAGCGTGGCCGAGGTGGGGAAGCGGACGTCGGCGGTCTCGAACCCGGTGATCCTCACGGCGTCCTCCTCGCAGTCGACCGGCGGGGTATGGCCTCCGGACGCCGCCGGTTACCGATCGGGCCGGCGCGGGAGCGACCGGCCCCGGATCGCGGTGAACGTAGCGGACCACCCTTCGGGCCCAGGCCCGACCCGATCGCGCTCGCTGGTAGCTTCGCCGCGGTGGCGCAGACCTTGGCAACGGGGCCGCTGAGCATCGGGACCGCGCCCCTCGGAGGGCTCTACGCCCCGGTCACCGATGCCGACGCGCGGGCCACCCTCGAGGCCGCCGTGGCGGGTGGGGTCACCCACTTCGACACCGCCCCTCACTACGGGCGGGGCCTGGCCGAGGAGCGCCTCGGTGCCTTCCTGGCCGTCGAGGACCGGGCCGGCGCGCTGACCGTCTCGACCAAGGTCGGCCGGCACGTCCGCCCGCTCGCGCGCCGGGCCGCCGACGACGTGTTCCTGGGCGCGCCACCGGGGGAGTCGGTGTTCGACTTCACCCCCGCCGGCGTGCGGGCCCAGCTCGACGCGAGCCGGGCCCGCCTTCGCCGGGACCACGTCGACGTGGCCCTGGTCCACGACCCCGACGACCACCTCGACGCCGCGCCGAGCGCGTTCGAGGAGCTCGCCCGCCAGCGCGACGAGGGCCGGGTCGGTGCAGTCGGGGTGGGTACGAACTCCGCGGCGGTGGCCCACCACCTCCTCGACCGGGTCGACCTCGACGTCGTGCTGCTGGCCGGGCGGATCACGCTGCTCGAGACGTCGGGGGAGTCGGTGGCGGCCCGCTGCGCCGCCGCGGGGATCTCCCTCCTCGCCGCCGGCGTGCTCCAGAGCGGGATCCTCGCCGGCGGGGCCGGCGACACCTACGACTACCTCCCGGCGCCCGAGCCCGTGAGGCGCCGGGTCGCCGCGCTGCGGACGGTGTGCGAGGGCCACGGCGCCACCCTCCACCAGGTCGCGATCAACCACCCGCGCCGCGTGCCCGGCGTCACGACCACCCTCGTCGGGGTGCGGAGCCCGGCCGAGGTCGCGGCGGCCCTCGACGCCTTCGCGCTCGACCTCCCCGACACCCTGTGGGCCGCGGTCGACGAGGTGCGGGCCCGGACCGGAGGAGACCGAGAATGACCCCACGTTTCGAAGGCCGGGTCGCGGTGGTGACGGGCGCCGCGTCCGGGATCGGCCACGAGATCGCCCGCCGGTTCCTCGACGAGGGCGGAGCCGTCGTCGCCGGCGACCTCGACCCCGGCGGGGTTCCCGACGGCGCGCTCGGGGTCGGCGTCGACGTCTCCGACCCGGCCCAGGTGGATGCGCTGGTCGCGGCGTGCATCGCCGAGCACGGCCGGATCGACATCCTGTGCAACAACGCCGGCGTCGGCGGGGTGACCGACGTCCTTGGCTGCACGGTCGAGGAGTGGGACCGGATCTTCTCGGTCAACGTCCGGGGCGTCTTCCTGGGCACCCGGGCCGCGCTGCCCCACATGCTCGCCGCCGGCCACGGGGTGATCGTCAACACCGCGTCGGTGGCGGCGTCGGTCGGCCTGCCGGACCGGGCCGCGTACTGCGCGTCGAAGGGTGCGGTCGTCGCCTTCACCCGCCAGGTGGCGGTGCAGTACGCGGACCGGGGGATCCGCTGCAACTGCGTGAGCCCCGGAACCGTCGACTCGCCGTGGGTGGGGCGCCTCCTCGACCAGGCCGACGACCCGGCGGCGACCCGCGCCGCGCTCGTCGCCCGCCAACCGCTCGGCCGCCTCGGCACGCCCGGCGAGGTCGCCGACCTGGTCGCCTACCTGGCGAGCGACCAGGCGTCGTTCGTGACCGGGGCCGACTGGCTCATCGACGGCGGCATCGCGGCCCGATGACGACGGGTGTCGCGGGCGTGGGCCCGCCCGGCGATCCCGGCAGACCCGGGAGGGGACCGGCTGCAGGCCCCACCGACAGGAGGACGGAGACCTCATGAAGATCGCACGGATCGGCGTCGACGGAACCGAACAGCTGGCCCGCGTCGAAGGCGACACCGTACGCCCGATGCCGGTGGAGGCCGACTCGCCGCTCGCCGTCCTGTTGGACGACCGGTCCTCCCTGCCGCACGCGGCCGGCGACCCGGTCGCCCTCGACTCGGTCGACCTCCTCGCCCCCGTGGCCCGGCCCGGCTCGGTCGTGGCCATCGGCCTGAACTACGCGGACCACGCCCGCGAGACCGGCGCCGAGCTCCCGGCGGCGCCCGTCAGCTTCGCCAAGCTGCCCCAGGCCGTGATCGGCCCCGGCGCGGCGATCACCTGGACGCCCGACCAGTCGGGCCAGGTCGACTACGAGGCCGAGCTGGCCCTGGTCATCGGCCGTGACGCCCGCGACGTGCCGGTGGAGCGGGCCCTCGACCACGTCCTCGGCTACACCTGCTGCAACGACGTCTCGGCCCGAGACGCCCAGTTCTCCGACGGCCAGTGGCTGCGGGCCAAGTCGTTCGACACGTTCTGCCCGCTCGGCCCGTGGCTCGTCACCCCCGACGAGATCCCCGACCCCCAGGACCTTTGGATCCGGTGCCGGGTCAACGGCGAGACGCTCCAGGACTCCACCACCGCGCAGATGATCTTCGGGGTGGCCGAGGTCATCGCCTACCTGTCGCGCTTCCTCACCCTGCGGGCGGGTGACGTCATCACCACCGGGACGCCCGCCGGCGTCGGCTTCGGCCGCCGTCCGCCGATCTTCCTTCGGCCCGGCGACACCGTGGAGGTCGAGATCGAGGGCATCGGCGTGCTGGCCAACCCGTGCCGCACCCCGTGAGCGGGCGGCTGCGGGTCGCGCTCGTCGGCGGGCCCATGTACGACGCCGTCTACGAGGGGTTCCGCGACGAGGTGGAGCTGGTGGTGCACGCCGACCACCTCACCCTAAACGCCCGGGTGGCCGAGATGCTCGCGGCGGGGGAGCGGATCGACGTGCTCTCCACGCACGGCAAGTACGCCCCGAGCCAGCGCCGGTGGCTGCGTCCCCTCGACGGCCTGCTCGCGCCGGCCACTGTCACCGCGCTCGAACCGGGCGCCGTGGCCCTGTGCCGCGACGGGGGTGAGCTGCTGTGCGCGCCCCGCAACGTCGACGTGCGGGTGCTCTGGTGGCGGACCGACCGCCTCGACGCCGCCCCCGACACGTGGGACGACCTGCTCGCCTCCGGCGCGTCGTTCGGCTTCACCGGGCGCGGCTCGGGGCTCTTCGGCCTCTTCTTCGAGCTGGTCGTGGGCCGGGGCGGGCGGCTCTTCGACGACCGTGCCCGCCCGGCCCTCGACCCGCGTCTGGCCGGCGAGGCGCTCGAGACGATCGCCGCCCTCGGCCGCCGCGGCCCGGGCGGCCCCGGCGGCCCCGGCGGCCTGGCCTCGTGGCACTACGACGACGTCGACGCCGCGCTGGGACGCGGCGCGGTCGACTGCGCGGCATCCTGGCCCGGCGCGACCGCCGCCCTACGCGCCTCGGTCGCCGCGCCGTTCCTGCGCGCCGCGCCGTACCCCGCCGGGCCGGTCCGGCGCGTGTCGTACTCCGGCTGCCACGGTTGGGCGATCCCCACCACCAGCGGCGACCTCGACGGTGCGGTCGCCCTCGTCGAGCGGCTCTGCTCCGCCGACGTCCACCGGGTCGAGGCGTCGCTCGGCGGCATCCCGGCGCGCACCGACGTGCTCGCCGCGCTCTCGCCCGCGGACGCCGTCGACGCCGAACGCCTGGAGGTCACTCGGGCCACGATCGCCGGCGCGATGATCACCTACCCGCCGTTGCCCCGGTTCCCGCGCCTCGAGGACCGCGGGTCGGCGGCGATCACGGCCGTGCTGACCGGTGAGCGGTCGATCGCGGACGCGGTCGAGATCGTGCGGCGCGAGCTGGCGGAGGTGGCGGGGAGCGCCTGACGCTCAGCCCCGGCCCGCCCGTTCCCGGCCGCGGTGGCCCGCGGCGCCTAGAAGAGGCCGTGGCCCTTCAGGCCGAGCTTCACCCGCAGCTCCTCGAGCTCCTCCTCACGACCCGGTAGGGGTGCGGGGGCGGTGAACATGCCGTCGGAGGTGAGCTCGTCGACCACGGCCTCCGAGCGCGGGAACGCGTTGCCGTAGCCGTTGAGGTGGAAGAGCTCCCCGAACGGACGGCGGGGCCGCTGGCCTCCCGCGGCCGGGTCCTCGAGCGGGTAGCCGACCGTCTGGAGCACCAGCACGCGGCACGCCTCGGGCAGGCCGAGGTTGACCCGGATCTTCTCGGTGTGGGGCGTACCGAGGCAGCAGGTGCCGAGGCCCTGCTCGAACGCCATGAGGGTGGCCTGGGCGATGCCCTGGCCGCAGTCGACCTCCCCGAGGCCCGGCTCCTTGAGGACCGGCAGGATGCCGTCGAAGATCGGGATCAGGCCCTCCTCGAGGCCCTTCTTCTTGTCGGGGCCGAAGCCGAGCGCCCCCGCGTCGAGGAGCTCGCGGAGGCGGTCGCCCTGCTCGTCGACGGCCGCGGTGTCGAGGTACCAGACGATGATTACGGGCGCCACGCGCAGCTGCCACCCGGCGATCGGCGCCTCGATGGCGTTGATGACGTCGGGCTCCGCGGTGTCGCGCATCACCACCACGGCCCGGAGGCTCTGCACGTTGCCCCAGTGCGACGCGATGCGGGCCGCCTCGAGCATCCGCTGCACCTTCTCGATCTCGACCGGGCGGTCGGGGTCGACGAAGCGGATCGAGCGCCGCCGGCCGATGGCCTCGCGCAGTTCCATGGGGATCTCCTCCGTAGGGTCGGGGGCCGGGGTCCGGGTGTCGGCGCCGGGTGTCAGCCTTCGACCAGCTTGGCCGCGCCGACCAGGCCGAGCATCTCGTTGCAGCCGTCCTCGATCATCGACGCCCGGGCGTCGCGCAGGATCTTCTCGATCGGGTACTCGCGACTGAGCCCGTTGCCGCCGAACATCTGAAGCGCGTCGCTGGCCACCTCGAACGCGGTGCGGGTGCAGAACGTCTTCGACGCGATCGAGTGCTGGACCAGGCCGGGCGGCTGGGCGGCGTTGATCTCGACCGTGCGGCGGGCGAGGGCGCGGGCCGCCTCGACCCGGGCGAACATCGAGAACAGCCGGGCACGCACGCTCTGGTGATCGGTGATCGGCACCCCGCCCTGCACCCGCTCCTTGGCGTAGGCGAGAGCCAGCTCGTAGGCGGCGCGGGCGCAGCCCACGAAGGTGGAGCCCATGAAGGCGTTGGCGAGGGTCAGTACCCCCTCCACGGTGAAGCCGTAGAGCTCGGGCGGGATCAACATGTTCCGGGCCGGGATCCGAACGTCGTCGAAGTGGATCTCGCCCTGGTTGAGGGCCCGCTGGCCGAGCTTGTCGAGCGGCTTGCCGCGCGAGACGCCGGGGAGGTCGAGCGGCACGACGGCCACCCCGCCGTGGCCGAAGCCGCGGTCGCCGTCGATCGTGCAGAACAGCGTCGCCACGGTGGCGATGGTGCCGTTCGAGACCCACGCCGACTTCTGGCCCCGGATCACGTAGTCGTCGCCGTCGCGTCGCGCGACGGTGTTGGCCTTGACCGCGGCGTCGTTCCAGTGGGGCTGGTTGAAGCCGAGGGAGTCGGAGCCGTGGTCGGGTTCGGTGACGGCCCAGCAGCCGATCTCGGTGGAGCCCTCGGAGCAGTAGCGCTCGAGCATCTCCGCGTCGCCGGAGAGCTGGACGAAGAACTTGTGGAAGTTCGACACCGCCAGGCTCACCGCGAGCCCCGAGTCGCCCCAGCCGAGCTCCTCGTTGACCATCGCGCCGAGGCGGGCCTGCGCGACCGGGTCGCCGTCGGGGATCCCGGCGTGCAGCGAGTCGAGGCCGAGCTGGCGGTACCGGGCGAACACGTCCCACAGCGGCGAGCCCGCCGCGATGACGTCGGCCGGGTCGACCAGCCGGTCGAGCTCCCGTCCCGCCGGCCGCATCACCTCCTCGGCGAAGCGGTGCACCGTGGCCACGAGCTCGGCCTCGGTCTCCTGCAGGTCGGGTGAAGGCTGCTCGACCAGCGCCATGGCCACCATCCTCGGTCCCCCCGGCCGCCGCCGGGCCGTAACGCGTGCAACGGTAGCGAACTTTGCCCGAGTTCACCAGGAGACGCGGTGAGACGGGCGCGAGAACTGGCCGCGAGCCTATGGCGGCGGCGTGGCCCTTGATGCCGCGGACCGCTTTGGGCGATCCTGGGAGCGGCGAGAGCGTCCGATCCGCGACCGGGGGGGCCGGAATCGTGAAGCCAGGGAGGGCACGACTGGGGGGTGTCGCCGCGATCCTGACGGTGATCGCGGTGCTGGCGAGCGGCTGCGCGTTCATCCCGCCGAAGTGGGGGTCGCCGCCGGTCCCGCTCTCCGAGCTCGGCGTCGACCCGGCCACGCAGACCCGCTGCGACCCGATCGCGCCGGAGTGCATCCTCCCGTTCCCGAACGACCACTTCACCGTCCGGGACCGGAGCACACCCACGGGCCGCCGCCTCGCGCTGTCGTCCGCGTCGCTCCCCACCAACGCGTCGGGAGCCCCGATCGACGTGACCGACCAGAACCGCGCCGACGGGTGGAGCCCCGGGTCCCAGATCATGGTCGAGCTCCCCGGCCTCGACGTCGAGGCGTCGAGGATCCCCGGCCTCGCCGATGCCACGCGCTCGCTGCGGCGTGACTCGCCGATCGTCCTGCTCGACGCGACCACGCACCGGCGCCTGGCGTTCTGGGCCGAGCTCGACGCCCACGCCGACCCGGGCGAGACGCCGATCCTCTTCATCCGCCCGGTGGCCAACTTCGCCGACGGCCACCGGATCGTGGTCGGCATGCGGGGTCTCGTAGACGCCTCCCACCACCGCCTCGAGCCCACCGAGGCGTTCGCCGCCTACCGCGACGGCCAGCGGACCACCGACCGCACCTTCGAGTCGCGCCGCCCGTTGATGGAGCGGGTCTTCGCCGACCTCGCGTTCGCGGGGGTGGCCCGGCGCCCGCTCCAGCTGGCGTGGGACTTCACCGTGGCGAGCACCGAGAGCCTCACCGGCCGGATGCTCGCGATCCGCGACGACGCCTTCCGCGAGCTGGGCGACGCCACGCCCGCCTACACCGTCACCAAGGTCACGGAGAACCCGAACCCGCAGGTGCTCCGCCGGGTGGAGGGCACCTTCGAGCTGCCGCTCTACCTGACCGACGGCGGCGCGCCCGGCGGCCGCTTCGTGCTCGGGCCCGACGGGAAGCCGCAGCGCCAACCCGGCGCGTTCACGGCGGAGTTCGTGTGCAACCTCCCCGCGGCCGCGGCCGTCACCCCGGCGAGGATGGCGCTCTACGGGCACGGGCTCTTCGGCGAGCGCACCGAGGTGAACGGTCGCCTCACCCGGACGATGGCCGAGCAGTACGACATCGCCTACTGCGCCACCGACTGGTACGGCATGTCGGAGAACGACCTGCTGAGCGCGCTCACCGTGCTCCAGGACCTCTCGAACATGCCCAAGATCGCCGACCGCATCCAGCAGGGGTTCCTGGCCTTCCTGTTCCTCGGGCGCCTCATGCGCGACCCGAGGGGCTTCGCGGCCGATCCGGCGTTCCGCTTCGACGGCCGTCCCGCCCTCGACCCGAGCCAGCTCTACTTCGACGGCAACAGCCAGGGCGCGATCCTGGGCGGCGCGCTCACCGCGGTGGCCCAGGACTGGACCCGCTCGGTCATCGCCGAGGCCGGGATGAACTACTCGATCCTCCTCGACCGCAGCGTCGACTTCGACGTCTACCTGGCCGTCATGACGCCGTCGTACCCGACCCGCTACGACCGCATCATCGGGGGCGCGGTGATCCAGCTCCTCTGGGACCGCGGCGAGACCAACGGCTACGCGAACCACGTGACCCGGGATCCGTTGCCCGGTACGCCCCGCCACGAGGTCCTGCTGCTCGGCGCGGTCGGCGACCACCAGGTCAGCGAGTACTCGTTGCGCGTCGAGGCCGCGACGATGCGCGTCCGCGCCCACTTCCCGCTCGCCGAGCCCGGGCGCATCGCCGACGACCTCGGCGCGTTCCTGCGGCCGGTGCCGTACTACCCGTGGGGCCGGTCGGCCTACTTCCTCTGGGACACCGGCTCGCCGTCGTCGCCGGTCGCCAACACCCCGCCCCGTGAAGGGCACGACCCCCACGACGACACCCCGAACATCCCCGAGGTGCGGGCCCTCAAGGACCAGTTCTGGCGTCCCGACGGCCGGATCACCGACGTCTGCGCCGGCCACGCCTGCACCGCCCCCGTCCCGCCCGAGAACGCCGACTGACGCCGCTGGCCCGGTCGGCCCGGGCTCGCCCGGCGCGGGGGGTCAGGCGGTGCCGAGGGAGGCCATGACCTCGGTCAGGGGGGAGCAGGGCTCGGGGTCGACGGCGACGTTCACGCACGCCGGCAGCCCCGACTCCAGCGCCCGCTCGATCGCGGGGCGGATCTCCTCGGGCGCGTCGACGAGCTCGCCGTGGCCGCCGAGGGCGCGCACCACCTCGTGGTAGGGGCGCACGCCGAGGTCGGTGGCGAGGAGGTGGCCGTCGCCGTGGCGGAGCTGGCCCTGGCGCGACATGCCCCACGAGCCGTCGGCGCTCACCACGGTCACGATCGGGAGGTCGTGGCGCACCGCGGTGTCGTACTCCATGGCGTTGAGGCCGAAGCTGCCGTCGCCCGAGAGCAGCACCACCGGCTCGTCGGGCCGGGCGACCTTGGCCGCCAGCGCGAACGGGATCCCCACGCCCAGGCAGCCGAGGTACACGCCGGTGGTGAGCAGGCGGCCGGGGCCGCGGGCCGGCAGGCCGATCATCCCCCAGGTGAGGATGTCGCCCCCGTCGGCGACGAGCGTGGCGTCGGGGCCGGTGACGTCGCGGATGGCGAGCACGAGGTCGAGGGGGTGGGGGAGCTTGGCGTCGTGCGCCGCGGTCAGCGCCGGGAGCCCTTCGAGCGCCTCGGCCCGGGCCGTGCGCAGCGTGTCGCCCCACGCCGACCGGGCCGGCGAGACCCCGCCCTCCCAGGCGGCGGCGAGCTGCTCGCAGAACACGCGCACGTCGGCCACCAGGTTGAGGTCGCCCGGCCGGTTGCGGGCCGTCTCCCCGCCGTCGAGGTCGACGCGGATCACCGACGCCCCGGCGAAGTAGGCGCCGTTCAGCAGCGGGTAGCCGAGCCGCACGCCCAGGCAGAGCACCACATCCGCGCCGAGCGCGGCGGGGAACGCGCTGCCCATCGGCGACGGCGGGCCGAACGACCAGTCGTGCCCGTCGGGTAGGAGGCCCCGCCCGGCGTTGATCGAGAAGACCGGCAGCCCGGCCGTCTCGGCCAGACGCGCCAGCGCGCCCGCCGCGCCGGCCCAGTGGCCGCCACCGCCCACCAGCACCAGGGGACGCTCCGCGCCGGCCAGCATCCGGCGGGCCTCCTCCAGCGCGACCGGATCGGGGCCCGCCGCCGCGGCCCGTCCCGCGGTGGGCAGCGGGTCGGGCACGTCGACGGGCTGCGTGACGACGTCGACGGGGATGTCGAGGTAGACGGGCCCGGGCCGGCCCGCGCGCGCCTCGGTGAGCGCGGCGGCCGCGTACTCGCCGGCCCGCGACGCCGTGGAGCACGACCGGGCCCACTTGGTGATCGGGCGGGCCACGCCGAGCTGATCGAGGTCCTGGAGCGGCCAGGTGTCGGCCTCGGCGAGGGGCCGGGCCCCGGCGATGAGCAGCATCGGGCTGGCCGACATGTGCGCGTTGGCGAGGCCGGTCACCGCGTCGCTGAACCCCGGCCCGGCGGTGACGATGCACACGCCCGTCTGCCCGGTCGCCAGCGACCACGCCTCGGCCATGTGCGCGGCCGCCTGCTCGTGGCGGGTGTCGACGATCCGTATCCCCTCGGCCTCGCAGCCGTAGAGCAGCGGGTCGATGTGACCGCCCTGCAACGTGAAGACCGTGGTGACCCCCGACCCGGCCAGGACCTTGCCGACCAGGCGCCCCGCGTCGATCCGCTCCGCCATCGCTTCCCCCTCCGGCTCCGGCTGCCCGTCGCTCGCGTGGCCCGATCAACGCCGTCCCGCTCGGTGACCGGCCCGGATCTGACCCCGGTTCCCGGCCCGGCGCCTGACCCGGCCGTCCACCCCGGCGACGGCGGTCGTCCCTCGCGCTCGGAGCGTAATCCTCGCTAGTCTGTCCAACAATTTCCCGGACCGGGGCCGCGGGCCCGGGCGCCGGGGCCGGTCAGCGAGGGGGTGCCGAGATGGCCGTCGCGTCGAACGACCAGGTCGTGGTGACCGGGGTGGGGATGACCCGCTTCGGCAAGTTCGCCGACCAGGGGCTCAAGAGCCTGAGCGTCGAGGCGGTCGGCGACGCCCTCAAGGACGCCGGCGTCACCCCGGCCGACGTGCAGCTCGCAGTAGTCGGCAACGCGGTGGCCGGGCTGATCACCGGCCAGGAGTGCATCCGCGGCCAGGTGGTGCTGCGCGAGGCGGGCATCGGCGGGATCCCGATCTTCAACGTCGAGAACGCGTGCGCGTCGGCGTCGTCCGCGTTCCACCTGGCGTGGCAGCAGGTCGCGGCGGGCCAGGTCGACGTGGCGCTGGCGCTCGGCGTGGAGAAGCTCACCCACCCCGACAAGGCGGTGTCGTTCCAGGCCTTCAGCGCGGCGGTCGACGTGGAGATGGTGCGGGCGCTGATCGACGCGCTGAAGGCATCCGAGGAGGCGGCGGCCCAGGCCGCGGCGTCGGGCGACGGCGCGAGCGACGCGGCGGGTGGCAAGGACGGCGGGGGCAAGGGAGGCGGGAAGGGCAAGTCGATGTTCATGGACATCTACTCCGCCATCATCCGCCACCACATGGACACCTACGGCACCACCCAGGAGCAGATCGCCCGGGTGGCCGTGAAGAGCCACCACAACGGCTCGCTCAACCCCCGCGCCCAGTACCAGGACGAGTACACGCTCGAGGAGGTGCTCGCCTCCCGGGAGGTGTCGTACCCGCTCACGCTGCTGATGTGCTCGCCGATCGGCGACGGCGCGGCGGCCGCGGTGCTCATGTCGCCGGAGTACGCCCGCTCGAAGGGGTTGGCCGGCCCGCGGGTGGCGGCGTCGGTGGTGCTCTCGGGCGGCCTGCCCGGGGTGGCGACGGAGCTGGCCGAGGAGCGCGCCGCCCGGGCGGCCTACGAGATGGCCGGCCTCGGCCCCGACGACGTCGACGTCGCCGAGGTCCACGACGCCACCGCCGCGGCCGAGATCATCGCCTACGAGGACCTCGGCTTCTGCGCCAAGGGCGAGGGCGGTCGGCTGATCGACGAGGGGGTGACGGCGCTCGGCGGCGCCAAGCCCGTCAACACCTCGGGCGGGCTGGTCTCCAAGGGCCACCCGGTCGGCGCCACCGGCATCGCCCAGCTCTGCGAGGTGGTCTGGCAGCTTCGTGGCGAGGCGGGCGCCCGCCAGGTCGACGGCGCCCGGGTCGGCCTCACCCAGAACGGCGGGGGGTTCCTGGGCAACGACGCCGCCGCCCAGGCCGTCCACATCCTCGTAGCCGGCTGAGCCCGTCAGATGCTGTCGGGTCGTCGAGCGTTCCGGCGTTGGGTCACTTCTCGTCGCCAGGCGACGGTTTGGGTCCCAACGGTGTGGGTGGGGGGTGTCGGGG
>Ga0226835_1001451_pt1 | contig 12776 bp, 11 predicted proteins | sample LAC_MetaG_1_FD_163627 | JGI IMG/M metagenome (GOLD analysis project Ga0226835, IMG submission 163627) | Anaerobic ammonium oxidizing microbial communities from anammox membrane bioreactor (MBR) in UC Berkley, California, United States -... | ecosystem: Engineered > Bioreactor > Anaerobic >...
TCGCGCACGTCCTGCTCGCCGTGCAAAACCGCTTCCAGCGCCGCGTGCTGCGCCATCGTCGGCGCGGACATGATGGCGTATTGATGCACTTTGCGAATCGCGCCGAGAATTTCGGGATTCGCGCAGACGTAACCGACGCGCCAGCCGGTCATGGCATAACTTTTGGAAAAACCGCCGAGCAAAATCGTGCGCTCTTGCATTTTTGGCAGCGACGCGAAATTGGTGTGCGTGACGCCGTACACGAGGCGGTCATAGATTTCATCCGAAATGACGAGCAAATCATATTTTTCCGCGAGGTCGGCGATTTGCTGCAAGCGTTGTTTGCCCAACACCGCGCCGGTCGGATTGTTGGGATAGCCGATGAAGATGGCTTTGGTGCGCGGCGTAATCTGTTTTTCCAATTCCGCGGCGGTCACTTGGAAATCATTTTCGACAAAGGTCGGCACGACGACAGCCGAGCCGCCCGCCAAGATGACGCTCGGTTTGTACGCCACAAAACTCGGCTCGACGACCAACACCTCGTCGCCCGGGTCAATCACCGCGAGCATCGCGCATTGCAGCGCTTCGGACACGCCGACCGTGATGAGAATTTCATTCTCCGCGTCATAGCGCACGCCGTACATTTCAAATAATTTGTCCGACAGCGCGGTACGCAATTCGATGGTGCCGCTGTTGGACGTGTAATGCGTATCGCCGCGTTGAATGGATTCGATGCCCGCTTGCGAAATGTGCGCGGGCGTGACGAAATCGGGTTCGCCGATGCCGAGCGAAATCACATCTTGCATCGTCGCGGCAATATCAAAAAAACGGCGAATGCCCGAAGGCGGAATAAAAGTTACTTTTTGAGAGAGTCGTGATTTGGACATGGTTAATCCTCTGACTGGGAGATGAAAATAAAGCGCGGCGCCAAGCAAGCTTGACGACGGCGCGGAAAAAAATACTTGCGCTCATTCCGAAAAATCAATTTCGCTCGAATCGCCTACGTTCAGACGCTCAAACGCGCCGCGCACGCGCGCATCCGAACCGACGAGCGACCATTCGAGCATTGCGCTTTTGACTTCGGCATATTCGCTGATGATGCAATCGCGCAAAATCGCGTCTTCGATAATTGCGCCTTCGGAAATGGAAACGTGGGGCCCAATAATCGAGCGCCGAATCTGCGCGCCCGCGCCGACATGCACCGGCGGAATGATGTGCGAATTTTCCGCTTGGACCGGCGCGATGCCGTTTTTATCCAAGAGAAAACGATTGGTATGCAAAAGCGCTTCGCGCGTGCCGCAATCTTCCCACACCGCGATGCGTTCCGCTTCGAGGCGCGCGCCCTGTTCAATCATGCGCTGCATCGCGTCGGCGAGATAGTATTCGCCCTTGGTTTGAATATCCAGCGTCAGAATATCGTCAATCGCCTGCATAATTTTTTGCCACGCTTTGAAATAATAGACGCCGACGACGGCGAGATTGGAAACGGGCGTTTGCGGTTTTTCGACAAAGCGCGTGACGAAACCGTTTTCCAATGTGACCACGCCAAAACGGCGCGGGTCGGATACTTCGTGACAATAAATCAAACCGTCCGATTCCACCCGCTGCAAGCGCGACCAATCCGTTTCCCAAATCGTATCGCCGAAAATAATCAGCGCGTCTTGGTCAATATAGGTTCGCGCCAAATGAATGGCGTGCGCTTGGCCGCGCATCTCTTCTTGCTCCACAAAGCGCGCGTTCAAATACGGATATTGCGTCGCCACATATTTTTCGATTTGGTCGCCGAGATAACCGACAATGAAAATAATTTCGTCGAATTGAATTTCCGCCATACCGTCGAGAATGTGCCCCAGCACGGGTTTGCCCGCGACATTGACTAACGGTTTAGGACGGCTGTACGTGTGCGGGCGTAGGCGTGTGCCGAGCCCGGCGAGAAGGATGACGGCTTTCAAGTTGATTCTCCATTGTACAAGATCCAAGAACGGAACCGCGTTCCGTTTTTACATCTTTGCGTTGTTGCCTTCCACGACGATTACAAACTCGCCTTTGAAGGGATGGGCGGTGAAATGTTCTCTCAGGTCGCGCAAAACGCCGCGCGCAAAATTTTCATCGGGCAGGGTCAGATTCGTTGCGACGCACGCGCGTCGTTCTGCGCCGCACGCTTCTTGCAGCGCGTCCAGCAAGACATTCAGCCGGTACGGCGTGTCAATAAAAATCAATGTCTCGCGCGCCGCGCGCAGTTCCGCCAAAGCGCGCGCGCGTTCCGCGCGTTTTGGCGGCAGCAGTCCGACGAAACGAAAGCGCGCGGCAGGAATGCCGCTGGCGACCAACGCCGCGAGAATGGCGGAGGGTCCCGGAATCGGGACCACGCGGATTTGCGCGCGCAATGCCGCGTTCACCAGCGCGGCGCCGGGGTCTTGGACCAACGGCGTGCCGTGGTCCGAAATCAACGCGAGCGTTTCGCCCGCGCGCAAGCGTTCGCATAACGCGTCCGCGTCGGCGGCGGTCGAATGTTCGTTCAATTCCCACAGCGGTTTATCAATTTGCAAGCGCGCGAGCAAAGTCGAACCCGCGCGGCGTTCTTCGCAAACGATGGCGTCCGCTTCCGCCAAACTGCGCCGCGCCCGTCGCGTCAAATCGTTCAGGTTTCCGATTGGCGTCGCAACGACGTACAATATGCCTTGTGTCAAGTTCGCGCGATTGTACCCGCGCTCATGGGGCATGTCAATTAAATTTAGCGCGGTGATAATCCACATTTGATAATCCGCATCGCGCGCGTAGGGCGCATTCTCTAATGCACCCGCCCTGGCAGCGTTAGAGAACGTTTCCTACGCGTTATGGGTAATTGCCAGAATTTAGCGCACGCCTAAACCTTTTTGTACGCAAAAGGAGATCCATTATGCCGCGCGTATTTCTTGTCGCTCTTTTTCTGACCATCGGATTTTACGGCTGTCAAAATTTACCCGGCGCCGCGCCGACGCCGCCGCGCCAAATTTCGTACGAGGGGCCCGTCACGCTCCAACTGAAAGTGGGTGAAACGTTGCCCGGCACGACGGTGGCGTATTACGGCAAAGCGCCGGACGGACGCGCCATTATGGGCCTCGGCGGCGCGCAAGCGTTGAAATCAACCGCCGATTCGGTCAATTGGACCGGCGCGCTGGTTTTATTTTCCAAGATTGATTTGAAATTGCGCGTCGTAACGTTCGACGAAACGGGTATGACGTTGGCGGGAACGATTCAGATTATTGCGCAGGAACCCGCGCCCGTCGCCGGAGTTCTGACCGCGCAACGCGCGGCGGAATATACAATTCCCGTCTCGTACACCGTGAATCAAGGCGACGCGATTCCCGGAACGAATGTGCAGTATGTCGGCGCGCACGCGAACGGCGCGGAATTTACAAACCTCGACCAATATCCGTATCGCGAGCGTTTCGATTCGGTGGTGTGGCAAGGGCATTTGCGCGAGCGCATCGCGTTGCGTTTGGATTTGCGCGTATTGGATTTCAACGCTGCCCGCGTAATTTTGGGCGGAACGGCGCAAATTATTTTTGAAGCATAGTCCGCGCGGACGTTTCATGTTGGGCCGTGTGCGCGTTTGTGCCGCTGCCGCGCAAATTATTTTTGAATCGTGGCGCGCCATGCTTTCCCGTCTTTTATGCGTAGGGCACATTCTCCAATGCGCCTGTCCGCTACGCAAGATAGGAAAGCGGCGGATAGCGCGCGCGTTGACAAAAACAGGATGCGACGTAAAATGCAGGCGCAATGGGGCTGTGGCGAAATTGGCAGCCGCCGCGGACTTAAAATCCGCTGGAGTGTCCCTCCGTATGGGTTCGAGTCCCTTCAGCCCCATTTCAGGAACAAGCCGGTCAGAATCCCGACCGGTTTTTTAATCGCAAAACGCTGCCGCTGGATGAAAGGTAAAGTGAATGTCTGAAGAGTTGAATCCGCAAGTGGAAAATGTAAATCAAGAAACGGCGACGTTGACGGAAACGCCAATGGTTTCGCCAGCCAGTTCGGAGGCGTCAGTTCCCGCCGCGCCGCCCGCGCCCGCGTCCCAACCCGCGTGGCGGATGCTCATTGCGCCCGCATGGTTTTTGCTCGGCATCTTGGTTGGGCTGGGAATTTTTTATGGTTTGACGCTGTACACCGCCAAGCCCGCGCCGCCGCCCGCAGCCACGTTGGACGAAGCGACGGTGAAAAAAGCCGCGCGCGAAGGATTGATTGAAGCGATTCAAGCTTTGCAGGCGCAGGGACAACAAGGGCAAGGTTCGCAGAGCCCTCAAACGGTGGACCGCAGCGCGTTCACCATTCGCCCCGCAAATCAGTTGGGCAACCCGGAGGCGCCGTTACAGATTGTCGAGTTTGCAGATTTTCAATGTCCCTTTTGCGGACGACATCATCAACTCGTCGCGCCCGAGTTGATTAAAAATTATGTGGACACCGGCAAAGCGACCTATGTGTACAAACATTTGGCATTTTTGGGCAACGAGTCGGTGTGGGCGGCGATTGCGGCGGAATGTGCCGCCGACCAGGGAAAATTTTGGGAGTATCACAATTATTTGTTTGAACATCAGAACGGCGAGAATCAGGGCGCGTTCAATAAAGACAAGCTCATCGGTTTTGGCAAAGAGCTGGGTTTGGATCTGCCAAAATTCGAAACGTGCGTCAACACGGATGCGACGTTCGACCGTGTGCGCGCTGACACCGAAGAGGGGCAAAAACTTGGCGTAAGCAGTACGCCTACCTTTTTTGTGAATGGCAAACCGTTGGTGGGTCTGACTTCGCCGGACGAGTTCAAGCAAACGCTCGACCAAGCGTTATCGCAATAAAAAAATTCGGGTCAAACGACCCGAATTTTTTTTGCTCATTGTCCAATCCATGCGAGATATAATGGCGTGATGTCTTGGCCGCTGGCTTGATTGAACGCGCGTACCAAATCGCGCGGCTGCGCGTTTTGATATTTGAATTCGCGATAATAATTTTGCAGCGCGCGAAAAAAGGCGTCGTCGCCGATTTGGTCGCGCACGGCTTGGAAAAAGAGCGCGCCCTTGCCATACACAAATTTGCTGTACGCGTCCTCATCGTATGCCTCCACCGGCAAACCGGCGGGCAGATTGCCGTACTGGGCTTTGCCTTCTTCGTACTGCCGTTCAAAATAGTCGCGGCGAATTTGCTGCGCGACGGCTAACCCATAGCGGTCTTCAAAATAGACGGTCGTGGCGTACTGTACCAACGCCTCATCCAACCACGGATGATTCACCTGGTCGCTGCCGATAACAGAATAAAACCATTGATGCGCGATTTCGTGCGCGGTGGCGAACTCGAAAAAACTGGTTTGCCCCGCGTCCTGATATAAATTGGATGCCACGGTAACGACGCCGGGATATTCGATGCCGCCCGCCGTCGTCGGCGTTTCAATCAGGTCCAGCGAACGAAAGGGATAGGGCCCAAAACGCTTTTCATATACGCCCAACGCGTTGACCGCCCAATCGAGCGCGCGCGCGCCTTGCGCGGCATTTTCCGGTTTATACCACGACGTTACAGTCAGGTCGTCCAACTGCGCTGAAGTTTTTTCGAGAACGTTGGTCAGATTCGCGTCAAAGTCGCGCATCGGCGCGGCAATCAAGCGCCGCATCATGCGATTGCCTTGGCGCGTTTCTTGGACCAATTCGCCCGAGGCAATGATTTGATATTCTGCCGGGGCGTTAATGGTGACGTCATAAACGCTGCTGTCGGCGTACACCACATCCCCATATTCCGGCGGCATTTCGAGATGCCAGCCCTTGTCGTCATACGCGGGAATGAGGGGATAAATTGTCGGCAGGGTGGTGAGCCAATCGGTGCGCGTAAAATCGCTGTAACGCCCTTTGGCATTTTGCGGAATCTTGACCGTATAATCTATCGTCGCCTCGAGCGTTTGCCCGGGTTCGAGCGTTTTGCCCCAAGCGACATGCGCGACGGTATCATTTTGCGACAATGTTATATCGGCTTGGCGTTCGCCGACCATGATTTGATGAATCTCGATGCCGCCTTCGTCGGGCGTCGCGTTTGCAAAGAGCCGCAAATAAATGCCGTCCAACGCTTGGTTGGCGCGATTGACGTAACGAATCTGCTGGCGGCCCTGAATTTCGGCGAGGTCGTCGCTCACATCCCATTGCATGACGTAGTGGGTTGCATTTTCCAGCTTTGCCAAATCTTGACTGAATTGCGGACGCAGCGCGGCATCCATACTTGGCGCCGCAAGCGGCGTTACCGCAGGCGCGGCGGTGGGCAAAGGCGTGGGCGTGTCGGGCGTGATGTTCGGGTCAAGCGTCGGACGCGCCTGTCCAAAATCCGATGGCAAGACCGTTGCGCCAGCCGGCGCCATCGTTGCCAGCGGCGCGGGCGAAGCGGTGGACGTGACGGTTGGCGTAAGCGGCGTGGGCGCGGCGCACGCGCTCACGCTCAATAGCAATAAAATAACAAATTGGCGCAGCATTTTTTTCTCCATACAATTTTCTATAACTCGACTGTAGCGCGCGCAGACGAACGCGACATGAATTTTGAATGAGAAAATCTAAGCGGCGCGGGGCACGCGCGTCCATGGCACGAGCCGCGCGCGCGCATCGCGCCACAGCGTGGTCGTGACCGCGCGCAAAATCTCGCCGCCGTGCGGCGCGTGCGTCAAAGATTGTTCCCAGACGCCGGAAGTTTTGCCGCAGTGCATGAGCCGCGTGCAGAGTTGCACCGCGTCGCCGGGCAAAGCGGGCCGCGCATATTCCAATGCGTGACGATAAAACCACGGCAGCGGCGCGTCGTCCTCCAATGTGAGCGCGTAACCCATCGCGCGCAGCGCGTCATAGATGGCTTGTTCCAACCAGTCCACGTATATCGCGTTGTTGGTGTGTCGCGCGGAATCGGCTTCGTAAAATTGCGCGCGACGCGTGGTCGTGTGTTCAAAGCGCGCGGGCGTTTCGGGATGCAGCGTCACTTTGCCGATGGGCGGCAGCGCGGGTTCGGCGTGTTTGTCAAAGACGGCGGCAATCTCGGGGTGAATGCGCGCCGGCGTCATGCGCTGCGCGTCCACATAAACCCAGTTCGCAATGCCGCGCGCCATGACGCGCCCATCGCGTTGACGCCGCGCCAAATAGTTGCGGTCAGAGCGCACGCGGGCGAGCGTGGAAATCCACGTACTGATGGCTAAAGCGTCCAAATAACGCGGCGCGCACGCGCGTTCCAATTGCATCGTGCGAATGACCCAAAAGTGATTGTGACGGCGATACCATTCCAAATCGAAACCGAAATGCGCCGAGCCGCGCATAGCCGTCTCTTCGAAATAGCGGAACAGATTGGCGCAGGAAACTTCTTCGCGCGCATCCAAATCGTATAGGGAAACCGTGAGGGGAAAGGTAAAAAGCGTATCAGCCACGCTGCGATTGTACTACAAACTGTCGTCGCGCGGCGTTTTGCAAATTCCAGTTTTGATGTCAGCCAATTGAAATAGCGCCGTCCGCAATTCTCACCATTTGCTCATTTTCTTTTAACGCGGCTTGACACGAAAAAAAAACTTTGGTATTCTATTTCCCGTTAGGCGGTACGTGCAAGAATGCAGTTGGTTTATCGTATGTTGAATGTGCGAGCAAGGCATTGGGCTTGGCGCGCACACTGTTTATTTTCCGAGTCGCTTCCTGTCACAGCGCAAGACGGATACGAGTCCGCGCCTTGCCGCGCGTGACATTTTTTTATTCCCATTGCTCATTCACCCGCAAGACCTCGCTCCCCTTATACCCTAAATCCAAAACGAAAGGAGGTGAAAGAATGGCAGAAAAAATCGTTGGCACAGTCAAGTGGTTCAATGCCGCCAAAGGTTATGGCTTTATCGCGCATGACCAGGGCAAGGACGTTTTCGTCCACTTTTCCGCGATTCAAATGGATGGTTACCGCGCGCTGGCAGAAGGCGACAAGGTAGAATTTGAAATCGTGGATGGCGCCAAGGGCCCACAGGCTGAGAATGTCACCAAGGCGTCATAATCCGTCCTTTGGCACGACAATTTATTTGCGGGCGCGGTGAATACCGCGCCCGCTTTTTTTATGGCGCGTCAAGCGTGAATTTGATGATTTGTGGAATATCGGCGCGCGAGGAATGGCGCGTTATTGTGTCAACAACAAAAAGATCCCCGCAAACAGCAACAGGACGACGAGCGCGAGCAGGCCGAGCAAAACGTAACGCATCGTATTGTTGGCGGGCGGCGGCGCGGCGGGCGCAGGGGCAGGCGTTGACGCGGGCGTAAAAGTTGGCGCGGCAGTCGGCGCAGGTTGTGCGGGCGGCGGAGTGGACGCGCTCGCTTCGCGCAATTTTCGCAAGCGTTCCATCGAAGACTCGGCTTGGGCTTGCGAAGCCGCGGCGAGTTCTTGGGCGCGCGCCTCTGTCACGGTGGACGAAGGGGGCGCGGGCGGTTTGAGCGCGAGCAGACCGGCGCGCGCGCGCGAATCGCGCGGATTCAGCGCCAGCGCTTGATTTAGATATTCTGTTTGTTTGTCCTTGTCCTGTTCCAAGCCCGCAAGCCAAACCCACGCATCGGTCGAGGTTTCATCCAAGTTTGTCGCGCGTTGAAAAAACGCATGCGCTTCAGTCGTCAAGCCGACTTCGGCGAGCTCTTGGCCCATTGCCACGAGCAGCGGCGCGTCGTTCGAATTTTGCGTGGTCAAGCGTTGCGCGACGGACGCGTCGAGGGTTTGTTTGAGCGTTTGGTCTTGTGGCGCCAACGCGTTGGCATAGGCGTAACTGACCAGCGCTTCGTCTGGATTGGCGCACGTTTCCGCGCGGCCGCGCCAGGCGGCGGCGTCTTGCGGATTGATTTCGCTCGCGCGCGCATACATTTGATACGCCAATGCCGTATCGCCGAGCGCGCGCGCCGTGTCGGCGCGCGTCAACATTTCGGCGGGATTGTCCCAAGCGCTCATGTTCAAACTCCTTCGATGCGATTGCCGCCCGCGCGTTTCGCGGCGCGCAGGGCTTGGTCGGCGATGCCAAATAATTCAAACACAGACGAAATGGTACTGCGATAGGCGGCGACGCCGAAACTGGCTGTGACTTGCCAGATTTCATCCGGCGTATTGACCTGAATCTCGGCGACGGATGTGCGTAAGCGTTCCGCCACAGCCAGGCCGTGTTCTTTTTTCGCCATCCACAATAAAAAACCAATGGTATGCGGATTCAAACGTCCGACCGCATCTACTTTGCGGACGTGTTCGCGGACGACGGTGGCGACGCGGCGCATCACGCGGTCGGTTTCTTGCGGTCCCAAAGTTAAATGCAAATTGCCGAAATCGTCAACATCCATCACGATGGCGCACATGGTCTGATTAAAGCGCCAGGCGCGGCGAAAATCGCGGTCGGCAATGTCCAAAAAATGGTCGCGGGCAAACAAACCGGTTACGGGGTCGAGCGGTTCGAGCCGCGCGATGCGCGCGCCGAGCCGCGCCAATTCAATGCCGAGCGCGGCTTGATGCGCTAAAGCTTGGATTGCCGCGAGCGCCGCCGGCGAAAAAGTTTCGGTGGGCGCGGTGGCGTGCGCGATGGCAATGCCCATGACGTGCTGTTGAAATAAAAGGGGGATGCCGAGCGTGAATTGTTTGACGCCATCAAGTTCGGTTTGCATCCATTTGAGCGACCGCGCCGACGCGATGCGGACGGCAAAATTTTCGCCTTGCAGCGCGCTGTAGGTGCGTCCCACTTCGACGGGGTTGGTGAAACCATGCGATGCGGTCAGATGCAATTGACCGTCGCTGTGCGGGAGCAGGACAAAAGTGTAGGCGGCGCGCGTCGCGCGCGCGAATTCAATCGCGAATTCGTAGAGTAAAACGTTGAGGTCGTGTTTTTGGGTTAGCAGGTTGAGCAGATTGGCGGGCGTATCGAGGGCGGGCGCGGCGTTTGCGGGCAGAGGCGCGTTCGCGGTTTCGAGGCGCGGCGCGGGCGCCTGCGCCGCCGCGCGTTCAATCAGAATCGCCAACTGATTCACGTCGTCCAACGGTTTGACGAGATAATCAAACGCGCCCGTGCGAACGCCGTTCGCCGCGGGCGCGATCTGGTCGGAATCGGTCAACAAGATGACGGGCAGGGGCTGCGCTTTTTCGCGCGCGGCGTGGAGGATTTGGAGTCCATCCAGTTTGGGCAAATCAATTGCCGCCACGACGACATCGAGCGAATTATTTTGCAGCTGTATGAGCGCTTCGCGGCCGTCCGAAGCGGGAACGACAAAATAGCCCTGTTGGGTTAAAACGCGCTGCACCAACGTTCGCAAAGCGCTATCGGCATCCGCAATCAGCACCCGTAAATGCGCCATATCGTTTCCATTATACTCGCAATCGGCGGCGGACAAATGCCAAGATAATTACAGATTGAAAAAGGTTTGGTCGGCGGCGCGGCGCGCATCATACAAAAGACGCGCGCCGATTTCATTGGGGTTGCGGGAACGAATGACGATTGCGCCGGCTAACTGCGGCTGATAAATTGCGAGACGGGCGACATGCCGATACGCGCGCGCCAAAGCGCTCCAGAGCCACAAGGGCAGTTTACCATTCAGGATGAGCGTATGCGTTTGCGGCAACGGCGGGATGGCGAGCGTTCCGATTTCGCTGTAATCCAGATATGAATTGGCGGGCTGCAAGGTCAAGCAGAGCGCGTCGGGCGCGTAACGCCATTCTGCCCGGAGCAGGGTTTGAAAATTTGCTTGCGGCATTGTGGGCGGCGGTTCGAGCCAACCGAGACGGGAATCGAATTGATAAAAAGCGCTGGGGTGCGCGTGACAGGCGAGGGCGGCATAAAGCCAATTGGGCCCGCGTCCGTACACCGCCAAAGGTTGTCCCAATGGTAAATAGTCCAAGACGCGCGGCAGCGCGTCGGGCTGCCATTCCTGCTGCGCGTCGAGGCCATTCAAACCCGCGCCGAGGCGTTCCAATTCGACGACGAGTTCTGCGGGCGCTTGATTGAGATGGAGGGCGCGCCGTTCTGCGGCGGAATAATCAAAGAGGCGCGCGAGCCAGGCGACCAATTCTTGAAAGGCGGGGCCCGCGGCGTGTTGCCCGCGTTCCAGTCCGGCGAGGACGCCGCGCAAAATGCCGTGCGCGGCTGTGAGCGCGTTGACGCCATGCAGTTCGGATTTTAAATCGGCGAGCAGTACGAGGTCGTGCGCGTAAAAGCGAGCGCGCCATTCTTGACGCGATGCGTCATCGGGGCAGAGCAAGATGCCGTGCGTACATTCGCGAAAGATGGACTCTTGCCAGGCGGTCGGTTTGCCGCCGGGGTCAACGATGAGGGGCAGCGGGCGCGCTGCCAAATCGCGTGTGATATGATGCACCCATTCGGGCGTTCCCGCGCCTTTGACGCGCAGCGCGCGCACCAGTTCGCGGTTGGCTTGATTGGCCCAATCGCCTTCGCCGTCGGGATAGGCGCGTAGGACGTAATGGGGAATGGCGTGTACGCGCAAGGCGCGCGATAAACTAAAAGCGAGGACGGATTTACCGGAATGAGGCGGTCCGCCGATAACGACGGCGGGCAGCGCCGCAGTTTTTGAATTCATGGGTCTCCAAAATGATTATGTCTGAATCAAATCCTTTACGTATTTTGGTTGCAACGATGGGCGGACAGTCGCAAGTTGTAACCTTGGCGTTGGATTGGCTGTTGGCGCAGGGCGAAGAGATTGCCCAAGTGATTGTGGTTCACGTAGCGCCGCAAGCGCCGCGCACGCACAAGGCGTTGGAACAGCTGGCGAGCGAGTTTCCGCGCGACCATTATGCGTTTGCCAATAAAGCGATTCGGCTGCGCGTGTTGAGTGTGCGGAACGCCAGCGCGCCGCTGCAAGATATTCGAACGGAAGCCGATGCGGAAGCGACGTGGCAATTTATGTACCGGTTGTTGGCGGAATTGAAACAACAGGGTCATGCGTTGGACCTGGTTGTGGCGGGCGGGCGGCGGATGATGGGTTTGATGGCGCAGAGCGCGGCGCTGCTTTTGTTTGGGCATCGCGACCGGGTGTGGCATTTGTATACGCCGGAGGATTTGAGGGCGCGGGCGCATGAAGGCGCCATCCGTCATGTTGGACCCGCTGAAGGCGTGCGTTTGATTCGAGCGCCCTTTGTGCCGTGGGGTTCTTATTTTCCGGCGTTGCGCGAAATGGCGGGCGCGTCCGCCGCGCGCGTCTTGGATACGCAAATTCGCCAATTGGATCATGCGGAACGGGCGCGCTGCGAACGTGTTCTGGCTGCGTTGACGGAACGCCAGCGTCAGGTGTTGGAACATTTGGCGCGCGGTTCTTTGCCGCAGGCGGTGGCGGAAGCGTTGAATATTTCGCTCAAGACGGTGGATACACACAAGACCAAGATTCTTGACCTCTGTCGCAACGAGTGGGATGTGCTGCCGGAAACGCGATTGGATTATCATTTTTTGCGCGAAAAATTTCGCGGGCTGTTTGAATAAAACAATTGATTGGAGAATAGGGCAACCGGCGGAACGGACGCGCTGTTTGCAAGAGCATAGCACATCTTGCGCCGTGCGGCATCAGAGAAATTTCTGAATCAAGTTCAGAGTTTTTTCGGTTGAAATGCTCGGTTCAAAATGGTAGCATACAGAGCGCGGCATGGTAGATGATTCGAGAAACGGCGCGACAAAAAAATCGCGCGCCGAACGCGGGGACAGAAAGGAATCGCAGAATGGATCGGAATGAAACTGAACAAGCATTGACGCAACGCGTATGGCAAGCGGCGCTGGCAGGGCTGCTGCATGATGTGGGAAAATTTAGCCAGCGCGCGGGGGTTGG
>Ga0226835_1001452_pt1 | contig 12767 bp, 11 predicted proteins | sample LAC_MetaG_1_FD_163627 | JGI IMG/M metagenome (GOLD analysis project Ga0226835, IMG submission 163627) | Anaerobic ammonium oxidizing microbial communities from anammox membrane bioreactor (MBR) in UC Berkley, California, United States -... | ecosystem: Engineered > Bioreactor > Anaerobic >...
TCTCTCTGTCCATAACATCTTTGGTTGTAGAAAAGCGCCTAACACAGCGTGCACTTGACGTGTGGGATTCTGCGGCTTCGAAAAGCAGAATCGAACGCCTGAGCATTTTTCGGTACAATCAGCCTGGCCCACGCCCGCCCACACGCAGGTAACGCAAGCTATTGAGGGCCTTTTCCAAAGCAAACGAGAACAATATGGAATTAACACTAAAACAACTTACCGAACACACGTGGCTGTTGCCTCATTATCCCGACGAGAATGTTGCGCAAAGTTCCGTTGGTGTGATTACCACTCGGAAGGAGAGCGTGCTAGTTGATGCTGGCAATAGCCCGCGTTTGGCTCGCACAATCAAAGCTGAACTTGCCAGAAATCATCTTCCACCCGTATCGCGGATTATCTATACCCATCATCACTGGGATCATATTTACGGCGCGTGTGAATTCGAGAGCCCAGTCACAGCTCACATTATTTGCCAAGCGATCTTGGAGGAGGAAGCCAAGAAACCCTGGGGAATCGAGTACTTGCGCGAGGAAATCAGACGCGAGCCAAAACTCGCAACAAGTTATAACGCGCGTGCGCAATCCATCGAGGACTGGGAGGCATTTCGGATTGTTGTGCCGGAAGATGTATTCCAAAGAGAAAAAGCGATCCAATTAGATGGGCTCACCATTGAATTGGAACATGTCGGCGGAAACCATGCTGAAGATTCGATTGTCGTCAAAATACCTCAAGATGGAGTGATGTTCATAGGAGATTGTTATTATCCTCCACCGCTGCATCTTCGTGAATCGGATTCTGCTCCTTCACTCGATATGCTCAAAAGGATTTAGAATGATGCCTATAATCTTTACGTGGAAGGGCATGATAAGCCGTTCACGCGAACCGAGCTACTCAAGATTTTACAGGAATATGACTAAACGGCAGGCGCCCAACCTAGCGCTCCAACATTATGAAATTGCGGGTCAGGATAATACTTGGCAAAGACACGACGCGCATCTTGCTTGGTGAATTTCCACCGAATTGTGACGCAGGCCTCGTTTCGCGGACATTCCCAAGCGATCCATTCAGTTGCCAGTGTGAACTTGTCCGCAATCCGTCGCCGCAGACATTGGCGCGCGATCACACTCAATTCAATTTCTGCCATGTTGAGCCAGGAACCGTGCAACGGGGTGTAATGAAATTCTAAATGCGCTAAAATACGCTCCGCTTCGGCTTTGCCAAAAATTTCAATCAACCCTTCGGCGGTATGGGTGTTCAAGTTATCCAGGACGACATCAATTTTGAGTGCAGTGGGATACAACTCGTCGGCCAAGTAGCGCATCGCATAGGCCCAGTCTTGTTTGGTGCGGTGTGGCGTGACGAGGGTGTACCGTTTGCCCGCTTTGGGTTCCAGAAAAAGAAATAGATTGCAGCTGCCGTGGCGTTTGTATTCATAGTCGACGCGTTTCGGTTTGCCCAATTTCGTCGCGAGCGGGGCGCGTACCTCGCTATGCAAGACAATCGGTTTTTCGTCAAAACAAACTAGCGGGCGGGCATTTTCATAGAGGCGCGCATACACGTCGAGAATCCGTTCCATTGCCGCGAGAAATTCAGGCGTGAGGTGTGCAATGCGCCAACTCTTTACAAACCAAGGTTCAAGTTTGTTTTTTAAGGTCAAGCGCACCGTCTCACTTGAAATCTCGACGACTTGTTCATCGTCCATCATGCGTTGGGGGAGCAGTTCCAGCGTCCAGCGATCCCGTCCTTCGGGAGGATTGCTACACGCCAAGGCGATTTCGGCAGTGAGATTCCTCCCGCATTCGTGCAAGATGGCCAAGTCGCACTCTTTGACATGTCCGGCGCCATGGCAGGCAAAGACAGTCACCTCGTCTTTAAGGGAATGCTCGCCGCATTGTTCGGCGCGGACCCGGCAAAGGGTATCGAAATCATGTCCGCCGGCGGCAAGACTTATATTCGCGGTCCCATGCCCATGTTCGGCATCCCCGACAATGATTGGTACGTTTCGGAAGGTTCGGGAAATTTCAGCGCCGGAGTTGCCGATGCCGACGACGTCATGTCAGGCATGGAAGAGAGTTTGAACATGCCCGGCATCACCAAATCCGGCGTCGAACAACTGGACGGCATGAATTGTGATGTCTATGTCGCCGACAAAGAGGCGACCCTTGCGGCGCTGCAAGATTTGGATCAAGCCCAATCGCAACTTCCGACCTCGATGGACCTCGAATCACTCGAGGTTGCCGAAACGAAAATTTGGATTTGCGCGGACGGCTATTTCCATCAATTGAAAATGACTCTGAAGGGCAAAAGCAAAACCGCGCCGTCTCAAACCATGGGCATGCGCATCTTGGCGCACATGTATGATTTCAACGGCATTGTCACGATCACGCCGCCCCCTAACGCCAAACCGTCAAGTTCGACATGTCGGGATTTTTCACGCCGACGCCGATGACGCAATAGGCGAGTGAGGCGATGCGAATACATCTGCATGTTACGACGATGTGATTATACTCTCCCTTGGTGATTGGACGGGGAATCGGGTTCGCGCGCGTATGCCACTGCCTCGGCTATGCTCATCGCTTGCCCTTCTGCCCATGCCAGTGCGAAGGTAATGTCCGTAAGCGCTGCCCGTGCGCGTGCGAGGTTCCAGTCATAGTTCGTCTGGTCGGCAGGCACATAATTCAAGCCGATGGATTGGCGCAGTCCTTCCGCCGCCCCTAAAAGTCTTGCGGCGCGTTCAGGGGCATCGTCCACCGCCGTGAGCGACAGACGCAGTAACGTGCGCGCCACGCCTTGCCGTTCACCCAGTTCGCTAAACAGCGGCAGACAGGCGCGGTACGCGGACGCGGCAGCATGAATGTCCCCACCCGCGCTCAGCACGTCGCCGTGTGCTTTTAGCGCGTGGGCGGTGCCCCAGCGGTCGCCCAATTCCTCAAACAGAGCAAGACATTCCGCCTGAGTCGCCGCCGCGGCGGCAAGGTCATTTTGCGCCAGCCAATCGTCGGTCAGGTTGAGGAGCACGAATGCGATACCGCGCCGATCGCCGAGCGCGCGATTGATGCGGAGACATTCCTCTGTCGTCACACGCGCCAATTCGAAATCGCCCTGCGCGCGTACGACTTCGGCGACATTGAGTAGTGAATTGGCAATGCTCCACGAGTCGCCGAGCTTGCGGCGCAGCGCGAGACCCTGTTCGTACACACGTCGCGCGCCGGAATAATCGCCGAACATGAAATAAACATTGCCGAGACCGTTCAGCGCGGCGGCGCTGTACGCAGCTTCGCCCAACTGCTCGGAAAGCGCGATGCTTTGTGCGTACAATTCACGGGCAGCGGCATAGTCCCCTTGAAAGTAGCAGAGATGCCCTTGCGCGTAGAGCGCTTTGGCGCGTGCAGGCGAAAGATGCTGCGGCTCAAGCTCCAGAGCTTGCTTGAGCCAAGCGCGTCCCTCGCCCGCCATGCCGCGAATCCACCAAAAGCGCCACAATGCCCCCGCAAGCCACAAACCCGGCTCTGCGTCATCAACATTCGTCAATGCCCACGCCAACGCAGCCCGCAAATTCATATTCTCAATCGCCAATTGGGCAAGCTGCTGTCCGACCTGCGGACTTTTTAGTTTCAGCGCGCTCGCCTCGGCGAACTCGAGAAAAACCGCGAGATGCCGCGTCCGCAGCAGGTTCGCCTCTGCGCCTGACAATTTTTGCCACGCATACTGCCGCACCGGTTCCAACATTCGGTAGCGCGGCTCGTCGCGCTCTGTCTGCTTTATCACGAGCGAATGGTCTACCAGCCGATGCAGCAAACCCCCAACCGCTTGAGCCAGTAACATGGCGGCGCCGTGCGCGTTGCCCGGTTCCGTGGCACACACTTGTTCCGCCGCCATGCGCGTCCACCCGCCCGCAAACACCGCCAGCCGCCGAAACAGGATCTGTTCCGCTTCAGTCAAAAGTGCGTAACTCCAATCCAGGACCGCGCTCAAACTGCGATGGCGCGCCTCGACATCGCGCATTGTGGTTGTCAACGCCGCGCTGTCCTCTGCGACCTGCTGTACGATTATGGCGAGGTCCAAATCCTTCGTCCTTGCCGCTGCCAGTTCCACTGCTAACGGCAGTCCCTCCACCGCGGCGCAAATACGCGCGATGTATGCGCGGTTTCTCGCGTTCAAAGCGAAACGGTCATCCTTGGGGCTAGCGCGTGCGACGAATAATTGCACCGCGCTATAACGGACGAGTTCGGTTTCATCCCGGAGAACGGTTGTCGGGTAGTGCAATCCTTCGATACGCATCAGCCATTCCGGTTGTACGTCGAGCGGCGCGAGCGAGGTGACGAGAAATTTTACGCGCGGCGCCGCGCGTAAAATTTCAAGCACCAGGTCTGCGCCGTCCAGCAAATGCTCAAAGTTGTCGAGCAGCAAGAGGATTTGTTTTTCGCGCAGCGCCTCGAGCAAGAGTGTGCGCGGTACGTCCTGACCTGTAAAACGCAAATCGAGCGCGCTCGCCATGGTAGGCACAATCATTTCGACTCGCCCCGCGCCAATCGGCGCGAGGGACACAAAGAACACGCCATCGCGAAATGAGTCAAGTAATTCCTGCGCGGCTTGCAGCGCGAGTCGAGTTTTGCCGACCCCACCCGCGCCCACGAGGGTGAGTAACCGACAATCGGGATTGTTGAGCCGCGCCGTGATGCGCGCCAACTCGGTCTCGCGTCCGATGAACGACGAAAGTTGGGGCGGCAGATTGTGCCGCGGCAGATTGTGCCGATGAACGCTTGGCGCGGGCGGCGCAATTTCTTGCGCGCGAATTTGGTGATAGAGCGCGGTCGTTTCGGCGCCCGGTTCGACGCCCAGTTCTTGCGCCAGCACGCGGCGCGCCGTCTCGTACTGCCGTAACGCCGCGCTGCGCTGCCCCGTCCGCGCCAGCAGGTGCATCATTTCGCGGTGCGCCTCTTCGCGCCACGGCTCCAGGTCGAGCAGCCGCGCGGCAACGGACAGCGCTTTTTCGGGCTCGTCGCGGCGGGCGTAAAACACTGCCAATCGTTCCAGCACCGAGACGATACGTTGTCGCCAGTGTTCGCGCTGCGCCACCAGCCACACTTCAAATTCGGGACAGTCGTCGAGGTATAGCTCCGCCATGAACTCGCCATGGTACAGCGCGGCGGCAGATTGCAGCGCGGCTGTCGTGCCTTGCGCTGCCTGTCTGTCAAATTCGTGAATGTCAAGCGCGAACGCGCTGTCCACAAGCATCAGCGTGTCACGGTCGGCATGGATGGAACGGGGAAAAAGCGCGGTGAGATTGTTCAGGGCGCGGGAGAGATTGGCGCGTCCCTGAGTTTCGGATTTGTCGCTCCAGAAGAGGTCGGCAAGGTGAGTGCGAGAAAGCGGCTGGGCGCGCACGGCAAGATAGCAGAGGAGCGAGAGGACTTTGCGCGAGTGAAAACCGCGGACGACTTGACCTTGAAAAGTAATTTGTGGAATGCCAAGCAAGCCAAGACGGATCTGCGGCTCCATGGGCGCGCTCCTCTTGAATCGAGTCAGAGTTTGGTAAGAGTTTGGGGAGAGTTGGCGGGTAGTATATCACAAATCGGTTTCAAAATTTTCTTGCCTTTCTGGCAAACGCGCACGCACAGCGTCCAACAACTCACACAAAATTGTAACGTTCACTCATCGGGGCGCTGCAATTACGGCAATCCACGCTGGAGGCGAAAGTAGGAGGTTCTCATGAATCAACTTTTCTCCCGTTCCAGTAGCTTGCTGCTGCTGATGTCCCTTTGCATTTTTGCGGTTGGCTGCACCATCGAGTCCGCGGACGCGGCGCAACCGCAACCGACGCGCGTTCCGCCGCCCAAATGCCAGCAGGACAACAAAACACGCCAAATCGGCACGCGTTTCTTGTTCAACGAAAACGAGAATCATTACGCTCACGTCGTCGCCGACCCGTCGGACAAACGTCACTTGCGCGTGTTGACGGATGGGGTTTTCGTGCGTGAACGCTTTGACTTCGACTCGGTGGGACCGCTTGTCTATAACCCCACCGGCGAACGCTTTGCCTTGATCGCCGCCAAGTCCGGGCAAAAATACATTCTCGAATACGCGAGCGGCGGAGAGACGCCCTATATCGCCGAGCCGATTGAGGATGCGTGGAACAATTGGGTGTGTTTTGGAGCGCGCGGGAAAAATCTTTTTGCCATCGCCAAATACAACCGCCAATGGCATTTGTTCGCCCGCGCGGAAAAACCGGGCGCGCCTTTTCTACGCTTTCCGCTGAACGGCGACCCTTCCAACCTAGAGCTCTTGCCGGCGCGCGACGGGAACGAAGGATTTCAGTACGAGGTCGAGAGCGGACAGCTGCAAATGGAAATCAAGAGCTGGCTAAAGTGATTCACCGCACGAAAGGATAAAGCAGATGGACACCAACTTCTCTTTTGGTCATTGGCTCAAGCAGCAGCGGCGCGCGTGTGCCTTGACGCAGACGGAACTCGCGCAGCGCGTCTATTGCGCCGAAATCACGATTCGCAAAATCGAAGCCGACCAACTGCGCCCGTCGAAACATCTGGCGCGTGTGCTGCTGGAAACGCTTCAAGCGCCGCGTGGCGAACGAGTGGAATTGATGCAGCTGGCGCGGCGCAATTATCGCGCAAAAGTGACGCAATGGAAACAAGATACCAGGTCTTTGTATCGCTTTTTACGGCGAAAAGCCATTTACAAAGGTACGCATTTTTGATTTAATCCGCCCATATTTAATTGGTAGCAAATACTCAGAGTCTGTCTTAAAAGTGTCATTGCGAGCCGTTTTTGCGAAGCAATCCCCTTGGAATGAGATTGCTTCGTCGCAAAAACCGCTCCTCGCAATGACTTTTAAGACACACTCTCACATGCGCACCGGGACTGAGCTGGACACAGCCAGTTTTGGCGAATGGCTCAAGACCGATCGCCGCGTGAACAATCGCACACCGCGCGAGTCGGCGCGCCGCGTCGCTTGAGCCGAAATCATCTGGAGGATGGTATGAAGAAGCAGATACTAGAACAGATCTCCAATACACCTTCATCTTACCCTGCGCGCTGCAACAATATCCATCCTATTGCGCTATTTTTGCTTGGACGGCCTCGTCGAAGGATATTGACCATGCTGGCAATTGTTGCAGGGGTACTATCCCTCACATTCGGCTCGATAGGTCATGCTCAAGCCGAGTGCAAGGTGGTTCTTCGGGGTATTTATTCCACTCTTGAATGTGATGGTCTCCCCGACCCGAATCCAATAAATCAAGTGGACCGTCTCGATCAGAATGCAAAGAACATTCTAAAGGAAACCGCCTTTTTTGCCTATAGAAACTTTGTTGAGGGCAAACAGAGTTCCCTCGACGCACGACCCGAACATCTATACGCTCAGAAAGGGTCTTTCTTTTACAATTGCCTTGTTCGAATCCACAGTGACGAAACAATTCGCCAAGCCGAATTGCGCTGGAATTCTTTCGTGCCCTCTGACATGGCGGGCATCACTTTCGGCTCGCGCATCTATCTAAATGGATCTTATGACGAGAGTTTCGACAACGCCGTACTGTTGGCGCATGAGATGACCCATATCGTTCAATACAACAGATTCGGGGACGCAAAAAAATTTGCGCGCGAGTATTTCAATAATATAGGCGAGGGCACTCTTGAAATTTTCGCCCAAGGCAAGATACCGTCGGATATAGGTTCAATCCGCGATGGGATGAGTTTGGAGGTGGAAGCGAATGCGGTCGAAGACAGTCTGGCGAGTATGGGAAGATACATCTATCTGCGCAACCTTAGCCAACAAACCATTTTCGTCGCAGTCCACTATCAACAATGTGGGTACTGGTTTACGGAAGGTTGGTGGAAGCTGGCGCCTGGGGAAACGAAGCAAATCACACATGGCGCAGCACAAGAACCCATTGTGACGGATAATCGCTACGTTTACTTTCACGCTTATGGAGAGAAGGGCGGGCTACTGGGCAGCAAGGTTACAAAGCAAGTTGCGCAGACCGTTTTTGCTCATAAAGAAGGGACGTCTTTTCCCAACGGTTATTCAGCTAATTTCGACGAAGTCTTGTTCGGACAAAACGATATGCGATACATCCAATCATTCAATATCCCAGTCGCATCAGATGAAAAGGTCATGCCCACAGAGGAAAAAATCGTGGTATTCAATTCCTGTTCACAGACCATTAATGTTGCAATACGCTATCTAAATCTTGCTGGACAATGGACGACCACCGGTTGGTTTGAATTAGCCCCTAGACAGGGACGGTCTGCCGCGTGGACCAAGAATCTTCTTTTTTACTACTATGGCGAGTCTAAAGACCCAACCTCAAACCGGCTCTATTGGGGAGGGACAGATCGCTATTACTCTATCGCAGGGAGTTCGAATACGTATGGGTTCAAGAGGGTCCAAATCGAAACGCAAGAGTGGGGAAAATACAGTCAGATTTTTCGATGCGAGGATGCAGCATACATCCCTCCGCCCGACAATTCGAACAACACGCCCCCCCCATCCATCAACACAAGAGCTCTTTGGTTTTCAAACGGGTGTTCTCGTGCTATCAAAGTAGCGTTCCACTATCTGAACCAGGATGGACAATGGACAACCAGCGATTGGGCTAATTTTACGCCCGGAGACTCGCGTATCGTAGCGTACATTGGCGCCAAGGAGCCATTTTATTACTATGCTGAATCACAAGACTCTGCTGACCAGCTCTATTGGTCGGGAAAGAAAAAAAACCTCACCATCAGTAATAGCGCAAAACAGTACGGGTTTCGGAAAGTAGAAACGAATTCGGATGCTTCGATGCCATGGTATCAAAAGATCTCGTGTACGGGAGTAACGGCTTCGTCTGCACCAGCCGCGCCTCCAGTCAACCCACCAAGCAATGCTCCGGCGCAGGCGCCTGTGGTGAATAGTCCCCCGCCGACAAATTCAGGCGATTGTCCTTACGACGTCTGCGTCACCGACATTGTAGTTTCACCGGATGCGCCCAAGCGTCGGTCCGATGTCACATTTACCGCGACATTCGTCAACAAAGCGACTGAACCGCGTTACTATGAATGGTTGATACTGGTGTTTGACCCAAACAAAGGAGGTCCGAACAAGGGGTTTGGAGAATCACCGCATAGCCCCATCACCGTGCCACCGGGCGTCAGCACGGCGACCATTACGTTTCCGGTGGTGACCGGTCCGGGTCCTTGTATGAATTTGTATGTTCAGGCAGGAATCCATAAAAGCGCGACCGAAAAACCGGCTTTCCCGGGCCGTGATGGTCCGCCGCTGTCAAAATATTTGAACGTGTGTCCGTAACCAAGCCATTAAAAAAACGCGCACAATTTTCCGTGCGCGTTTTTTTAGGTTTCTTTATCGGCTCTCGCCGCTTCTGGCGGTTTTTCTCCCAACAAGCGATTCACGAATTCCACAAACGGAATTTTGCGTAGGCGCGCGCGTCACTTGACACGATGTTGTGCCGCGTTATACTTTGGACACCCTCTCAAAACGAAACGACGAATGTATGAAAAAACAATTTATGGAGCGACGCGGGCGAATTCAAGACCTTGACCGCGCGTTCGATTTGGAATTTTGGCAGGCGCAATCCCCGCAAGCGCGTTTCGACGAAATCAATACTTGCCGCTAAACTCCCTACGATGAATATCATCTTTAAACTTGAAGAAATTGATTTTGAATGGGATAGCGACAAGGCGGAAGCCAACTTCCAAAAGCATGACGTGGCCTTCGCCGAAGCATGTAAAGTATTTCTGGATCCGTTCGTTTATCCGGTTAAAGCCCGCGAAATAGATGACGAAGCCCGGGAAGCCGCCCTCGGTCTCACTCGCAAATGGCGGTTGGTATACGTCGCCTATGTCTGGCGCAAGTTAACCTTACGGATCATCTCGGCTCGCAAGGCCACCAAAACGGAGCGCAAACACTATGAAAATCCATAAATTACAGACCCGCCTTAACCCCAACCGCAGGATGATCGCCATCACCATGCGTATGCCAGAAGATGTGATTGCCGATCTCAAACGGGTCGCACCGCATCGGGGCTTTTCTGGCTATCAGCCATTGATTCGTGCTTACGTCGGGCAAGCGCTTCGCGATGATCTCGCCGCCTTGGAAGGCAAACCCGAAATCGCCAAGTTGATCGCCAGCCTAAAAAAACAAGGCATCAAGGAAACCGCGTTGGCAAAGGCAATGACCGAGGCAGGCGTTTTGGCAGAGTAGGTCAACCCAAGCCTGCCCAACATCGGGTTGCAGGCGACGGGACGGGGCTCGATGAGTTTGAGCGAGTCGTTACTTTATCGCCCCGCGCCTGAACCCGAGCGTTACCCCCAAACAATTCCGACAACCTGCCGCATGATGCGCGCAGGTTTTTTCTTGCCGCCGTGCGATATAATCTTGACGACAATTTGATTGGACGAGGTGATGTTAAGCGATGAACATGAATATCCCCGACACGACACTTGACGAATCATTCGCCATCTATGAAGAATTTGGTCCCAATCGGCTCATCGAGCGCAAAGAACGTTTGCAAACCGAATTCCCTCAACTTGGCGCGGACGAAATTGATTTTGTGTTGGACCAAATGAACCAAGTGTCGCAAACTGTTTATGCTTTGGCAGAGCGCGGCGGCGAAACCGTCATCGGCAGACCCGCCATCGAACAAGCGCTGCAAGCCAAGCATCCTTTTCTCTACGCGCGCGGCTTGCGGCACGCCGTCTTTTTGGTCAACTATTTCGCGTGGCACGACGGGTATGAACAGAAACCAGCAAAATAACCGGATATGGCATAAACAACTTTTTCATTCCGTCTTAACATCTTTTGAAAAGCTTGCCGCTATACTCCAGCTGTAAAAAAACAACGATTCAATTCAGATGGAGTACACAACATGAAAAAAGGCAAATTATCGTTTTGGTTGGCAAGTATCTTGATTGGGCTAACGCTCGCCGCGTGTCAAACGACGGCGGTTCAAGTCGCGCCCACCAACATTGCTGTACCAACACAAACAATTTCAAACGCGAGCGCCGTCCTCGCGCCAACCGCGCTTGCGCCGACGGTTCCCGCCACAACCATACCGCAAGCAGTCGTCACATTGCCCGCGGACGATTTGACAATCAACGCGACTGACATTGTGCCGATAGAGTTGAATGGCGCTTCCATCACCGCAAACAACGCGGGCGTGCAGGTGAACGGCGCGACAGCCACAATCACTGCCGCCGGAACGTATCAACTGCAAGGCAAGTTGACGGACGGACAAATTATTGTGGATACGGACGATGCGGAACCGGTCAAACTTGTTTTGAATGGCGTCAATCTCGCCAATTCCAAGAGCGCGCCTTTGTTTATCAAAAACGCGGCCAAGACGATTATTTTGCTCGCCGACAATTCCGAAAATTTTATTTCGGACGCGAGCGAGTATGTTTATGAAAATGCAGATCAAGATGAACCGAACGCCGCATTGTTCAGCGATACAGATTTGACCATTGCCGGCAGCGGCGCGTTGACCGTACAAGCAAATTTCAATGACGGCATCGCAAGCAAAGATGGTTTGGTCATTGACGGCGGCAACATTTCCGTCACGGCGGCGGATGATGGCATTCGCGGCAAAGATTATCTCGTCGTCCAAAATGGCGCGCTCACCGTCAAGGCGGGAGGCGACGCGTTGAAAGCGGACAATGACGAGGACGCGGCCAAAGGTTACATCGCCATCGAGAATGGTGAATTCAATCTCACGGCGGGCGGCGATGGAATGGCGGCAGAAAGTGATGTAACGATTGCGGCGGGAAAATTCGCGCTCACGACAGGTGGCGGCAGTGGGGCGCAATTGGGCGAGGACGATTCCGCCAAAGGAATCAAGACTGGCGCGCAGCTCGTGATTGACGGCGGTGACTTTACGATTGACGCGGCGGATGATGCGCTTCACTCGAACGACGCGCTCACCATCAACAACGGCGAAATCACAATCGCCACCGGCGACGACGCCATTCACGCGGACCGGACGCTGGAAATCAACGCGGGCAAAATTGACATTACGCAATCGCGCGAAGGCATCGAAGGCATGGTCATTACCATCAACGGCGGCGACATTCAAGTCGTTTCGAGCGACGACGGCATCAACGCGGTGGACCCCGATGCGGGCGACAGCAACGCGAGACCCGGCGGACGCAACCAAGATTTTTCCGCATACACCGGACAAGTTTTTCTCTATATTCACGGCGGCAATATCGCGGTGGACGCGGCGGGCGATGGCTTGGACGCGAACGGCGCAATCCAAATGACGAATGGTCTCGTCATTGTGAATGGACCCACCGAGCGAATGAACGGCGCGATTGATTTTGACGCCGCGTTCAATATCACCGGCGGGACGCTCATTGCGGCAGGCAGTTCGGGTATGGCGCAGACTGCGGGGGACTCGGCGAGTCAAAATTCGATTCTCGTATATTTTGGCAAAACGCTGCCGGGCGGCACATTGATTCACATTCAAAACAGCGCGGGCAAAAATATATTGACCTTTGCGCCGAGCAAAGATTTTCAATCGCTCGCCTTTTCATCGCCAGAACTCACGCGCGGCGAAACCTACACAATCTATGCAGGAGGCAGTGCGACCGGCACAGCAACGCACGGTTTGTACGCGGACGGCGCATATACGCCCGGCGCCGAGTTCGCAACCTTTACCATCTCGCAGCCCATCACCGTCATTGGAACTGGCGGCAGACCCTAACGCGCGGCGGGCATGAAAGTTTGGTGATTACCTACATTTCTATGGGAA
>Ga0226835_1001453_pt1 | contig 12757 bp, 12 predicted proteins | sample LAC_MetaG_1_FD_163627 | JGI IMG/M metagenome (GOLD analysis project Ga0226835, IMG submission 163627) | Anaerobic ammonium oxidizing microbial communities from anammox membrane bioreactor (MBR) in UC Berkley, California, United States -... | ecosystem: Engineered > Bioreactor > Anaerobic >...
GGCGGAGGGGGTGCTGGAGGCCATCGTGCTCAACGCCCACCGCCTGCGCCCGCCCGAGACCGGGGGCACATGAGCGGGGTGGTGGCGCAGCCGGCGCCGGTGCTGGCGCTGGGGGGTGGAGGCGTCCGCGGGCTGGCCCACCTGGGGGTGCTGGCCGAGCTGGAGGCGGCGGGGGTGCGGTGTGGGGGTCTGGCGGGCACCTCCTCCGGCGCCCTGATGGGGGCGCTGTGGCTCACCCGCGGAGTCAGCGGCGCGATTGCCCGGGTCCACGAGTTCGTGCGCGGTGGTCTCGCCGCCTCCATGCCCGACCTGGGAGCTGCCCGCAAGGGCATGGGGTGGCGGGCGTGGGTGGATCGCTGCCGCTCTCTGGGTCTTCTGGCCAGCCTGCTGGTGCGACGGAACCTCCTGAAGCAGAGTGAGATGCTGCGCAGAGTCGGGTTTCTGGTCGAGGACGTGACGATCGAAGAGCTGCCGCTGCCCTTCGTGGCGGTGGCCACCGACAACGCCAGCGGGCGCGAGGTACGGTTGCGCCGCGGCTCCTTGCGGCTGGCGGTGGCGGCATCGTCGGCAATGCCGGGATTGGTGGCCCCACTGCCCTGGAACGGCCTGCGCTTGCAGGACGGGGGAGCGGTGGCGGAGATCCCGGTGGGGGCGGCGCGGGAACTGGGCGGGCCGGTGATCGCCGTGGAAGTGTCCGAGGGACTGCCGGCCGCCGACCCCGACCGCGACCGCCTCCCCCGCGCCATGTTCCGGGCCGCCGCCATGGGGTGGCAGGCGCTGCGGGAACGGCTGCTGGCCGAGGCCGACGCGGTCATCGCTCCGGCCGTCAATCACCTGCACTGGGCGGATTACGGCGCCGTGGACCAGGCCGTCGAGGCCGGGCGGGTGGCGGCGCGGGCGTTTCTCGCCGGCGACGGGGGGCGGCTCCTAGCGGGGAGCGGCGGTTTCCGGCGCGGCAAATGACGGCATGACGCCGCCCAGCACGCGCACGGTGTCGCGGGCAATGACCCGCTCCTCGTTGGTGGGGACGACCGCCACCACCACCCGGGAGCCGTCCCGCGAGATCACGCACTCCTTCCCCCGCGGAGCGTGAGTGTTGCGCTCTCCGTCCAGCTCGGCGCCCAGGAAGGTCAGAGGGGCGATGGCCATGGCGCGCACCTTGACCGAATTCTCGCCGATGCCACCGGTGAAGGTGATGGCATCGACGCCCCCCATGGCCGCCGCGTAGGCGCCGATGTACTTGGTGATGCGGTAGCAGAACACCTCCATGGCCAGCTGGGCGCGCCGGCTGCCCCGCTCGCACGCCGCCTCGATCTCCCGCATGTCCGAGGACACCCCGGACATGCCATAAAGACCCGAGTGCTTGTTGAGCATGGCGTTGAGTTGCGCCAGGGTGAGTTCCTCCATGGCCATCACCCAGGGCAGGATGGCGGGGTCGAGGTCGCCGCAGCGGGTGCCCATCACCAGCCCCTCCAGCGGAGTGAACCCCATGGTGGTGTCCACCGAGCGGCCGCGCGCCACCGCCGCCATGGAGCAGCCGTTGCCCAAATGGCAGGTGATGATCTTCATCTCGTCCAGCTTGCGGCCCAGCAGGCGGGCGGTGCGGATGGCCACGTAGCGGTGGGAGGTGCCATGGAAGCCATAGCGACGAATGCCGTGGCGCAGGTAGAGGTCGTAGGGGAGGGCGTAGATGTAGGCCCGCGCCGGCATCGACTGGTGGAAGGCGGTGTCGAAGACAGCGATGTGGGGAACGTTGGGGAGGAGCCCGCGCGCGGCGCGTAAACCTCGTAGATTGTGAGGATTGTGCAAGGGGGCCAAGACCACGCACTCCTCGATGCCGGCCTCCACCTCCGGGGTGATCAGCACCGAGGATGCAAACTTCTCGCCGCCGTGCACCATGCGGTGTCCCACCGCCTCGATCTCGCTCACATCGGCCAGCACGCCGTGCTCCGGGTGCACCAGGATCTTGAGGATGCGCTCCACCGCGGCGCGGTGCTCCAGGATCTCCGAGATCTCCTGGTACGGTTTGCGACCCTCCACGTCCAGGGTGAGCCGGGAGTCAGACAGGCCGATCTTCTCCACCCCGCCGCGGGCCAGGGTGCGGTCGGTATCGGCCTCGATCATCTCCAGGGAGGTCTCGATGACCTGGAACTTGACCGAGGATGAGCCACAGTTGAGCACCAGCACTTTCATGGCGATGAGGTCCTTTTCCCGGCGCCCTCGGGCGGCGCCGTCAGCTCAGTTTGGGGGTGTCGTCGGGAAGCCGGTCGAGGCGGTTACGGTTCTCGTCGTAGCGGAAGAACCCCTTGCCGGCCCGCGCCCCGGTGTGACCGGCGCGCACCAGTTTGCGCAGCAGCGGGCAGGGGCGGAACTTGGATTCCCCCGTCTCGTGGAAGAGGTATTCCATCCAGGTGAGGATCTTGTGCAGACCCACCCGGTCGGCCCACTCCAGGGGGCCGGTGCGGAACTCGTACCCCAGCTTGATGGCCAGGTCCACCTCGGCAGCGCTGGCGACGCCCTCCATGACCACGTGGATGGCCTCGTTAATGAGGGGGAGCACCACCCGCGTGGTGACGAACCCCGGAGACTCGAACACTTCGATGGGAACCTTGCCGAGTACCCGGACGAAATCTCTGGCGGTGGTGAATGCCTCGTCGGAGGTGACCTGGCCGCGCACGATTTCGGCCACCGGCGCGGTGGTCACCGGGTAGAGGAAGTGAATCCCCAGCACCCGGCGAGGAGCATCGAGCCCCTGGGCCAGCTCGGTGATGGAGAGGGTGGAGGTGTTGACCAGGATGGGAGTGTCGGCAGGCAGCAGATCGTCCAGCTCGGAGAGGAGCTGCTTCTTCGCCGCAAAATCCTCCTGGATCGTCTCGATGACCAGCTCGCAGTCTCGCACTCGCTCCAGCTGCGGCGTGAATTCGATGCGGGAGAGGATAGCCTTCTTCTCCGAGGCGGTAAGCGACCAGCGCTGGATACCCCGGTCGAGACTCTCCTCCAGGATGGAGCGGACCTCTTCCGCACGCTCCTCGCTGACCTCGCGGACGACCACGTTGAGCCCCGCCTGGGACACGCGGGTGGCGATGGAGCGTCCCATCATCCCTCCGCCAATGACGGCGATCTGGTGCAGCTCTCGGTCACTCATGGTTGTGAAAGATATCGCAAGCGGCGGGGACTGTCAATCTGCTCGGTGGTCATGGTGTGGCGGCGCCGGGGCGGGGGAGGCGCTGCCCGGGTGAAGGTGGAGACGGAGAAAAGGTGCTAGGATTGCCAGCCATGAGGATGCGGCGTGTTGTGGGACTGCTGCTGGTTGCGGCGACCGCCGGGGCGATCCCCCCTGCTGATCAGCGGCCTCCTTTTCCGTCGGTGAGCCTGCGGGATCGCCAGGGGCAGCTGCGGCCGCTGGTGGAGTTGCTGGGGGAGGTGACGGTTTTGAACTTCTGGGCCACCTGGTGTGGCCCCTGCCGGCACGAACTCCCCGAGCTGGAAAGACTGCAGGCGGAGTTCAAGGGGAAACCCCTGAAGGTATTGGCCATCAACGTCGACTCTCCGCGCGCCGCGGTAGAGGCGTTCATCGCCAACACCGATTTGCTCTTGCCGGTCTATTTCATGGATTCGAGAACACAATCCTCCCTGGGCATCGACAAGATTCCGTTTACCGTGCTCCTGGACGGCGAGGGCAGGGTGGTGCGGGTGTATCCAGGGTATTCCAAGGAGGGGATGCGCGACCTCAAGGAGCAGGTGGGAGTCCTGCTCGGGCAACGCGGTGGCCGGAAAGGAACGTGACATGCGGCGAATGTGGGCTGTTCTGGCAGTGCTGAGTATGGCGGCGCCGGCGGCGCTGGCACAGGGTCGGGCCGGGAGCATCGAGCTGACTCCCACGGTGGGGTACTGGTTCGGCGATACCCTGGCCAGGGGAACCGTCAACGCCTTTGACTTCGACGTCACGGTGGACGACACTACCGCGGCCGGCGTGCGCGTTTCGTATCGCTTCACGGAGAACTGGGCGCTCGAAGGGGCGCTGATGCGCTTCAACGCCGACCTGGTGACCGGACGCAAGGAGCTCTTCGGCGGCGCCGAGAAGCTGGGCGAAATTCGCGGTGATGTCGCCGAAATCGGCTTCGAGGGGAGCTTCGGGAGAAGCCGTCTGGTGCCCTTCCTGGCCGGTGGCATCGGCGCCATGCGGCTCGACCCCAGCATGGCCAACGCCAGCTCCGACACGCGCTTCGTGGGCCACCTGGGGGCCGGCTTCAAGCTGTTCTTCACCCCCAACGTGGCGCTCCGTTTCGACTGGCGCGGACACAGCGCCAACGTGCGCTCCGGCAGCGACGACTGCGACTGGTGGGAGCGCTGCTCCTACGACGATCGCTGGCTGACTTTCAAGGAACTCTCCCTCGGCCTGACGCTTGCCTTCTGAGTTCGTGCGCCTCGGGAGGCGTGCCCTCGCTGCGGCTGTCCTGCTGTGCCTGGCGGCGGAGGGCATGGCCTCGGCAGAGAGGGCCACTTTGACCGCGCAGGGAAGTGAGCAGGGGCAGCCGTTCGTCGATCGCACGGAGGTCTCCTTCGTCCTGGTGCCCGTGACCGTACTCGATGCCCGAGGTCGGCCGGTGGCCACCCTGGAGCGCCATCGCTTCCGCTTGCTGGTTGACGGGCTCGATGTACCGATCCGCTCGTTCTGGAGAGAGGGGGGGCTCCCCCTCTCCCTGACGATTCTCCTGGATACCTCCGGCTCCATGGGTACTCGACGGCTGGGTCGGGCGCGCGAGGCGGTGGGGTCCTTCGTGTCGCAACTGGCGCCCCACGACGAGGTATGCCTGATCACCTTCGGGGCCGGGGAGGTGAAGCGCCGCCTGCGCTTCGGAGAGGACCCAGCGCGGCTTGCCGACGTGCTGGGGCCGCTGAAGGGGTTTGGCACCACCGCTTTGTACGACGTGCTCAGCGCCGCCCCGCAGCTGCTCCAGGGGGCGCGGCATGTGCGCCGGGCCGTGCTGCTGTTCACCGACGGGGTGGACACCGCGTCGGAGGTGTCGCCGGAGGAGGCGCGGCAGATTCTCCTTGGGATCGAGGAACCGCTCTATGTCTTCGGCATCGAGCCCCCTCCGGATGTCGCGGGGCGAAAGGATACCTATGACGTTCTCCTCGCCTCGTTTGCGGCCGCGACCGGCGGGCGCTACATGCGGGTCGAGGATGTCTCTCGCTTGCCGGCTCTCGCCCGCGATCTGCGCCGGGAGTTGACCATGCGCTATATCATTGCCTTCGAGCCTTCGGGAATCGGGGAACGAAAGGAGCGGCGCCTCGAGGTGCGGGTGGACGGGAAATATCAGGTGCGAGCGCGGCGTAGTTATGTGGGCACCTTGCCGTGAGCGGCGGCGGGGCTTGCACGCGGCGGAACGAGAAGTGTGATATAAAGGCAGAACGTGCGCAGTGCGCACGGGGACATGGCCAGGAGACCCGTTGACGAGGGTGGAATAGGAGGACAGACGATGAAGAGGATGACTTTGGGACTGCTGGTGGCGGTAGCGGTGGTGACCCTGGGCGTGAGCGGTTGCGCCACCAAAACCTACGTGGACGAGAAGGTGAACCAGGCAACGACCGCCCAGAACGCCAAGATTGGCGAGGTGCAGAAGCAGGTGGAGGCGGCGCAGCAGGATATCGCTAACCTCAAAAGGTCCGATGCCGAGCAGAACGAGAAGCTCGCGAAGCTGTCGGAAACCGCCCGCGAGGCGCTGGACCGCGCCGTGGAAGCCGGCAAGCTGGCCAAGGGCAAGTTCCTCTGGGAGGTCACCCTCACTGATAACGCGGTGAAGTTCGGCTTCAACAAGAGCGATCTCTCGCCCCAGGCCAAGGCCGCCCTCGATGCCTTCGCCCAGCAGGTCAAGGCCATGAACAAGAACGTGTTCATCGAGATCCAGGGGCACACCGATAACATCGGTTCGGAGAGGATCAACCTCCGCCTGGGTCAGGAGCGCGCCGACAACGTCATGCGCTACCTGAACATGGAACAGGGGATTCCGCTCAACCGCATGTCGACGGTGTCCTACGGGGAGTACAAGCCCATCGCTGATAACAAGACCGCCGCGGGGCGCGCCGAGAACCGCCGCGTCACCCTGGTGGTGCTCGAGTAGTACCGCCGGATCCGGAATCGCGGAGAGCGGTGCCTTCGGGGCGTGCTGGCCCTGGAGGCACCGCTCGTTGTATTTGGGAGTATCATGGATGGGACAGTCAAGGAGGCGCCCGTGAAGCGAGTGGTCGTGCCCATCACCTTACTGCTGCTGGCTCAGCTCGCCGTTGCTGCGACCGTGGTTCTCAAGGGTGGCAAGCGGCTGGAGGTGGCCACCTTCGAGCAACAGGGGAACTACCTGGTGGTGATGTTCGAGGATGGCCGGGCCCAGTCCTACCCGGTGTCCATGGTGGACATGGCGGCCACCGACGAGGCCAACGGGGTGACTCGACCACAGCGGCCGTCGCCAGCTGCCCCTGGACCGTCCAGTCCTTTCCTGTCGGCGGTGGCCCGCAAGGGGGAGGCGGTGGCCACCATTCGCGACGGCGATGTGGCCAAGGTGCTGTCCCCCGAGAGTGAGGCGACCGAGGAGCCCAAGCAGCAGCGCATCCAGGCTCCCGCGCGGGTGGTGGTCACCGGCTACAACTGGAAGCTGGTGGGCGAGAACACCTGGGAGGTGACGGTGAATCTCGCCAACCAGGGCGAGTTCGCGGCCTCGAACCTCTCCGTGCAGGTGCGGGGGCTGGATGCAAACGGCGAGGAAACCGGGCGGGCAACGGGAACGCTCACCGGGGAGCTGGCTCCCGGGGCGCAGGCCAGCACGGTGGTCACCCTCAAGGGGGAGGAGGCGGTCGTGCAGCTCGCCTTTGACGTTCGCTGGCAAGAGATCCGGCTGGCGGCACCACCCCGCGAGGAGGTGACACCGATCACCGCTCCGGCCACTGCCCCGCCCTCCGCGCCAGCCCAGGCTGCTCCTCCGCAGTACGGGCTGGCGCCCGGTGCCTCGCCCATGGCGGTGCCGGAAAACCCGTTGGCACTGAGGGACGTGACCGCAGTCCCGCAGCCGGTTCCGCCGGCCACCCCTCCCCCGAGTTAGGCCGTGGCGCGCCGGGCGTCCCAGAACAGGTAGACCACCAGGGCCACGTAGGCGGCCAGCGCCAGGAGCTCCCCCCCGGCGTTGCCGAGCGCCGCCACCCCGGTGGAGAACTGGACGTGCCGGCCGAAGAGCTCGAACCCTTGCTGGGGCAGCTTCAAAAACGCCGCCACCACCCCCATGATGGCACCCCCCGCAATGAATCCCGAGGCCAGCAGGGTACCTCGGTTGACGCGCGCCGTGGCCAACTTCTCGTCCCCCTTGGCGGAACGGTGCACCAGGTGCGCCACCAGTCCACCGATGAGCAGCGGCGTGTTGAGCTGGATGGGGATGTACATTCCCAGGGCGAAGGCCAGGGCTGGCACGCCGACCATCTGCATGAACATCGCCAGCAGCACGCCCACCCCATAGAGCAACCAGGGCACCGGCTCGTGAGAGAGGATGGTCTTGATCACCGCCGCCATGGCGTTGGCCTGGGGAGCCACCAGCACCTGGGACTCGGGGTGCGTGGGGGAGGGTACGAACCCGTAGGTCTTGTTCAGGAGCAGCATCACCACTCCCACGGTGAGCGCCGCCACCAGCGTGCCCATCACCTTGGAGAGCTGCTGCCGCGAGGGCGTCGAGCCGATCCAGTAGCCGATCTTCAGGTCGGTGATGGCGCCGCCGGCCATCGAGAGAGCGGTGCACACCACGCCGCCGATGAGCAGCGCCGCCAGCATTCCCGAGGGGCCCGACAAGCCCGCCGCCATCAGGAAGACCGAGGTGAGGATCAGGGTCATCAGGGTCATCCCCGACACCGGGTTGGTACCCACGATGGCGATGGCCCGCGCCGCCACGGTGGTGAACAGGAAGGAAATGATGAGCACGACGGCGATGGCGATGAGGGACAGCCGCGTCGGGTGCGCCTCACCGTGCACCACGCCGAAACGGAAAAACAGCCAGGTGGCCAGCGCCACCCCGGCAATGCCGGCGAGCACCCAGGCCATGGGGAGGTCGCGGTCGGTGCGCAGCGAGGTGCCGGTCGCACTGCCGCTCTTGCCGAACAACTCCTTGAAGCCCAGGGAAAACGCCTTGACAATGATGGGCCAGGAGCGCAGGATGCCCATCACCCCGGCGGCCGCGATGCCGCCAATGCCAATCAGGCGCACGTAACTCGAAAAGATCTGCTCGGCGCTCATGGCGCCGATCAGGGTGCCGTCGGTGACCGGCGGTACCGCCGTCTGCAGCATGGCGCCGAAATGCCCCACCAGCGGGACCAGCACGAACCACGACAGCAGCGAGCCGGCGCAGATGATGGCCGAGTACTTCAGGCCGATGATGTAACCCAACCCCAGCACCGAGGCCAGCACGTCGATCTTGAACACCATCTTGGCCCGCTCCGCCAGATCCGCCAGGAAGGGCACGGCACGGGTGGTAAACACCTCGGCCCACCCCTCCAGGTGAATGACGATGAAATCGAAGATGCCACCGATGGCTGCCGCCAGCGCCAGCACCTTGGCCTGCTTGCCGCCCGCCTCGCCGGCGACCAGCACCTCGGTGGTGGCGGTGGCCTCGGGGAAGGGGAACTCGCCGTGCATCTCCTTGACGAAGTAGCGGCGCAGGGGAATCAGGAAGGCGAGCCCCAGCACCCCACCGAAGAGCGCCACCAGGAAGAGCTTGAACAGGTCCACCGGTAACCCGAGGATGAAGAGGGCGGGCAGGGTGAAGATCGACCCGGCCACCACCAGCCCCGAGGCGGCGCCAATGGACTGCACGATGACGTTTTCCAGAATCGTCGAGCGGCGCTTGAACAGGTATCCCAGGCCGACTGCCAGGATCGAAATGGGGATGGCGGCCTCGAACACCTGCCCCACCTTGAGCCCCAGGAACGCCGCCGCGGCGGAGAAGAGCACCGCCATGACCAGGCCCATGACCACGGCGCGAGTGGTCATCTCCAGCCGTTGATCCTGCGGCGGCACCACCGGGGTGTAGCTCTCTCCGGGCCTGAGGGGCCGGTAGGCGTTCTCGGGCAAGCTGCGGCGCTCCGTCTCCATGGTTCCCTCCCGTTGACGGCGGGAGCTTACGGGCGGCGGGGGGCGAATGCAAGCAAGCGGTGGAGGGGAGGGCGAGCGGGGGACGCGGGCCGCGTGATGGGCGAGGTTGGTTCGCGTCGGCGTCTTCATGGAAACACACGACTTCGCCGGCGCCTTGCGCGAACACGGCCCCCTCGGCCCTCCGGGGCCGGTGGGACCGCTCGACGCGGCAGGGCTCCAGGACAGCTTGCGCCGCCGCGCTGGTTTGGCATACTCCCGCCTGCGGGAGGATGGAACCATGTCGGCGCCCAAGCGCGTTTTGATCGCCAAACCGGGGCTGGACGGCCACGACCGCGGGGCCAAGGTGGTGGCTCGCGCCCTGCGCGATGCGGGATTCGAGGTGATTTACTCCGGATTGCGTCAGACCCCCGACCAGATCGCTCAGGCCGCGGTTCAGGAGGATGTGGACGCGGTAGGCCTGTCCATTCTCTCGGGGGCGCACCGCACGGTGTTTCCAGCGGTGGTGCAGGCGCTGCGTGCGGCCGGAGCCGGGGATGTGCTGGTCTTCGGAGGCGGGGTGATCCCTCTGGAGGACGTGGGGTTTCTCAAGGAGCAGGGCATCGACCGCATCTTCCTGCCGGGCACCGATACCCACGAGGTGGTGACCTACCTCAAGGAGCGCCTGGGCGAGATTTGACCTCCGCTGCCGAAGCCTGCGCGGTCACTCGACGCGGGCGGTGGTTCGCCCGATGAGGTGGCCCTCCGCCGTCCACACCTCGACGACCAGGGGGCCGTGCGGTCGACGACTGGAGGAGGCCTCCGCCAGCCGGGAAAGGGGCACCACGTCCCACACCCGGAACCCCTTCTCGTGGGCCAGCAGCTCCACCACACGGGAGCTACGCACCACCACCCCGGCGCGTTTGACCTTGATGATCACCGTGGTGGGCAGGCTCGTCGGGGAAAAGATGGTGGCCACGACGTAGAGTTTCTGCAGCGTCAGCTCGCTGGCGGGAATCACCGTCGACCACTCCCGGCGAGGGGATGGGGCGTCCAGATCCAGCTGGGCGGCGAAGCGAATCTTGGTCAGGCGCAGGGGCACCGGCGGCACCAGGGGGCGGGCGGCGCGAGCCGCCAGCATGGCCGCCAGCAGCATCACCACCGCCTTCAGGAGCACCCGCCGACGTAGCAACTCTCCAGGTGGGTAGGCCAGGGGCAGCGCCGCTCCGACCGCCAGTCCAGCCGCCAGGTACGTTCCGATGTGCAGTCTGGTCTTGAAGATGAGTGGGAAAAAAAAGTTCAAGGCGGCGAAGGTGACGAGCACGAAAAAGGTCAAGGCAAAAGACCGGTACCGCCGCAGCAGCCGGTCAAAGGGGAGGTCGATGCAGGAAAAGATCGCCAGGGCGAGGAGGAAGGCCACGAACAGGGTGTTCGTGGAGAGGAAGGTCGCCGAGTAGGCGTAGAAGGGGATGAGGAAGAACAGCGTGCCCTGGTACATGACGCGGGTGAGGTAGGAGACGAACTCCTGGGCGTAGCGCATCGCCGTGCTCTGCACCGCCGAGGTGGCGCGGGTGAAGAACAACGTGGTGGCCCAGGTGAGGGCGAGAAAGCTCACCACCCATGGCAGGTAGCCGTGGCGGTTGTGCGCCAGCACCAGCACGCCGGCGCCCCACAGGAGTGCCCAGATGGAGTGGAGTGTCCAGAAGAGGCGAGAGTAGCGGCCGTACAGCCCCTCGAAGCGAGCCATCACCCGCCTCGCCAGGGCGCGCAACTCAGCCATGCTCTGCACGTCGCCATTGTGCCACCAGCCGCCCCGGCAGGCCTCACCGGCGGCGGCAGGAGACAGCAGTGCCCGGGCGGCGAAGTCAGGCGCTACACTGCGCCGGTGGACGAACCGATGACGACCTCCTGGGTGGAGATCTCGCTCCCGGCGCTGAGGCATAACCTTCAGCTTTTCAAGGAGCTGGTGCGGCCGGCGACAGGTATCTTGGCGGTGGTGAAGGCCAACGCCTACGGGCACGGCCTGGAGCTGGTGGCGCGGGAGTGCGCCGCCGCAGGGGTGGCGATGCTGGGGGTGCACAGCGCCGAGGAGGCCGCCGCCGTCAGGCGGCTCGCCCCGGGGGTGCCGGTGCTGGTGATGGGGTACATCACTCCAGGGCAGATCGCCCAGGTGGTGGACGAGAACGTTCACATCTTGCTGTCGAGCCGGCAGGTGTTGCAGGCCCTGGCGGCCCACGCCGCCCGCCTGGGGCGGACGCTGCCGGTTCATATCAAGGTAGATACGGGGACGAACCGCCAGGGGCTGGCCCCCCACGAGGCCGCGGAGCTGGCACGGGCGGCGGCGGCGGCCGGCCTGGCCGTGGTGGGGGTGGCCACCCACTTCGCCAATATCGAGGACACCACTGATCACTCGTACGCCCAGCTGCAACTCGACCGTTTTCGCGCCGCCGTGGCGGCCGTGCGGGGAGCGGTGGGGGAATTGCCGTGGGTGCACGCCGCCTGCTCGGCGGCGGCCCTGCTCTTTCGCGAGGCGGACTTCACCCTTGTGCGGGTGGGCATCTCCCTGTATGGCCACTGGCCCTCCAGGGAGACCTACCTCTCCTGGCTCCTGGCCCACGGCCGCGATGGGTTGTGCCTGGAACCGGTGCTGGCCTGGCGGGCGCTGGTGGGGCAGGTAAAGACCGTGGCCGCCGGGGAGCCCATCGGCTACGGCCTCACCTACCGCACCACCCGCCTGTCGCAGATCGCGGTGCTGCCGGTGGGGTACGCCGAGGGGTACCCGCGCGCCCTCTCCAACCGCGCTCGGGTGCTGCTGCACGGGCGCACCGCCCGGGTGGTGGGGCGGGTGTGCATGAACATCATCATGGTGGATATCACCGACATCCCCGGGGTGGGAGAGGGGGATGTGGCTACCCTCATCGGCCGGGACGGGGGAGAGCGGGTGAGCGCCGAGGAGCTGGCCGAGCTGGCCGGAACCATCAACTACGAGATCCTGGCCGGCATCTCCGCCGCCCTTCCGCGGGTGGCGGTGGAGTGACCCCAGCCGTCGCCCGGCGGTACCAGGTACGCATATTCTTGGCGATCTCGAAACGGGCACGGCGGTGAAAGTGCCCGTGACCGTGACGGTGCCCGTGTCCGTGTCCCCGGGTGCGCGGGCCTCCGGCCCGCCCTCACGGCCGGTGCGGCCTCCGCCGGCCGGCCCGGTGTCCGTGTCCGTGCCCGTGACGGTGCCCGTGCCCGTGACCGTGACCGTGCCCGTCACCTGGGTGCGCGGGCCTCCGGCCCGCCCTCACGGCCGGTGCGGCCTCCGCCGGCCGGCCCGGTGTCCGTGTCCGTGCCCGTGACGGTGCCCGTGCCCGTGACGGTGCCCGTGCCCGTGACCGTGACCGTGCCCGTCCCCTGGGTGCGCGGGCCTCCGGCCCGCCTTCACGGGCGGTGCGAGTTGCCTCGGCCGGCCCGGTGTCCGTGTCCGCGCCCGTACCTGTACCCGTGCCCGGTGACCGTGTCGGTGTCCGTGACCGTGCCCGCGACCGTGTCAACCGCGGTTGTGCTATCTTGGGGTTCAGCGACCAGGGGGAGGGTGCAGCGATGGGTCCTCTCGTTCTCTCGCGGGGCTGGTTGGGACGCCGGGGTGCGACCCTGGCCGGGGCGGCG
>Ga0226835_1001454_pt1 | contig 12756 bp, 9 predicted proteins | sample LAC_MetaG_1_FD_163627 | JGI IMG/M metagenome (GOLD analysis project Ga0226835, IMG submission 163627) | Anaerobic ammonium oxidizing microbial communities from anammox membrane bioreactor (MBR) in UC Berkley, California, United States -... | ecosystem: Engineered > Bioreactor > Anaerobic >...
GCCATCCCCCTCATCCCCAGCACCTTCGTGATCGCTGCGGTCAGTGTCGTCTTCCCGTGGTCGATATGCCCGATCGTCCCTACATTCACGTGCGGCTTCGTCCGCTCAAATACTGCCTTGCCCATGCTCGCCTCTCCATTCTCTTGCTGGCAGTGTCCAGTAACCTGCCGTTTGTGAGCTCGTTTAAGCGACCTCGCCCTTCAGCACCTTTGTGGCGATGCTTTCCGGGAGCTGCTCGTAATGATCAAATTCCATCGTGAAGTTCGCACGTCCCTGCGACATACTGCGCAGGTCGGTAGCATACCCGAACATCTCAGACAGCGGGACGAAGGCGCTGATCGCCTGTACCCCACCGGGGCGCATCTCCAGCCCGGTCACGCTGCCGCGCCGTGCCGCAAGGTTGCCCTGCACTGCGCCGAGGTATTCATCCGGCGTGACAACCTCCACCTTCATGACCGGTTCGAGCAGCACGGGCGAGCCTTTTTGAGCGGCTTCCTTGAAAGCCATGCTGCCTGCGATCTTGAAGGCGATATCCGACGAGTCTACCTCGTGGAAGGAACCATCGATCAGGCGGACACGCACATCAACGACGGGATATCCAGCATATACGCCGCTGGACATGGCCTCTTCGATTCCCTCGCGAGTCGGTTTGATATACTCCTGAGGGATTGTCCCACCCTTGATCTTGTCTTCAAAGACAAAGCCGGAGCCCGGCTCGCCGGGTTCAGCCTCGATCTTTACGCGTGCGTACTGGCCATGGCCGCCCGTCTGGCGCTTGAATGTCACATCGACTGTCGCGGGGCGTGTGATCGTCTCGCGGTATGCGACGCGCGGGCGTCCGACGTTGCAGCCGACCTTGAACTCGCGCTTCATACGGTCGACGATGATCTCCAGGTGCAGCTCACCCATACCGGAGATGATTGTCTGGCCCGTCTGGTCGTCATAACGCACCTGGAAAGTTGGGTCTTCCTCGGCCAGCTTCTGCAGCGCATCAACCATCTTATCCTGGTCGGCCTTAGTCTTGGGCTCAACCGCCACCGCGATGACCGGGGTTGGAAACGCGATTTCCTCAAGGACAATGGCATCCGTGAGAGTAGCCAGCGTATCACCTGTGAAGGTGTTCTTCAACCCGAGAGTTGCTGCGATATCCCCTGCCCGAATCTCCTCGACATCTTCACGGCGATCCGCAAACATCCGGACGATGCGGCCCACGCGTTCGCGTTCGCCCTTGGTAGCATTGAGCACCGTGCCACCCGCCTTGATCACTCCGGAGTAAACCCGGAAGTACGCCAGGCGCCCCACATAGGGATCGGTGACGATCTTGAAGACAAGCGCACTCATCGGTTCGGAATCTGAAGGAAAACGTGTTTCCGGTTCACCTGTCTTGGGATTCGTACCCTGAATAGGTGGCACATCGAGCGGGGAGGGAAGATAGTCAACAACTGCATCGAGCAGAGGCTGAACACCCTTGTTCTTGAGTGCTGATCCACACAGCACAGGCTGCGCCTTGCCCTCAATTGTAGCTTTACGCAGCACAGCCTTCATCTCTGCTGAGGTAATCTCTTCTTCAGCCAGGTACTTCTCAAGGAGCGTGTCATCCAGCTCGATGATCCGCTCCATGATGATGCCACGTGCCTGGTTAGCCCACTCCAGCTCTTCTGCCGGGATTTCATGATACTTGGGTGTAGAGCCCAGTTCATCATCCCAGCTGATGGCCTGCCAGTCAAGAAGATCGATAACGCCTTTGAGCTTATCTTCCTGGCCCCAGGGGATCTGTACAGCGATCGGATTGGCACCGAGCCTGTCACGGATCATGCCAACAGCACGCACAAAGTTGGCGCCCACGCGATCCATCTTGTTGACAAAACAAATGCGCGGCACCCCGTAACGATCCGCCTGCCGCCAGACAGTTTCTGACTGCGGCTCGACACCTGCCACACCGTCAAAGACGACGACGCCTCCGTCCAGAACACGCAGGCTGCGCTGCACCTCGGCGGTGAAGTCGATGTGGCCGGGGGTGTCGATCAGGTTGATCTGCAAGCCGCGCCATTCCGCTGTGATGGCCGCCGCGGTGATAGTGATCCCACGCTCGCGCTCCTGCTCCATCCAGTCGGTTGTGGCAGTGCCTTCATGCACCTCACCGATACGGTGAATCCGACCAGTGTAGTACAGAATACGCTCAGTTGTGGTAGTCTTCCCCGCATCGATATGGGCGATCACGCCGATATTGCGGATGTTCTGCAAGTGCTCGGTCATCTCCAACCTCGTCCCTGGCCTCACCTTAGGGAGCCAGAGTGGTTCTCTGTTACCCCGTCAGTGAGTGCCAGCACCGTTCTACCAGCGGTAGTGGGCGAAAGTACGATTCGCTTCCGCCATACGGTGCACATCTTCTTTCTTTTTGATCGCTGTGCCCTGGTTGGCTGCAGCATCCATGAACTCCGCTGCAAGCTTCTGGGCCATGCCACGTCCGCTGCGTTGATTGGCAGCCTGGAGGATCCAACGCATAGCCAGGGATGTCTGGCGATACGGATTGACCTCAACGGGCACCTGATAGGTCGAACCACCTACACGGCGGGGCTTGACCTCGATGATGGGCTTCACATTGGCAAGCGCCTGCTCGAATACTTCATCGGGCTTACGCTTGGTCTTTTCTGCCACGATCTCCAGGGCATCGTACATCACAGTACGCGCCGTGCTCTTCTTGCCGCCTGTCATCAGGCGGTTTACGAACATCTCGATATGTATGTTGTTAAACTTCGGATCGGGTTCCACCCTGCGCTTAGGTGGACGGTATCGCCTAGGCATAGTCCATCTCCTACGACTTCAGCCGCAAACGAGCCGGCTATTTCTTGGGCCGCTTGGTGCCGTATTTACTGCGTCCCTGGCCGCGGGCGTTGACGCCGTCAGCGTCGAGCGTGCCACGGACGATGTGATAACGAACACCGGGCAGGTCCTTAACACGGCCACCACGCACCAGTACAACCGAGTGCTCCTGCAGGCTGTGGCCTTCGCCGGGGATATAAGCAGTCACCTCGATATTGTTACTGAGGCGCACCCTGGCGATCTTGCGCAGCGCTGAGTTTGGCTTTTTGGGTGTCATGGTACGCACCTGCGTGCAGACTCCACGCTTCTGTGGTGCGCCCTTCGGCTGACGCGTGCGCTTCTGTGTGAAGCTGTTAAACGTATACTGCAGCGCCGGAGCCTTGCTCTTCTTCTTTTTCGGGCTACGCCCTTTGCGGATCAATTGATTGATCGTCGGCACCTTAAGCCTCCCAACCGTGACAGTGTGACGCCGGGCGCCACATCGTTACATAACTTCGTCAATCTGGCGCGCATAACGGGCGTACGCTACGCCTGACGCCCGTTTTCTTCCCTTCGCAATCAAGAAGGCCATCGCAAGACGGATGACCTTCCTTGCGAGCCATTATCCAATTCAGCGACAGAGGCTCTCGCCTGCACGTAGCATGGCTTAAGCGGGAAGAAACGAGCTTATCGCTGACCCAATGATCACAGCGAGGTGAGATTTTAGCGTGTCAGTACAATCCTGTCAACAAATACTTGAACCAATTTCGTGCTCGCCCTCGTCGGGGTCTGTACTGCGGCTGAGCCTAAAATGAAACGGGCAGGTCAGAAGACCTGCCCGCTGTCATTCCTCCGAACTCCGGGATACTACTCGCCTGTCCCTTCCAGGTTTGACTCAGCCAGGCCGACGATCCCGGTGGGGATGGTAGGCTGGCGGCTTTTCTCCTCCTGCTTGCCAAACTTGATGACTTCACCCGTGTCGGTGACGGCCTCAACGGCAAGTCCGAGGCTCTGCAGCTCTTTGACCAGCACTCGGAAGCTGGCAGGGATACCCGGGTCTTGAATCTGCTCGCCCTTGACAATAGCCTCGTAGGTGCGCACACGCCCCTGGACATCGTCACTCTTGATGGTCAGCATCTCCTGCAGAGTGTACGCGGCACCGTAGGCCTCAAGCGCCCACACCTCCATCTCACCAAATCGCTGGCCGCCAAACTGGGCTTTACCGCCCAGCGGCTGCTGGGTGACCAGTGAGTATGGGCCTGTGGACCGGGCGTGTACCTTGTCCTCAACCAAGTGCGAGAGCTTCAACATGTGGATCATGCCCACGGTTACAGCGCGGTCAAATGGCTCGCCGGAGCGGCCATCATAGAGCACCTGCTTGCCGACAATCGGCAGCGGCTGGAGGAGATCATTCTGAACCTGTTCTGCTACTGCGAGGATCTCCTCGCTGCTGAGGCCAGCTTCGATCTCGCGGCCGCTTGCTCTGATCCACAGGGTCAGGCACGCATCGATCGCGGCCTGATCGGCGAGCTGGCGCTCGGACTGCGGGCGGGGATCGTCTTCAAACAGAAGGATCAAGTCTGGGTCATACCCGCGTTCGCGCAGCCACTCGCGCAGCACTGAACGGCGGGCATATGTCTCATCCAGGGCCAGCCGATCGCGGTTATAACGCTCGTCCTGACCAAGCCACGCGTCGATGTACATCTGGCGGGCTTCAGCATCATCTTCGATGGCGTCCGGATCATAGCTATATTCCTTCAGCCAGTTCCAGGCATCCTCTGTCACCGAATGCCAGGCGGCATCGATCATCCAGGCACGTGACAGTTCAGCTTCGATTTCCAGCTCATTTGCGCCGTCGAAGACAGGAGTAACCGCGCGGAAGCCCAGGCGGTCAGCGGCCCACCCCAGGTGTGTTTCAAGGATCTGGCCGATGTTCATACGGCCGGGCACACCCAGCGGATTGAGGATGATGTCTATAGGCGTGCCATCCTTCAAGAACGGCATATCCTCGATGGCCACGACCTTGGAAATCACTCCCTTGTTTCCATGCCGCCCGGCCATTTTGTCACCCTCGGTGAGCTTGCGGCGCTGGGCCACGGATACCCGCACCATTTGCTCAACGCCTGCCGGCAAATCGCGATGCTCCTTGCGATCAAACACGCGCACATCGACCACCTTGCCGCGCTCGCCGTGGGGCAGGCGCAACGAAGTATCCTTCACCTCGCGGGCCATCTCACCGAAAATCGCGCGAAGCAGCTTCTCTTCAGGTGAGAGTTCCTTCTCACCTTTCGGTGTGATCTTGCCGACGAGGATATCGTTCGGTCCTACCTCGGCGCCGATGCGGATAATGCCGAACTCGTCGAGGTCTTTGAGAGCATCCTCGCCCACGTTCGGGATATCCGGGGTGATCTCTTCAGGCCCGAGCTTGGTGTCGCGCGCTTCGACCTCATGTTTCTCGATGTGGATGCTGGTGAATTTATCCTCACGCACCAGGCGCTCCGAGATCAGAATGGCGTCCTCGTAGTTGCCACCTAACCAGGAGAGGAAGGCCACGAGAACGTCGTGTCCCAGCGCCAGACGCCCCTGGTCGGTCGAGGAGCTGTCAGCAATGACATCACCCTTCTTGATCAACTGGCCACGTGTTACTACCGGACGCTGGTCGATGCAGGTGCTCTGATTTGAACGCTGGAAGCGGCGCAGCCGATAGATGCGCTCCTCACCGTTGGTATGGCGCGCGATGACACGCTCGCCTGTTACACTAAGGACCTCACCATCAGCATCTGCGACGATCACCTGTCCGGAGTCACGTGCCGCCTGGAACTCCATACCAGTGCTTACTATGGGCACGTCCGGCTGCAAAAGCGGAACTGCCTGGCGCTGCATGTTGGAGCCCATCAGTGCACGGTTCGCGTCGTCATGCTCCAGGAACGGGATCAGCGCGGCGCTGATGCCAACAATCTGGCGCGGGGCTACATCGATGTAATCCACACGGGCAGCACGCGCGAAGCGGAACTTCTGGCTTTCGCGCACCGAGACACGCTGCTGGATGAAGTTGCCGTAATCATCGAGCTGCGCGTTGGCTTGCGCAATCGTGTAGCGATCTTCCTCATCCGCCGAGAGGTACTGGATGTCCTGCGAGACGAACGGGCGCACGTTGATAGCTTCGACGCTAAGTTTTGCGAGCTTCTTCTGCAGCGCCTCGTCGACAACGCTTCCCTCGCTGGCAATTGTCTTACTGCCGTCTACTACATCCTCACTCAGGATGCGATGGAGCAGCATGGGATCGCCTGGGGCAACACGGTGCAGCACGCGGCGATACGGTGTTTCGATGAAACCATATTCATTGACTTTGGCGTATGTTGCCAGACGGCCGATCAGACCGATGTTGGGTCCTTCCGGGGTCTCAATCGGGCAGATACGACCATAGTGACTGTGATGCACGTCACGCACATCGAAGCCTGCACGCTCACGGCGCAGACCTCCCGGACCGAGCGCCGACAACGTGCGCTTATGGGTCAGCTCCGACAGCGGGTTGGTCTGATCCATGAACTGCGAAAGCTGCGATGACCCGAAAAACTCGCGAATCGCGGCAACAATCGGGCGGATGTTGATCAGCGTGACGGGTGTTAGTCCCTCGCTCTCGCGGATCGACATATGCTCGCGGATGACGCGCTCGGTACGGCGCAGACCTACGCGCAGTTTATTCTGAATGAGTTCGCCCACGGTCTTCACACGGCGGTTGCCCAGGTGATCGATATCATCGGGCTGCACGACTCCTGTGTTGATCATAATCATGCGCTCAACAACTTTGACCAAGTCGAGCTTGGTCACCGTGCGCATGGTACGCGGGATACGATCATCCAGGTCAAGGCGCTGGTTCAGTTTGTAACGGCCAACACGCTCTAAATCATAGCGACGCTGGTCGAACAACTGTGATACGAGGTACTCCCGGGCGTTATCCAGCGTAGGCGGATCGCCGGGACGCATACGCTTGTAGAATTCAATCAGTGCCTGTTCAGGCGGCGAAAAGTTCTTTTTCGTCTCAAAGACAGGCTCCTGCTTGATGGTGCCCTGGATGAACTGGTGGTCCGGATCGATGTCGACCCGCGAGAAGAGCGCCAGCAGTTCTTCATCGCTGCCCTCTTTTAGCGGCGACAGATCGCCGGTGCCATCATCGACAGCAGACAGGGCGCGCAGGAACAACGTCACAGGTACGGTGCGTTTGCGATTGAACTTAATTGTCAAATAGTCGCTGCGGCGCGATTCAAACTCCATCCACGCGCCACGATCCGGGATCAGCTTGGCATTAGCCAGCGTGCGTCCGGTGGTCAGGTCCTTGTCGGCATCGAAATAGACGCCCGGTGAACGGATGAGTTGGCTGACAACTACCCGCTCTGACCCGTTGATAATAAATGTGCCCTGGTCGGTCATGAGCGGGAAATCGCCCAGGAAGATATCTGAGACGATCACCTCGCCCGTCTGGGTGTTGATCAGCGCCACCTTAACGTAAAGGGGCGAGGCGAAGGTCATGTCGCGCTCAAGGCATTCATCCTCATCGTACTTAGGCTCCTCGAACCAGTAAGTCAGGCCAAACTGGCGGGACTCCTCAGTATTGCTGGGGAAGAACAGCTTCAGCGCACCATTAAAACTCTCGATTGGAGAGAGTTCGTTGAACAGTTCGGCCAGGCCTTCTGTGGTGAACCAGCGAAAAGATTGCAGCTGCACCTCGATTAAGGTTGGCAATGTGTGAACATCTGTAATGCGAGCGTACGACTTAGTCTGCAAATCGCGTGACATTCACCTTCTCCTTGCGGTGCACTCGCAGCACCTGTCGATCACGCTACAACACAAAACAAGGCATCGCTGCACGCCAGCACACAGCCAGCTTGCGCTGCCTTTTCATTCAACTGTGGGATTGCCAAGCGATCCCCATAGCTCCTCAGTTACCGTGAATGATAAGAATAACATAGTCGAAAGGCCAAGTCAAGGTGCATCGCGGATGCACGCACGAACTATTGTACAGCTTAAGCGGGATTCGTACCAAAAGCATTGACCCCCACCCCTGCTGGTTCTATACTGCGGGGATACAGGCAGCCACAGGAGCACTGGACCACATGGAATCGCGTACCTTTCATAAACCGGTTACCGCAGCAGGCCTTGTTGCTGCATTGGCGGCACACTTCGACGAGGGGCATATCACCACGCGAGTACAGGTAGTGTCGCCCACCTATTCGGTCGTGCATATCGATACAATCGAAATGGACCGCGGCGGACGGCGCCGTACAGCTTTGTCGATCAACGTGGTGCAGAAGGATGAGTTTGTAGAGGTCTCGTTCGACGAGCAGGATGTGTTAGGGCCTGCGGGGGATCTGCTCGGTGTTGGTCTGCGCGCGCTGCGCAATCCACTCACCGCAATCGGGCGCCTGGCTGACGTTGCCGATGACCTGGAAACCCTCAGCATCTCCGAGTCGGTATGGAAGGCCGTTGAACACTATGCAGCAAATGCCCGGGAACCTGAAGGACCACGCGATATCGTTATCTGCCCCTACTGCATGACCGCCAACAAAGTCGGTGTGCTTAAATGCCCGGCTTGTGGCGCTCCACTGGGTGATGTCCAACCACGGAGCTGACAAAAGGGCTGCCAGGATACTCTCTGGCAGCCCCTATTTACGAAACACATCTGCAGCATTTAGCGACGCAGGCGCGAGTTGATCGCCACCAGCGCATCGGACGCAACGTTCTGTACAGCACCAGAAGCTTTCCTCAACACCCGGCGCAGCGCACCGATGATGAAGAAGTCCTGCGCGAGTGTTGTGGCAACTTCCTCAGCCGGCCCACCTACATGCATCACCGCGGAAGCCCACGTCAACCCCGCCCCAAACCCTACGACCGCGATGGTGTCACCGGGTTTGCAGCGGCCTTCTTCCATCGCCTCAACCAGTGCTACCGGGATCGAAGCAGCGGATGTATTGCCGTAACGTTCAATATTCATATAAAAGCGATCTTCAGGCACTTTCATCAGACGAGCAGCGGCCTCGACAATGCGATGGTTGGCCTGGTGCGGGATGAACAGATCAATATCATCCGCACTCATATCTGCCTCCGCGAGTACCCGACGGAGAGATCGACCGAGCACACGCGCGGCAAACTTGAACACCTCGCGCCCGTTCATGCGAATGTATTGCTCCCGTTTTTCCAGCACGTCCTGGTCGAATGGCTTGATCGCCCCACCCCCGGGAACAATCAGGTGCTCATAACCGCTGCCATCTGAGCCAAGCTCGTAAGACAATATACCAGTGGGTGTGCTGGAGGCCTGCAGCACGACCGCCCCAGCCGCATCACCAAACAACACGCAGGTGGTGCGATCAGTCCAGTCCAACGCCTTGCTGATCTCCTCGGCCCCTATCACAAGGATCGTGTCGTATCCCCCGTTGACAATGAACTGCTGGGCAACAACCAGGGCATAGACCCACCCTGTGCATCCGGCAACCAGAGTGAAAGCCCCACATTTGCAGCCGAGCATGTCCTGGACCTGGCTGGATACCGGCGGTAGAAGATAATCTGGGGATGAGGTCGCTACGATGATCAGATCGATATCGCGCGCCCTGACACCGGCAACCCTCATGGCCTCTTCAGCCGCCCGTGCGGATATGACTGACGTGGGTTCGTCTGGCCCGGCGATCCGGCGTTCTTTGATACCTGTCCGCGTGGTGATCCATTCGTTCGAGGTGTCAACCATTTGCTCAAGCTCGGCATTGGTCATGACGCGCTTGGGCACGTACTTACCCCATCCCGTAATGCGTGCGTACCGACTGGCTACTGCCATGCTCATTCCCCCTCTCAAACACGGTGCAGGCCAGCAGAAATCTGGGCTGGCCTGCGTGCCGATTGCTAGTGCCTATGACCGAATATCAAACAGCAGTCATCGGGTTCCGCGCAGTGGATCGGCGGCGGTGGCTGAGAATCGCTATCACAGCCAGAGCCGAGCCCACCACTGACGTAATCGCAGCAATCACCACCGCAGGTGGAACACGCCGAATGCGCATCAACACCCGCGGTTGATCAGCAGAATGCTCCTCAGTAATGCTGCCGGCCGCGCTGGTCAGCTGGGCTCGCAGCCCTGCTACATAGGCTGCCTTGGGATCCACAGGGACAAGCGCTTGTTTCACAGCATGGGCCAGTTGAAGCAGCCCCCCAAGACCGGGTTCCGTTGCACTATACGCCCGTGCGAGCTGCCCTGCAGCACGCTCGTCGTGGAGCAGCGCATCTGCGTGCTCAGCGAGTGTTTCCTCAATGTGACTGCGTCGTTGGATTAACTCAAACCTGTCTCGCATGTCCGTCTTTGTTGTACCTCATTCTCCCAACCCGTGTGATTGCTACCAAATGCATTAACTGCTACACGATGTAACACACGCCACTCGCAGAAGTTGCTATCTCTATCTCAAAGCCAACCTGAACATGACGAATGTCATCTCTCTGAAGCGGCATCCACCTACCTAGCGACGGGCGCGGGTCGAGCGGCGCCGGGCAGAGAGGATCGTTCGCGTTGGGCGCTGCAGGCGCTCGATCTCATCCCGCAGTGAAAGAAGGGTACGGTGGTACAGCGATTTGATTGCACCTTCAGTGCGCCCCATAATCTCGCCGATCTCTGCATTGGACAACCGTTCGGTGAACTTCAGGATAAGGAGCTGCTGGCGGTCATCTGGAAGGCTGCGAATCGCGCGCAGCAGCAGCTCCTGCTCTTCGCGCTGCTCTGTGATATGCTCCGGGGCTTCGTGGCTCAGGCTTTTCACGATCAGATCATCCAGCGATACCAGAGTTCTTCGCTTGCGATCGCGGTGCCAGTTCACCACCAAGTTGTGTGCAATACGATATAACCATGCCGAGAACGGCAGCCCGCGATCCTGGTACTTATGAATGTGCTGCAACGCGCGGTGAAATACGCGCGCGGTCAGGTCTTCGGCGTCTTCATGATTTCCTGTGCGATAGTACACATAATTGTAGATACGCTTCACATAGCGTTCATATAGTTCACCGAAGGCCAGGGTGTCCGATTTGGCCATCTCGACCAGCTCACGCTCGTCGACATCTGCCATGGGACGGTTTTCGTCAGCCACAAGAACACTTTTCCAATATGCGCGTTACGTTTATGACACCTGACATAGGAGGCAGCCTGAGGGCTGAGGCAGTGAGAACCTTACTCAGAGACGAGTATACCTGAGAGTATGGAGAGGCGGCAACGCACGCTTGCCCGGCGGACGCCCCATGGCCTACAGAACATGACAGACGAGCACGGATCGAGTATAATATAGTCACTGGAAAGGGGGGCGTAAAGGTTTCGACAGGGAGGGGCGAGACCCCACTGCGAGCCGGGGAGCCTCAGGCCCCGTTAACAAGAGGCAACCATATAATTGCCAACACGCAGACTCCTGCGTTGGCGATGGCTGCCTAGTTATCTAGGATAGCCTAACCAACTCCATCTCCTAGAGGGATGGCGTCCTTCCAGCCCCTCCGGGGGCGGGCCTGGAAAGGGCGACAAAAAGCGCCCGGTGCGGCAATCGCTGTGTCTCTGGGCGATGCTTAAGACTAAACAGCGACTGGCTCAAGCGGGCTGGTTGATGGGCAACCGTGCGAGCGAGAACCTAAACATCAACTACGCTCGTAGACGTGGGCAATCTAACTCTTTGGACTCGGGTTCGATTCCCGACGCCTCCACCATCGGCAAAAAGGGTTCTGCTAACGCAGAACCCTTTTCGATTTCGCAAACGGTCTCTCAGTGCTGCAGTATGTTGTGAATGGTCAACAACGGCGGAAGCTTTTCGGGCGGCTGATGCCGCCGATTTGCCCTGCGCCTCATCAACCGTATTACGCGATCCGCCTGTGCCTGTGCTGCGATCCGCCCTGCTTCAATGGCAGAATGGATGTCATCCAACGCCAGCATCCCGATATTGGGCAGGTCCGGCTTAATCAATACATCAGGCGGAAAGAGCGAAGTCTGGTAATCGGCCAGCATCTGGTTGGAATATATCGATGCCTGTACCCAGGTATCGAAAGCCTGCTGCCGCCGGGAAAGACTGAGAAGCCAGTAGAGAGCACGTTCAAGCTGTTTACTGAATGATCCCACATCGCCAAGTGCCAGGCCCAGGCCAAGATCACCGCTGACATCCACCGCGATCAAACGGTTGGCACCAAGCTGGTAAGCTGCCTGCGTCGGCAGATTATCCGACATGCCACCATCCACCAACAGGGCATCGCCCCATTCAACTGCCGGAAACAGACCAGGCACCGCTGTGCTCGCCAGCACAGCCTGGATAACGGGGCCCTGGTCGATCAACACACGGCGACGGTGCCGCACATCGGATGCCATCACCGCGACCTGCGGAGAGAGATCGCGCAGGTCGGCTCCGTCAAACTTCTGGGTCAGCCATTCTCTGATGTGATCGGTGCTCAGCAGGGCACCTCCGCTGCGTTCGAGATGGAACAGGCTGCCGTAGTCAAGGGTCGTGATTTCCTCTTCCAGGCGGTTTATGTCCCAACCCAGCCCGAGCAGGGCCGCCATCACTGCGCCGATGCTTGTGCCGACTACAATATCCGGGTTGTAGCCTAGTCCCGACAGGACGTGCAGGACGCCGATGTGCGCGCCACCGCGTGCACCACCACCACCGAGCACTAAACCATGGACAGGACGGAACCACATGTCCTACTACCCTTGCCAGAAAGACGCCGGATTATGACACTGATCAATAATGTAATTTTATGATAGCGCGCCCAAGTCAGCACGCCTATCCTTATTTCCGGGGGTTATGCATAAATGAGTGAGTATGTTTGCAAAAAGAAAAAAAGGTCCTCTGGCGATGGCCTACTCTCCCACGGAGCTACCCCCGCAGTACCATCGGCGCTGGCAGGCTTAACGACCGGGTTCGGGATGGGACCGGGTGTGTCCCCGCCGCTCTA
>Ga0226835_1001455_pt1 | contig 12747 bp, 14 predicted proteins | sample LAC_MetaG_1_FD_163627 | JGI IMG/M metagenome (GOLD analysis project Ga0226835, IMG submission 163627) | Anaerobic ammonium oxidizing microbial communities from anammox membrane bioreactor (MBR) in UC Berkley, California, United States -... | ecosystem: Engineered > Bioreactor > Anaerobic >...
TTTTTACCAGCTTTGGAACGATCACCAAATGGCGGTTATGCCGGCAAATTCAGGTATAATAGGGGGCGCTGACGAAACCTATGCGGGCGTCGCCAAGGGGTAAGGCATCAGCCTTCCAAGCTGACAATTCCGCAACCCCCTTGAAGATACCGCCACATATAGTGGCGGCTTCGTCTTTTTAGGGGGAAAAAGCCATATATAGGGGCATTAAATGAGAATGTTAAATAGTGGTAGGGTATCAGCCCTCTTTTCGCCTTGAACACCGTCGCGGATAAATTTTGAGCAGAATACCGATGAGTGCGAAAGGCGGTCCTTATGGCGAAGTCAATCACCCTAGAGCAAGGTCTGGATTTGTTCATCCAATCCCGGCGTTCCAATTCCACAAAACGAACCCAGTATAACTACATATACCACCTCACCCGCTTCTTCAAGTTCTTGAAGGAACAACACGCGATTACCAAGGTCGATGAGGTAACCGTGGACGCCATCCACGACTTCATTGGCTGTTTACGGGAGTCGCGCGTATCAACCTGGTCTCGAGAAACTCATATCAGAAACCCGAATACCTATCGGTCGTTCGTGGACTACCTGGTTAAAAATGAGATTCAGACTGGCCAGGTAGACAATGATGTGGTGAGGGGTTATATCCGCTCGTTAGCCCAAACCACCATACCGCCCTATTACATCCATAACCCCTCCCATTTTGTGGGCGCGTTCCTGCGCTTTATGGCCTTTTTGAACGAAAAGGCGCTCCAGCCGCATCAGGTGGATGATGAAATTTTGAACGCCTATATCGAATTCATCAATCACCGAAAGTTCTCCCAGTCTTACGTGCATAACCATGCCCGAGACATTCGAGCCTTCCTGAACTACATGCGAAAAGAGCATTATCTGCGCAAAGATTTGGAGTTCGTGATGCCGGTGGTGAAGCACAAGAACCGGCATAAGCTGACAAAGGAAGAATCTCAGCAGGTGTACGCAGCATGTAAGAGCTTGCGAGAAAAGCTGCTGGTTGCCCTGGCGCTGGATACTGGTTTGCGGCTGACAGAAATCGCCAACCTGAATTGGGAAAATATCCATCTCAAGAGAAATCTCATTGAAGTCATCAGTGGAAAGGGGGAGAAAGACCGAATTGTTGGCTTTTCAGATGCTGTCGGTTTACTGTTGAAGAAGTGGCAAATCGAAAGTATTGACAGCGAGAGTCAGCCCCAAGGAGCGGTATTTCGGACCGCCAACGGCGAAAGATTATTGGCCAGGGGAATATCTTCGGTTTTCTACCGGTTATCCAAGCGAAGCGGGATTCAAGTATCGAGCCATGCACTGCGCCGGACATGCGCCCATAATTTAGACAAGGCAGGAATGCAGCTGTCCAAGATACAACAACAGTTGGGCCATGAAAACATCACAACAACGAGAGATTATATTGGCGAGTTGGATGATGAGGATATCGCTCAGCGGATACGAGAGTCTTCAGTGGTTGGAGAAATTATCCGTGAGGCGGATAGGAAAGGAAAGACAAAGAAGAATTGGGGAAAGCGATAAGGTCGGTCAACCTAATTCAATTAAGTCTTTGACCCGTGAGTAACCAGGAAGGTTTTTGGGGTCAATTTGCCAACGAATTAGGTCATCCCAGTGGTAGTAGGGCTTATTCTCTTTTCCAACCCGAATAATCGCTGTTAACTCCGCTGCTGGAACATCGTATATGTTGCGTAGACCAAAACTCTCGGTAAGAATAACAACAATCAGCCTATCAAAGAGGGTGTTTTCTGACTCTAAATAATTCCATCGGTTTCGCTGGTCAAAGGATTGGGTCTTAACCTGTAACCTTTCGCCAGTCGCTGGCAAGATTAAATCCCAACCCTTTTGCGTTTGACTGGTCGGTCTTTGTGCGTTATATAATTGTTCAACGTACCATTCGCCAATATCCCCTGTAAATCGCCGCGAACGGATAACGCCTGTCTCTTTCAAGAACTTCACAGCAGCGGATAATTGCTTTACAGCGACAACACTATGGTCAATTTCCGTCATATCACCTTGAGAACAGTTTTGCTACAATCACTGCTATGTCATCCTCATAACTTCCAGCGGATGCTTTCTCGAGCCGTTGCCTTATCCACTTGTCATCGTAGAGTAACCAATCCTGTTCTTCAAAGTATTGATGGAGTTCTTTACGGTCTGAGTCCGTTGCAATTCTACCTGCTACCAAACAATACTTCACCGTCGGATTAGGTAGCGCCATTTGAGTGGCAACCACTTGTTTGACGAGTTCCTCTGTAACGATTATTCGGTAATCTGGACGAGTGAACACTTTGTAACGCTCTGCGCCCTTATCATTCTTGTCCCTAAAGGGAGCAATGGTCACCCCACGAGAATCTAAATATGACTTACATTCGACCCAAAGCAATAGATTTTGGGCTACCTGGTATGCTAGTATGTCGATTTCCGGGCGGGGTAAAGATGGCTTCCCAAGCTCAACTTTTTTCGCTTTTGAGAGATTAACTTTATAACCGACAATCGTCCAATATCCCTCTTGGCGTAACAGTCCAGCAACGATTTCTTCAAAAGCATTCATTTTCCGACTATTTTGAAGCAAGATGATTTTCCAAGTAAGAAGCCAATTAAAGTCCACATCCATCGAATGTATTGGATATTTTACTGCGCCACATCGGTTTTGCGGAGGTTTCACTAAACTAAACCCGAATACGCCAAAAAACCTACTATACGTAATTATCTTGACTCAGGGTATCAAGGCAATTACTATTAATCCAACAGAAAATATTAATAACTTGGAATGGGCCTTAATTTTTGGGTTAGATTCCAGTCTTATTATCGAGAGTAAGCGATTTTCTTAAGGAGGCCGGAATGAACCTAAAAATGCCCATACGATTTTTCGGAGATGACCTTCTCCCTGTGGAGGTGAGCTAAGGTCATCGAACTTCCTTCCTGGAGTCCAGCTATGGAAAGCTCACGGGCGTGGATGGAAAAAGGCATACATGATTTGTTAACCTTAACCGCCCAAGGTGAGCAAGAGGCTTTTATTGCACTCTATGACAAAATGGTTGGCGTGAATATGAATGGACCTCTTGTTAGAAGAATAAGGAGCAGGTTTTCATCCTTAGATGACACACAAATCGAAAATATTGTACAACACACAATGCTCAAAGTCTTTGAAAAGGCTCATCAATATACTGGTCAGACAGATAATAGGGCTCAATCCTGGGTGTGGCGTATTGCTTTCAATAAAGGTATAGACACAGTTAATGTTAAAGAGATAGTTGAGGACGTTGAAACAGTTTTCTACTACGTCAACGACGACGGGAATACTGAAAACTCTGAAGAAAGCTGTATAGAGAATGAAGACTGGGAGCAATTCTTGACGAGCTTGTCGTCTCGGCAGAAGCAGGTTGTCACCTTACTTTCGCAAGGCTATGAACGTGAAGAAATCGCCAAAATGCTCGAAATAAGCGCACCTAGAGTGTCACAACTATTGACGGAGATATTGGGGAAAATGGGAAAAGGTGGCCGTGGCCATTCTAAACAATAGCAAACCGAGCGTTATGAAAAATCAAAATTCATCATCACACTTCCTCTTATACAGTCATTAATCACATTAAGCCAGGCAAGCCTGTCTGGACTTGTCTGGCTTTAATCATTCGAGGTATCAACCATGAAAACCAACTTATCACATGAGCTAATGGAAAAGGTAAACAATGGCAGGGAAAATGACCTAGAGAAGCTGAGAATAAACAACAGTGTTGGACCCGAAATAGTTCCAATAGATGATACCACTTTCACAGGAAAGTGCCATCCAGCTGTGAAGTTGATACATGCTATGAAAAAAAGTGAAAGAGGGATTATTGTCGGTAAGCATGAAGTTTCAAGTTCTCCGTTGGAGCTCTTTGGTATTGCGCTCGGTTTTATGAGACAGGAAAGACAATTATCTAGGATTGACCTAGCAGAAAGAGCGGGCTTTGATGAGGAAGAAATATACTTAATCGAATTAGGGGTTCTGCCTTTGGAAACTGTAGTGAATTCTCTCCCCGCGATTTCAGAAGGACTCGGAATAGAAGCCTGCTTACTCTCCAAACTCTTGTCAAAATTTTTATTTAATCGAATAGAGGAAATCGCGCCTGTGTGAATAGAATTTACACTTAGAAGTCGGGGGACTAACACAAAGGCTTGAAAGAACAGCTTTAATCCTGGTTCCGTTCTAACAGATTAAATTGCATCGAATGTGGGGCGAAGCGTTGGATACAATGACTCGTGTTCACCCTTCTTAGTATAGGTATTTTCCATAGTAAAGCCCTCGAGGACGAAAATTCCAAGACATTCGCGGTTTATACTTATTACTGCCCTTAATTCTCAGTGGCTATCACCGTCTTATAGGATGAAGAAATACAACGAACCGAACCACAGAAGATTACCAAAAGAAAGGAAAACGGTATGAAGAACCTGCTTGGACCAAAGGGGCCCATTGGGCCGTTTGATTTACCGTTCAATCAATTGCCAAACGGGCAAGAAATCAGTATTGCCGACCTGAGCCGCCTCCACTACTCCAATCAATTTGGGTGGCATTACGACGCAGAATTAATCCGGCGCATCGGTGGGCGCATTGAGCATCTCGACAAAATGCACATCGACCCCAAAGGCAACATTATTGACCGGTAGGAAAATCAAACCCTCTTAGCACAAAAAGCTGTCCATCTAGAACCGGACAGCTTTTTGTGTTTTTGGGGAGTAGACCTTTTTGGCCAATACGCATGGTGGGGTTACGTAATTCGTTATGGTCGATTCTATTGCAGCATGGTGTTCATTGAATAAATCAGGGCGGACACCCAAAATCTTATGTCATTTGCCAGGCTCATCTTAATTCTATTCGATAATTTGAGTCATATAGGTGAAAGTTCAGAAGACAGTGATACATTGGTAACCAAGTAAAGAGAGGAGGTCTACAGGAAATCCATTTGTTAAACTTGGACAAAAAGATAAGGAAAATCCAAGGCTTTCAGTGAAAGGAAAATCACCATGTACAACAAATTAAGCTACCGAATACTGCTAGCGGCTATCCTTAGCCTCTTAATTGCGAGTTTCACACCAGGGACCTTGAGGCGGTCAAATGCATATGCTGCATCCGGGCGCGGGGTGATTTGTAACCGCAGTTCTGTTACTATCTGGCTCACGGTGGAAGAGAACAAACAGTGGACCGTTCGTTCCCTAGCTCCTGGTGCTTGTAGCAATCCAGTCACCCAAGATGTTGAAGCTCTTTGGGGGAGACACTGCAACACGAGTGGTCAATGCTGGTATCAGACCTGGAAGCTGGGTGATGGAGGTTTTTGGGTCACCAACTACCTAATTTCACCAATCCCTCCTGGGAGAATTCTCAAAATAAATGGCGCAGGTGTGAACAGTGGGTGGTCTCGCGATTCCAATTGGCCAGCACCCTCTCTCAACAGTATTGGGTATGGGATAACACGATGAGAACCTTAAGGACATAGGGCACGAAAAACTGTGCAGAAAGTTACCGGCAGGCCAGGCAGCAACTCTTCTTACAAAGGGGTTGTCCAAGTCTCCTTGGACAACCCCTTTGATTTTTTTCTTGGAAACAAGCAGGCTCGGTTTTCAAAAGGTGGGATGGAACTCTTAACCATAGCAGAAAAGCTAAATCCAGGCGCTGGGGGTATTACTCATTGGGCTGAATGATTACAAGACCAAAAATCCCATCCTTAAAATAATCTGGCTCAGCTTAATTATGAATGGTAGATAGCGTCGTATATAGTGAAAGTGAAGCACATTAAAAAGTACTTGCAATATACGAGTTGAGAAAGGAGGTGACGGCAATGTTCAACAACCCAAAGCCCGGACCTGGTCCACTGCCGCCTTTTGGAAATCTGTATGATGCCAACCGCCCTGTCGACCCCACAACCGGAGGTAAGTTATATTGGGGGTATGACCGTGAACTGGGGGAATGGGCGTGGCGGATTACACAATGGGGCCCGAATGGCCATTGGTCAGAGAGGCCCGGCGGTGAGGGTGGTCATAACACTCTCATTCCAAAGTAGGCAGTCAGTAAGCAGGTCCCCAATCAAGATTGCATCAGTGACGATAAGTTCACTGATGCAATCTTTTATTAACTGCTATACACCCAATATTCCCAGGTTTTTCTTTACAATTTCTTGTTTTCAACCCCGCCGGAGTACGCTGCTCCGTAGGAAAAAGTTTGTTATCTGTTTCCCCGACACCAATTTCTGACACTTCCGAACCGACTGACGATTTCAACCTAGAGTCACGGCCTTACATCACAAGCAGACCTGTGGTCCTACAAGGCTAGTCACTAAGTCTTCTTCCCATTTCCGTTCAACCCTTCAGAGTCTAATAGCACAGCCGCCGCTTGCTGGAGCTCCTCCTGCTCTGGATTCGTGGGTTTAAAGAGTTCTCCGCTGGCATTGGCATACTTTCCCGATAAGAACTTCAGGATGGCCACGCCGAACATCTTATCCTTCTTGGCCGCTCCGAGCGTTTCACCTGCTAGCGGCACCCCTATCCCCTCCGGGATAACGATGCTATCCGCCCAGGCCAGCCTAGCGGCGGGGTCGGTCGGCGTTTGGACTGCAAACCGAGAAGCTCCAACAGATTCTGGTATCCGCTCCGTCTCAAGCGTCTCGTTGGGCTCAGCCTTCTGCTCGATTTTCTCTTCCGCTGAGCTCCCCTCCGAGCCGCCGTTTTCCCCAGCCTTGCTCTGCTTTGCCTTTTTGTACATCTCTGCAGCATTATGATGGTCGATTTTCCCCTGGTAGACCGGCAACTGCCAACACAGCTTGGCGAAAGCCGCGCCAATGGCGTTGGTCAGCGCGCCCCGAACCGCAAAGCCGCGTTGGTCGTTTTCCGAGCCGCCGTTGGCCGGGATGGGCTCAGACCAATGAACCTCGCCTGCTTCGTCAATGTAGCGAAATTGCACCGTCAACATAGCAAGCAAGGCGTCATAAACGGTGCGAACACTCCCGCTTTTGGTGGTCTGCTCCATGCAGGTGACGTTCAGCGAAGCAGGGTCGTACTCATACTTCCAGCCCAGGCCGCACAAGCCGAAGACGCTCGTGGCAACCTGGGTCAGATAGGATGGGTCAATATCCGTCAGACCTGCCGCGCCGGGCACCGCCTTGTACGCCCTGGGCGGCAGCACGTCCATCAGTCGCAGCACTGCCTGCTCCATCGAAAGCCCCGTCAGGGTGCGCCAGGTCTTCATCAGGCTGGTCATGGCATTGGGATTGAGTTCGGGCTTGTCGCTCATCATTCTCTCCTGTATTAATGTGTATATAATTATAGCATATAAATTAGATTACATCAAGGCTATAGCGGTTCCTTATGGGCAACCTCTTCAACAGGTCTGCCTTGATTTCCACCGGCAGTTCCGCCGCATCCGGCACAAACGGGACAGTGATGGGCCGACCGTCATATTCCTCCCCTGTCTCCGGGTCTACTTGCTTACGCACCAATTCAATGACCAAGGCTTCGCTCTCTTCGTCCCATGAATACGAGATGGCTGGCTGCGCCAATACATCATAGCGGACAAAATCCAGCGCATCTTTGGCCCGGTCATGGTTAGCCACCTCGCTGAGCAGGCTGGCGATAACCGACCTGGCAACATCCCGGAGCTCTTGCTGGATAGCCGGGTCAGTGGGGTTCTGCCGGGCGGCTTCCGCTACAGGCTCCAATCGCGCCAGGCTCTCAGGTGAGACCCGCTCAGCGACCTGCACAAGCACATTCGGGTCAACGGCTTTCAACTCGCCTTTCTCCCAGTCGGCCACCAGGTTCATGGTTTCGCGGATGGCATACGGCTTGGTCAATATCAACTTGAAAGCCTCTTCCAGGGAAAAGCCCAGCGCCAAGATGCGCTCGATGGTGGCGATGCGGATGAAAACCAACGAACGGGCCACACGCGCTTCCTGGCAGAACCAACCGATGAATTCCTCCTGCCTGCCGAACGGCGACCCCGTGTCCGGGTTTACCAGGGTCATAAACAGAGGTATCCCCTGGGCGTCCTTTTGATGGATGAGCCGGTATAGGCGAAATAGACCTCGCTCGCGCAGCAGACGCGCCAGGTTGATATCCCGGCTGATAGTCCGCAGGGTCGCCTCGGGGTCCTTGTCCGTCCCCGGCAGGTCAACCGAAAACAGGTCGGATAGGCTGGTCAACAACTGCGCTAAGAGCCGGTTAAATTCCTCTGACAGAGATTGGTCGTTGCGTTGCAGCTGCTGAGCAAGCGGGATAAGGCTGAGCTCCTTCACCAGCAGCTTGACTTCTTCGGCAGCGGTTTCGGTAAAGCGCACTGCTAAGGGACGAATTTGCATGAAAATGCCTCCTCCTTGTGTCTATAAATCAAAAACCCGCCGGAAGGCGGGTAATGAGATGTGAAGCGGTTCTTGGGTTATTTTGCGGGGGTCGGATTGACACGGGTCAGATACAGGATGGCACCACCGCCTTCCTTTTTCACCACCCGTGTGCGCACGACAACGGCTCTGGCTTCCAGATTGGCGGCGTCGCGCACCGCGTTCCGAGCCCGCTCTGCAACTTTGGCGTCATCGAACTCCACTTCCAGGGATTGATTGGGCTTCAGTCCGAGGACTGCTTCCACCAACTCGCTCCACTTTGGCGGCCTACGCTCCCAATCTGGAACTTCATCCGCATCCACGACCTTCAGAATTCTGTAAGACATGTGGGCCTTCCTCTCCCAGGCTACGCTAGGGTTTACACACTGTCTTACTTTATCACTTTTTTAAGGTTCTGTCAATTGTTTTATGTGATTTATTTGGCTAAAACGAATGGCTTAATATATATTTCTAATGGAGTTGACTTTACAAACTGCCCTAGTCGGTTTTCTTCAAACGCCAGCCTGCTTTGGCTTATCCACCAAGACTTCGGGCATAGTTCTGCGATACTATTTCCGGCATTATCCACAAACCGGATGCCTTTATGCTGGCCGCAAGGACAGCAGGGGGTGATTTCCTGTTTGCATTGTTTCAGCTGGCGAATGCGCTCCAATCTCGCCCGGACTTCTCGGCTGCAGCGCTGCTTTTCCATGTGGAAAAAGCGCATGTCCAAGGGGTCGGCGTCTGCCGCTCGCTGGCGCTTGAGCAACTCGGCTACCAGGTCAGTGTTCTTAGCCACTGCCCGATGCAATTCGGCCTGACTGTTCTTATCCGCCACCGCCGCTTCACGCTCATCGATGTGGACCAGCCGCTGCACACGCTGCACCTGACTGGTCAGGTCCGCCAGGCGGCGCTCCAGGGTCTGAATGTCCTGGTAGAGGATGTCCACTGCTGTCGGGGACTGGCTCATAACGCCTCCTTCTCATCCATCGCCTGGCTCGAACGACGCGCCTCCCCATAGAAGCAGCCGGAGGTATCCTCCAGGTTCTGCCAAATGGCGAAGGTGGCGCTCTTGCGGCTTTCTTCGATGGAGATTTTCATTTGGCCGCTGCCGGGCTGATAGTTCACCGATAAAACGACGTTGGCCTCCTGGGCTGCCTTTTGCCCACCGGCTGCGCCCATTTTGCCATTGCCGGAGCGAGCTTCACGCAAGGAGGTCAACGATACCTGAGAAAGCAACAAGCACACCACCCGCCATTGGGCGACCACGTCGCTAATGGCGCTCACCGCCCGCAGCTGCTTTTCGTAGTCGGTGGTGTCGGCGTCAAAGGCGTATTGCTGGACATGGTCGACGATAAAGACCTTGGCGTTTGCCTCCTGGATGAGGCGCTCCCAGCGCGCCCCTTTGCCCCGCACCGCTGCCGCCAGGTTGCGGGTGTCGCCTTGGAATGGATTGGCCCCAAAGATGTATAGCGGCCAACCCATCATGGCTTCTATCGCTCCCTGGATGGCGGCTTGCTGCTCCTGGGTGCGGGTGTTAAAGCGCAGAAACTCCGGCGAGATGCCCAGCTGCCGACATTTGGGCGTCCCACACACCGGGCAGAGCTCACGTGGCTTGTGGCCTTGGGCGAGCAGGTAGCGGGTGGCCATGATAGAGATGAGCGAGTCGCGGTAGCGCTTGGGCGGCATGCCGCTCTCCAGGGTGTCCACCACCGTGAAGGGTTTGATAGCGGGCTTCTCCGAGGTCATGTAGTTGCACAAGATGTTCTCCGCTAAAGTGGTCTTGCGTTGCTTCTCGGGGCCGAGTATCAGGTCGACCTCGCCGTTCTCAATGTCCAACCCATACAAAGCCAGGTCGAGCGGCTTGATGCCATACGGCACCAGGTTGGCCCGGTTCACCAGCGGGTCGCCCCAGTCTGCCTGGCACTGGCCGAGCAAGGCTTGTATCGAAGGGTCGTAGTCCGTCGGATTCATGGCTTTGTTCCTGTATCTCAACTAATGTTTGGCCGAACCCCACGAGTTGCCAATCCCCGGCTCGGCGGACAGCTTCAGGCGCAGCTGGAACTGCTCCCCCGCGGCTTCCATCACTGCCTGGGCTTTGGCGGCGAACTCCTGGGCCGCAGCCTCCGGCACTTCAAAGGCAAGCTCGTCATGCACCTGAGCCAACATCTTGGCCCCATACTCTGGCAGCAAAGGGTGCAACTGGAGCATGGCCCACTTGATGATGTCCGCCGCGCTGGCCTGGATGATTGTGTTCACCGCCTGGCGTTCCGCCGCTGCTCGTAGGGCTTTGTCAAAGGAACGGATGTCCGGCAACCTGCGCCTGCGACCGGCAATGGTGCGGACATAGCCAAGCTCAGCAGCGTACTCGATGACCCTGCGTTTCCAGCGAGTGATTTCAGGATAGGCGCGGGCAAAGCGGTCCAGCCAATCCATCGTCTCCTTGAGCGTCGGACGGGGCTTGCCGGACTTCTCGACCGTGTCGGCCAGCGACCGCGGACCGGAGCCATATAGGGAGGCGAAGTTGAGGGTCTTCCCCACCGACCGGGTCACGCCGCACAGGTCGGCGGTCAGTTGATGCGGGTCGCCGCCCTCGGCGAAAACGCGCAGCAGGTTGGGGTCTTTGGTGTAATGGGCCGTCAGGCGGAGCTCGACCTGCCCGTAATCTACGTCAACGAATTTGTATCCGGGTGGGACGGCAAAGAGCTCGCGCACCTGGCCGCCCGCTTCGCCATGGGCGGGGATGTTCTGGAGATTGGGCGACGAGGAGGATAATCTGCCCGTCGCCGTGCCGGTATGGTTGAAGTTGCCATACAGACGACCGTTGTAGAGTTGCTCCTCGAAGGTGGTGATGTAGGTGCTTATCAGCTTGTCGTATTTGCGATAGTCAATCAGCGCCCGGATAGCGCCGTTCTTATCTTGTGGCAACAGGCGGTTGAGCGAAAGGATGTCCGTCCCCGGAGCGCCAAGCTCGGTGAATTTGGTGGGTTGGTAGTCCATTGTTTCATACAAATATTGCTGCAATTGCTTGGGCGAGTTGGGGTTGACGCCCTGGCTGATTTCCATCCAACGCTTCAAGGCATCGTCCATTCTCTGATGAAAGTCGCTCCCTAGCTGGCGCAACAAGCGCTGGTCAATCCAGAAGCCCGCCTCTTCCATATCCACCAACACGTGGACAAAGGGCATCTCAACTTCGAAGAAGTAGGCGTACAAGCCCTGTTGGTCGAGGTCATAGGCGGTCTTGCTCCACAGGTCATAGGTCAGGCGGGCGTCGCGCCCGGCGTATTCAGCCAAGGCGTCCAGGGGCACATCGTAGATACTCACCTCCGCCAACTTCTTGCGGCCCGTCAGTCGCTTGGCCTCATGCAACAGTTGCTTGAAGTCCGGTAGAGGCTCCAGTATCCCAAGGCGGGTGTGCGCCAGGCTCTTCAACCCCAGCCCCTGGTTCTCGTCGACCAGGAATTGGCCGACCATGGTATCGGCGATGTTTTTCGGGCGGATGCCGTAACGCCCCAGGAAATGCAGGTCGAAGGCGAGATTATGCCCGATGATTTGCTTGTCCTTGACCAGGTCGTGCAGCAGGGGCAGCAAGGCTTTTTCTGCGCCGCGACAAACGTACCACTCTTTGCTCTCGCTCGCCAAGGCCACCCCATGAATGGAGCTCCGGTTGAAGTCCAAGCCGCTGGTCTCCAGGTCGAGGGCGAAACTGGGAACCGCGGCAAGCTCCTGGGCGACCAACGCGGCGTCTACGGGTTCTGTCACAACCTGAAAGTCGCGTAGTATCATCGGGCATATCTCCGGTATTATTTATATAGCATATTATTTAGGAAGAAAAAACGTCTTCCCGCGCCAGGATATCGAACAAGGCCTGCTCCACCGCCCGCTCTGCTTGGGCTTGCGCCAGCCGGTTTGCCCTAGCAATGGCTAATGCCAACAGGAACTCCCGCTCCAGCCACAAGAGCGAGTCGCGGGTCTTCCAATTGAACTTACGCTCGTCAAAGAGGAGGTCCACGGCGGCGATGGCCAGGTCATAGTCGCCTTCGGCATATTCCAACAGCCGCTCAGCGGCCACAAGCTCGCGGCGAAAGCGCAGTCCTTTGCGGGGGATGGCGAAGACGACGGGCGCTGGTTTGCCCTGGCTCAGCGTCTGCGACACCCGCGCTTCAAAGTGGCGCAATATAGCCAGGGTCGGGCTGCCGATTTCGGCGCGATACCAGCGCCCGTTATACGCCTCCACCCGCGCCCCGCAGGAAGGACAAGCTCCCCGAACCCGGCGAGCCTGTTCGGTATGGCATGCAGGGCAGAGCGGCATGCTAGACCAGGCCCTTCTGCTGCAGAGACTCCCAGGTCGGGTCTTGCATGAGCTCGGCGGTCATCATGCCTT
>Ga0226835_1001456_pt1 | contig 12739 bp, 9 predicted proteins | sample LAC_MetaG_1_FD_163627 | JGI IMG/M metagenome (GOLD analysis project Ga0226835, IMG submission 163627) | Anaerobic ammonium oxidizing microbial communities from anammox membrane bioreactor (MBR) in UC Berkley, California, United States -... | ecosystem: Engineered > Bioreactor > Anaerobic >...
GCTCATGCACGCGGTTTTCAAGCTCCTGGCGGTTTTCGCGTAGCAGGTCGGTCATGCGTGCGATTGAGCGAGATAAATCGCCAATTTCATCACGACGTGGCATGGGCGCTACAGGGCTGAAATCACCCTGCGTAATACGTTCCAGTTGACGCGTCAGCTCGCCCATCGGTCGGCTGATCACACGCTGACCCAGCCACCCCACGCCTAACGCCAGCATAAAAGCTGCTGCAACCGAGAGACCAGAGAGCAAACGAGCGGCGTTTTGTGCGCGCAGTGTTTGCAGGTTACGCGCTTCCAAATCTGCCTGCAGGTTAGCTCGGATGTGGTTGAGTTGACCTTCCAGTTGGGTCTGCAAACCTGTCAGTCCGCTGGTGCGTCGTTGCAAAGCGGCGCCCCAGCGGCCCTGTTCCGCCAGGGCATAGATTTCATCGCTCAAATCCTGCAACTCGGCGTATGTCTGGCGCAATTCACCTGCAATCTGTCGGTTCTCGGCGACTTTTTCGGGCGAGGTTCCCAGCGGTTGGGCGCTCAGGACGGAGAGTCGGGCTTCCAATGCCCGTAGGCGAATTTCCAGTTCTTGTTTGGCTTCTGGCGATGGCCGCGTCAGGGTAAAGGCATTGAGAGAACTTACGACACCCAGCCAGGCGCGCTCTACATCGGCGATTAGCGTGGCTTGATCGGCGCTCTGGCGCAGCAGTTGAATGTTGCGGTTGGCTATGGTGGAAAACCATAAGCCGCTGCCTGCCGCCGCCAGAGTCAGCAATGCCATAATCGCCGTCAAAATACTGATGCGCTGCGCCAGGGAGAGCCGCAGTGATTTGCCTCTTTGCATCACGCCTCCCCTCCTTCCCCGCCGCGGGTTGCGCTGTTTTGGCTGTTGCCGTTGCCTCCACTATCGGCGTCGCTGTTGGCGCTGCCCAAACGGATTTGCACCCGCGCTGCGCTGATTGCTCGAGTGATTTCCTGAACGGTGGTGCGCATGACTGCGTCCAGACTCAGCGCGCTTTGCGCGCGGCCAACGATTTGGTTAATCAATTCCTCCTGTTTGGCGCGGTTTTGGATTTCTTCCAACAGGCGGGCATTTTCCAGCGCCTGAGCCATCTGCGCCACGGTTTCGCGAGTTGCTTCAATCTCGTGCTGCGACCATGGCCCCTCCTCAGCTCTGCGCCGCAGGCGGAGGACGCCCAAACGGACGCCGCGTAGTTCAATGGGCGCTTCGATTTCGGTCACCTGACCATTCTCGCTCTGCGTGGATAAGTTTTCTTTGGTTGTTTCGTCTCCTATGCTCACCCGTATGCCTTGAGAGTCCAGCGTGTAGATGAGCGGTTGGTTGCGCAGCCGCTTCTGCCAGCCCTGCTGAATTTGCCGTCCGTACAGGCTTTCCAATTCACGCAGCGACTGCTGACTTTCGGCCAGCAAGCGGGCGTTTTCGATGGCAATTGCCAACTGGTCGGCCAGGATTTGCAGTGTTTCCAGGTCGCCTGGGGTAAACGCGGAAGGGCTGTGAGACTGCACATCTAATACCCCGATCACGCGGTCTTTAATTTTTAGCGGCAAAGCAAGCTCGGAGCGCGTCATAGGCAAATCCGGGTTGTTGAAATAGACCGCATCTTTCCCCACGTCCAGGGCGATACGCGGCGTTCCGGAGGCTGCGGCGTAGCCAACAATGCCCTCCTTGCCCACTTTCAGGCGATGGCCGCGCGCCAACATGCGTTGACCGCCTTTCGAGTTTGCGGCTCGCAACACTGCATAGGTCGGCTGGTCGCTGCCTTGTCCCATCTGCTCCACCAAAAAGACGCCCACGTGATAAAACCCAAAACGCTCAGAGATCAAACGTGTCACGTCTTGCAAGAGCTGGGCCGGGTCATGAATGGCAGCCGCTTCGCGTGCCACTTCTGCGGTCACCTGGAGCTGTAAGGCGCGCCGTTCCAGGTCCTGGGTGCGCTCACTGACGCGCGCTTCCAGGTTGCCGATCAGCTCGCGCAATTGGGCAGTCATGGTGTTGAAGGATCGCGCCAACGAGCTTAGCTCGTCTTGCCCATATACCGGCGCCTCGCGGCTCAGGTCTCCGGCGGTGATGGCGGCGACGGTCTCCGTCAGGCTGCGCACCGGCTGCAACGCCTGGCGGATGGTGGACCAGGTGAGTGAGAGCAAGATCAACGCGCCGATGGCCAGCACCGCCAGCGAGAGACGCTGGAAGTTGCGAATGGGAGCGAAAAGTTCAGACTCACGTTCTTGAACAATTACTCCCCAGTTGTTCGAAAACAGGTTTGTGTGGGCGATCCAGCGCGCCCCGGTGATGTCAGTAAAACGATAGGCGCCAACTGTTCCCTGACGCAGCGCCTGCACCGGCGGATATTTAGACATGTCTCCCATGACGACATCCAGCGGCGAGGAAGTAGCCAGCAGTTGGTTGCGCTCGTTGATAATGAAGATCGTTGCGCCGGATAAAGCCTGCTGCTGGGTGACCAGGCGGTTGATCTGGGTCAGTTCTGCAGCATACATACCCACGCCAATGATTTGCCCCGCCCGGCTGCGGATGGGCATGGCTACCGTCAGGGTGGGTTCGCCGCTGGCGCGCAGCAGCGAGATTTGCATGCTGACCGGTAGCCCATTGACGATTTCTTGGAACCATTTTCGATCACTGTAATTCAACAATGGGCGGCCGTCGCTGCGGGCGATATTTTTCCCCTGCAGGTCGGTGGTGCTGGCCAGGTACATGTCTGGGTAGGTGCTTACCAGGGCGCGCAAGATCGGCGTCTGCAATTCAGGGTCCATGGAGATGATGTCGTTGTTGGTCACCAGGGTGCGCAGCGCCCGGTTCGAATAAGTGAGCCACACCTCGCCAGCGTCGGTGACGTTCTGACTGATCGCCGCCAGCGATTGAGCAGCGTTCTTCTCCAGCTCCAGCCGCGCTTGATTGGTCAGCAGTAAGCCCATGGCGGCAAGCAATGGCAGGGCGATGAGCAGCGCAAGCACGGTAATGCGCTGTTGCAGGCTGCCACTGGGGCGTTGTTCAGCCCGGGATTGACGAAAAGCCGCCAATGTATAAACCGTTAAATATCCGATGCTGGCAGCCAGGCTAAAAGCCAACCCGATCCAGGGGCGCAGCGACAATAGATTGGAAAACACCGCCAGCAAATTTGCCAGCAGCATCAATCCGGCCATCCAGCGGGTCGAGCGGCTTTCTGCGCGGCTCAGCGCAGCGATGTAAAGCAAAAAGATCAGCAATCCACCGCCGACCAGCCCATAGCACAGCGCGTTGACGATCAGGCTGAGCCCGCCGCCCGTGTAAGCCCATGCAGCAACATAACCGCCGCGATAAACCGCCGCGTTCAACGGGGTGTACCAGATACGACGACCAAAATAGACATCTACGATGGTCAAAATTAGCGGCAGACTGCCGATCAGCCGCGCCAACAGTAAGCCGCGCCGCGCTGCAGTGCGACTCAGCCAGCCCGGCTTGAGCAAGGCAACCGAGGCTTGCAACAGGGCAACCGTAAGTAATGGGGAGGTCGCTGCGAGGGCAATGGTAGACCAGCGGGCGGCGTCGGCGTCTTTTGCACCGATGAGCGCGCCCAGTGCAAAGGTGTTCAGCGCGACCAGGAACAGGCTGAGGCCCACATAACGGTAGGCGCTATCGCGTGGGTTCAAATACAACACATACAGGCTGATGATTGCCTGTGTCAGAGCGATGATCCAGGCCAGGGTTGAAATGGTGAGGGTCAGCTCAGGCATGGGTCGCCTCCTCGCCAGGCGTGCCAACCGCACGCTTGCCGTCAGGCCAAAGTTCGATCATGCCTTCTTGGGCATTGAGCGAGGCGCTTAGCTCACGCAGGGCGGTGCGTAAGATGGCATCTACATCACTGGTCGTCCACAGCTTGCTGGCGATGCCAGCGGCGGTGCGCTCGGCTTCTGCCATGCGGCGAGTCTCTTGCAGTAATCGAGCGTTTTCCAGCGCCAGCGCGGCCTGATTGGCTACGGTTTCGATCAAAGCCAGTTCTTCATCGCTCCAGGCGGCGCCCGCTGACGGCTCGCGTTCCAACGTCAAACTGCCGATCACCTGGTCGCGCAGACACAATGGGGCTTCTATTTCTAGCTGCGGCGAGCTTTCTAAGTCTGCGCTGGTTGCTTCCGCTGCGACCGGCGTCTCGACCGAGCCTGCCGAAGTCGGTTCAGCGCGCTCAAATGTGTAACTCAGTTCCGAAGCCCGCGTCGCCCGCCCCCAGGCGCTTTCTAGATACTGACGGTGCAGGCTGCGCACCTCGTTCAGACTTTCCTGCATGGCTGAGAACAAGCGGGCATTTTCGATGGCGCTGGCCAACCCATCGGCGATGCCTTGCAGCACGGTGATGTCGTCGGCGTCGAAGGCTGCTTCCTGGGTAGATTGGATGGTTATAGCGCCCAGCACACGCGCTTCGCCGCTTTGACCTGCCTCGCTGGTCAAAATGGGCAATGCCAGCTCTGAGCGGGTGAGGGGCAAGTGCGGGTTATCAAAACGTGTCGCCTCTGCGCCAACATCCAGGGCGATGCGCGGTTGACTGTGAGCAGTCGCCCAGCCGATCATCGAATCGCCGCCGACCGCCAATCGGTGACCGGCAGCCAACATGGCCTGACCTGCTTCGCCGGTGCCAGCCTTCAATACTGCGTAGTTTTGCGCTTCGTCGCCGGCGCGCCCGGGTTCAATCAGGAAAATGCCTACATAGTACAGATTGAAACGCTCGCGTATTAGTTCGCAGACTTGCGGCAATAAGACGTTGATATCCAACATGCGGCTGATCGCCCGGGTGATCTCAGCAGCAGTGTGAATTTGAACGAGGCGCCGTTCCAGGTCGCGCGTGCGCGCCTCCAGTTTCTGTTCCAGGTTGCGCCGTTCGTTATCTAACGTCTTGATGAGCGACTTTTGCTGTTCCAGGTTACGATTTAACCCTTCCACTACTAAGCCGTAGGACGCCGCTCCAGAGACCGCCAATAAAGAGAAACTGATGAGAGCTGTCAGCCAGGAGTACAGGCTGCTGTTGCCGGTTCCGATGCGCAGTTGCGGCGCCGGCCACCAGCCGAAAGACATCGCCGCGCCCACCAACGTCAGGGTGAGCAGGCTCAGGATCAGCGCGCCCGTTCGTCCGCCGCGTCCGATCAAGAGGGCGGCGATGAACGGCAACGCCAGTAAATAAACTCGTCCGCTGCCATACAATCCGTCGGTGAGCAAATCGCCCAATCCAACCGCAAACAACGCCAGCAGCAGCACCCCTGTTCGCACCGCCAGAGGGAGCTTCCGCGCCAGCGCGGCTATGACGACCAGTGCTAGAACGAAAGCGTAACCTGCCAAAACCAGCCGATTTGCGCCTGTTGGCTGAATCACGAAATTCATCAAATAAGCAAGTACGCCCAACACACAGGCGACAACGTACAGGCGGTTCAACACATAAGCGCGCAGCTTTGAGAGGCTATCTGTCTTCACCGCAACCTGTTCTTCTGATTGCGATTTATCCGACTTTTGCGGCGTCAATTTGTTGGAGGATTGATTCATTGAAAAAATGGAGAGTCTCATGCCTTTGCCTCTCCTTCTTCTGCGCTGTCTTCATCTGGGGATACTTCAGCCCTGGATAAAGGCGCTGCACCGCCATTGCCTGGTTGCCCCCCTCTCGTTTCTGCTTCCAACAGACCAACGCGGATAGAGGCGCGACGAGCGCCCAGGGCACGAGCCAGCTCATCGGCGGTGGTTTTGAGGATGGTCTGCATATCCACGGAACGGCGGATGCGGTCGGAAATTTCTGCCGCCAGCCGTTCCTGATACGCCTGGCGTTTGGAGCGCTCCAGCAGGCGGGCATTATGCACCACCGCAGCCACTTGCGCTGCCAGTGTATTGAGCAAGCGTGCGTCTTCCTCGGTGAAACGCCGTTCGCGTTGAACATCTTGAACAATGATCAGACCGATCACCTGCCCGCTGTACAACATCGGCGCGCCCAGCCAGGATTTGGCTGGCTCGCCCACCTGACGCGCCCCATGTAAGCGGCTATATTCGTTCACTTCCTGCGCCGTGGCAAGCAGCAACGGCTTCCCGCTGTGGATCACGATTGAAGACAAACCCTCGCCGAGCGGGAAGGGCGGGATATTTAATTGACGGCCTTCTTCCACCATATAGGGGATGCGTACGGTGTTGTTCTCTGCGTCGTACAGGCCAACAGCGAATGAACTCAGCGCCCCCAGAACATTTTCCACCTGCCGATGGAGCGTGGGCAGTAAAATGCTCAGATCGGTCTCTTTGGCAATTGCCTGGCTGAAGCGTCCCAGGGTCTCCATCTCAGAGAGCTTGCGCTGAATGAGCTGTTCATTGTGGATGCGTTCCAACGACTCCGCCGCCAGGTTGATCAGATTGGCAAAAGGCTCTAACATCTCCGCGCGGAATAGCGGCGCAGGCAATTCGGGCGAAGCGCCAACCAGCAGTAATGCCGTCAGGCGTTCCTCGCGCATGGCAGGGATATAAGCCGCTGAACGGCAACCCAGGCGGCGGGCGATGGCGGTTAACTCTGGCGGCGCGCCTGGGGCAACAGTTTCCTCTTCGCTGTTCAGGTCGAGGTCATAAAGCAGTAGAGGAGCGCCTTGATTGGCGCGAAAATGGCTCTCCGCTTCTCGCAGGCGCGGGCCGCGCAGTGTGAGCGGCGGTTCGTTCATGCCTGGCGGTGTAGCGCGCAGCGCGCGGCAGACGATCACCGGTAGGGCGCTATCGGGATCCGCATCCAATGGGCGCAGCAGCGCCGCGGATGCGTATGGGGCGGTGCGAACTGCCTGGCGCAGCGCTTCCAGCACCTGGTCGCTGTTTCGCGCCAGCAGGATCTGTCGGCTGGCCTGGTAAAGCGTTCGTTCATCCATGTTCAGCGAAGCCGGGCGCGGTCTGCTGGGGATGGGCGTGACTGCGGAGGAAGTGGTCTCATCCGCAGTTTCAACGCGCACGAGCGAGGGTTGAAATGCGGCGATGGCCAGAGCCAGCACATTGGCGGCGGCTTGCATTTCGGCCACCGCCCGCACCGAGAATGGTCCCAGGCGTGAATCTTTCACTCGGCTGGCAGAGAGCAGATCTATGGCTCCTAGCAGGCGCGCCTCGCCGGGCATTGGCAAAACCAGAGGCAGCGCCGCCTCGTATAGACTGCCTTCAAAGCTGGCTGCTCCCACTTGCGGACGGCGGGTAGCCAGACTGCGCCCAACCATCCAATCCATGGTAGGAGTCAAATCCAGACTGATGCGCACTTCTTCGAAGCGTTTGGCCAGCGCTTGCGCTTCTCCATCCAACGACCCGGCTGTCTGCGCCAGAACGGCATAAGATTTTCCGGCCAGTTCTTTGCCTTCCAGCAAATAGAGGGCGCCAAAACTGCACGCAAAATGACGCAAGAAAACCTCCAGTCCGCCTTTGAGCAAGCTGTCCAGTTTATCGGCGGAGTGCGCCATTTGCACCATCAAGGCTGCTGCTTGGGGTCGTGCGCCGCTGTCTTCATTCTCGCGAATTTTCGCCAGGTTGTAAAATTCGCTCAACTCATCAGCCATGCGGTTGAACAGATCTGTGAGCTGAGCGGTCTCGTCCAGCATGCTTGTCGGGGCGCGCAGATGACGTTCGCCGTCCAAAAAGCGCTCCATTGTTTCGGCCAGGGTGGAAAGCTGATGGGTGAAGCGTCGGGCGGCAAACCACACCAGCAACCCTACCAGCAGGGCGGCTGCCAAAGCAGCGATTACTGCCCGTTGCTGCACATAGAACGGCAATTGATAAAACAGGCCGCCGCTATAAAGCAGCAAATAACCTGCCAGGATCAGCATTGGCAGCAGACAGATCAAAAAGAAGACCCAAAAGACCCTGCTTGCCAAAGGTCCAACGGCGTTGCTGTTCGAGGAATCGGAGGCTGGCGACATTCGCGCTATCTCCCGATCTGGCACAACTCAATCGCGGTGCCAGATCCGTTCGATCAAATTTTATGGATTATCCATCCCCGATGGGATATTGTGAGGGATACCTGACAGTTTTGACAGCCGATTTTATTTTCATTTAACTCAACTCCCAGACGGGCTCGCCAGCCAGGATACGGCGGATCTGGTCAGGGAAGTGGTCTGGGTTGATGGGTTTACCAATAAAGCCGTCAAAACTGGCCTCGCGGGCTTTGCGCATTTGTTCCTGGCTGGCTTCAGCGGTGACAGCCACCACACGGGTATTTTTCAAACTGGGCGAAGCGCGTATTTTTTGTAGCGCATCGAAACCATCTTCATAGGGTAGGCGGATATCCATCAAGATCAAGTCCAGGCGCGGCAACGCGTCCGCATATTCCACCACTTCATAGCCGGAGGTTTTCCACTCGCAGTGGATGCCCATATAGCCCAAGAGACGAGCGATCAGCACGAAATTGGAAACATTGTCTTCCACAACCAAAACGGTGGCGCCTTTTTCGCCGCTGGTAGAGATGCTTCGTTCGTCGCTCAACAATTGGTTCATACCTCAAGCAAAGAGTATATTGCCAATGTATTCAACGCGATTCGGTGAGCGCTCGGTGATTCAGGAAATGCCGTACTTGCTGCACCAAAGTGTCCAGATCAAAGGGTTTTTCGATATATCCATCGCAGCCTGCCTCCAGGCTACGTTCGCGGTCGCCGCGCAGCGCGTTCGCCGTCACGGCGACGATAGGCACATTTTTGAGCTGCGGCATGGCTTTCAATCGGGCGGTCAGCGTGTAGCCGTCAATATCCGGCATGTTAATGTCCATCAAGATCAAATCTGGCGTTTGTTTTTCTAGCAGAGCTAACGCCTGCTGCGCGCCGCCAGCTTCCAGCAGGCAAAAGCCTTCCGCCGTCAGGATACGCCGCACCAGCAGACGATTATCGGCGTTGTCTTCGACGTACAAAATGGCGATGTTATTTGAGCGGCTGTCTGATTCGGACATACTTAAGGTCATTTTAACACAAATGGAAGCGTGGGAATGCAAAAAAATGCTTACAGTCTCGCAAGCATTTGTATATCCCGGTTCGATTGACAACCTTTCTGGCTTTTGAAAAACAAGAGGCTGCTCCATTTAGCAGCCTGTAGAGCGGGTGATGGGATTCGAACCCACGAATGGTAGCTTGGGAAGCTACTGCCTTACCGCTTGGCGACACCCGCATATCGTCGCGTCGTTCCCCTTGCTTGCTTTCTATTTGGTATCAAACCTAATTATACTCGTTTTCTAACAATGTTGCTATGTTGTCGGATAAAATTTTTTAATTGCTTGTAGCGACTCATCAGCTAATTTCTTAAACCTCGAGAAAGCGCGTCGATTCATTGTCGGCGGTGTTCTTTCTCATGTGGATGTGCAGCACGATCTTTGCTCTGCGTCATAGCATTCGATCTGGGGTGAGGTGTGAGGAGGATTTTTTATGAGCGCATTGATCAGTTTTCTGGTTTCGTTGTTAATATCAGCAGTCGTGATCTGGATTGTGGGTCGCCTTAATTTGGGATTATCGGTGAAAAGTTTTGGAGATGCTGTCATCGCTGCTTTGGTGATTGCCTTGCTCTTTTGGGCGGCCACAGCGCTGTTGGGGGCGCTTGGCATCATTGCCGGCGGCTTGGTTGGCGCTATCCTGAATCTGGTGATCGCAGCAATCGTTTTGATGATCGGCGACCGTTTTTTAAAGGGGTTGCGAGTAAGTGGCTTTACCGGCGCGTTGGTAGCCGCGCTGGCTATTGCAGTCTTGACCTGGCTGTTTGGTTTGCTTGGGCTGGGGACATTGTTTTAGACACTGGCAAGATTTGATCGGGAGAATGAAAGCGGGGTAGGACAATTAAATGTATAATGCTCTTGTACGATCGTTATGTCTGAACCCATTCGTCCTCCTGATGACGTTTATTGGCATTTCCGACGGTTGCCTTCTGACCAGCAAATCGGCGCGGAATGTATCAGCAAAGAAGACGGTCATCTCTATCGGGTGGGAGAAGATCGCCGAATTTATCGCCTGGTTAGCGGACAGGCTATTGCCACCATAGATAGCATACCGAATAAACTTCCCGCTGGCGCTCGGGTGATGACTGGCGTGAACTGGGGATTCAGGATGCACATAGGTCTTTTCTATCAACAGATCATTGCCCCTTCGGGCGCGAAAAAAGAGCGAGAGCGCCCCGGCTAACGCAAAAGGTGATTGAGCTGGCTGTTTGCCTTTCTTGAGTCGGTCGGATTGTCCATAATCGCTGGCAAGAAGGGCAATTAGTTTTTTGGAGCAACCTCGGCTTACGCTGATTCATCGTTCATATTGGTTTCGCGATGTGGCTATTTACAATTTCAACGGCGTCAGACATCGGCGGTCGCCTCTCTCCAGCCATGGCTGGTAAGCAGCCGCGAACACCCGGCGGGCTGGGTAAATTTTTTGATCAGACTTGGAGGATGACATGGACTACTTATGGATGGCTTTGTTCTGGACTGGGCCAATTGGCATTGGATTCTTTCTCATGGGGCTGGGTGTCCTTCTTTGGGGCATTGGCCAGGTAAGAGCAAAGAAAAAAGAGTAGTACGATCAACCTGTTGGGCGCTTTATTTTTTGCGGCAGAATTCTTATCTTCGATTGGCGAGCGTCTTGCTGGTGAAGAACGCCAATTCGCGGAAGAGCTCTTCAGCTTCGGCCTCCTTGCGCTCCTGCGGTAAAGCAAGATGCGCCTCTACTTTGGAGGCGACCTCTTCCAGCTCTTGAGGATGGGCGTGAGTCGCCAGGCGTTGGAAGAGCAAACGGTGAGCGCCTTTGCGTTCCATCACCTCCAACCCATCCAGGATCTGACGATGTGGCGTGCCCTCCCAGATGGGCAGGATCATGGCCTCGCGCAACCAGCGTTCGGCGTCAAACTCGGCCAGCACGCCCATGCCGCCATGCACTTCCATATTCCACTTGGCGCTCTGCACGGCAAGCTCAGCCGTCCAGTACTTTGCAAGATGGGCAACCAGCCTGAATAGGTGGTAATCATCCGAGTACCTGGGCGTCTCGCGCCAGACTTGATCCAGTAGAACCAGCGCTTCCCAGGCCAGAGCAAAGGCGCGCTTGAGTTCTTCAAACCGTTGTTCGAGCTGGCGTTTGAGCAGCGGATGCTCCAGAATGGGCTTGCCAAAGGCGACTCGCTCCTGTGCGAAGATCAGCGCCTCAGCCAGGGCGCGTTGCGCCAGCGCCACGCTGCCGATACTGTTAGCCACCCGCGAAAGGTTGAGGACTTCCAAAATCAGGTAAATGCCCCACTCCGGTCGGCCGAGCAGATAAGCCAGGCTATCTTTCAGTTCTACTTCACCAGTTGGAACTGAGCGCGTGCCGATCTTGTCTTTGATGCGACGGATGTGGTAGTTCAATTCCCCATCCTCGCGCCGCCTGGGTAGTAAAAACAGCCCCAACCCGCGCACGTTCTGAGGGGCGCCCTGCAAACGAGCGGCGACCACCGCCAGCTCTGCACCGGCATTGCTGGCGAAGTACTTCTCCCCGCTCAACAACCAATGATCGCCATTTGGCAGGGCGATGGTCTCGACATAGGCGCCCAGATCCGAGCCGCCGCCGGCTTCGGTCATCCAGGTGGCGCCTTGCCAAACGCTTTCGTCCTTGCGCAAAAGCATAGGCAGGAAACGCGCTTTCAGCGCCTCGTCGCCATATTTATCCAACGGCGCAGCCGTGGAGAGTGAGACGATATACGGGCAATACAGCCCGGTGTCGTAGAAGGCAGTGATGTAGCCCAGCAAATAACTGGGCAGCAGCGAGTTTTCCTCGAAGGCGCGCCAGACGACGCCGGCGTGATAGCCTTTTTTGAGCATGCGCCAATATTCAGGGGGGAAGAGGATTTCATCTGTCCGCCGACCAAAGCGGTCGAACATGCGCAACCAGGGCGTACCCGATTGATCTACTGCCCGCGAGATGGCTCTACCCTCCCGCTCCCACCAGGAGACGTATTCCTCCATGACTTGCCGATGCGGAACGCTCCCCAGCATGTGTTCCAGAAAAACCAGTGGAGAAAGGAGAAGATCGAACGACATATTGCCCTCCTGATTGTTGAGTAAACAGAGCGCGTTGTAAAATGTATCGCTTCGTGCGCTGCATCAAGCATATGGCGCAAACGGATTGGCTCACCTGAGGCGAGAAAATGCGCTAAAGAAATTATAATCTAGCGACCTGACAGTTTGCAAAATGTCATTGCGAAGGAGCGCAGCAACTGAAGCAATCCCCTGCCAAAGTCGTTTTCTAGCTGCCGGAAGATTGCTTCGGGGCAAGAAACACACCTCGCATGACACCGCTCCGTGGAGGGGTAAAACTGTCTGGTGGCTAGATCACTTTCTTCGATTTCCTTCGCGGTGGCTGCTACTGGCGAGCTGCTATTCGCTCACCATTTTTCCGCCGCGCGCCGTGGCGCCGATGACAATCGCTGCGCTGATGATCACCAGGTTTTTGATGATGTATTGCCCTTCCAGGGTGGGGGCGTAAGGGATGGCGTTGAACACTTCGTTGGGGAAGAAAAGTACAGGCGTCAATGTGCCCAGCATCTGAGCGAAGAGCAGGAATAGGGTTGCTCGCAGCCAGATGCCTGAAAGCAAGCCCAGGCCGATCAACGTCTCCCAAGCGGCCAATAGAAGCAGGGCAGCATCCGCCGGAATGATGCCAAAGGTGAGTTTTTCGATGGTACGTGTGGCTAAATCCGCCGCCGGGCTCAGGCCGGGGAAGAATTTCAAGACACCGAACCAGGTGTAGACAATTCCCAGGCTGATTCGCA